>Ga0310342_100002714_pt1 | contig 11436 bp, 9 predicted proteins | sample S15DNA20500_MG_FD_206155 | JGI IMG/M metagenome (GOLD analysis project Ga0310342, IMG submission 206155) | Marine microbial communities from station ALOHA, North Pacific Subtropical Gyre - S1503-DNA-20-500_MG | ecosystem: Environmental > Aquatic > Marine > Oceanic | place: Pacific Ocean: North... | reverse complement strand
CTGTCAGCCTGTTCGACATTGCCTAGGATAGAGTTGTTGCAGCTGGGTCCGACGTGAACAGAGTTAGAAATTATCGAGTGAGCGGAGATGCAAGAAATGAACCAGTTTCCATTGTTCAGGATTATTCTGCTCACATCCCTGGTTGTCATTGGGCCTGCGGCCGCACAAGAGGATGACAGGACCAGCAGCATCCCGCGGAAGGCCGAACTGTTCGAGCCCGAGGGTTACGGCGCGGTGACCAGGGGCGGTGAGGGTGGACAGGTGATTTGGGTGACAAGCCTGGCAGAGAAAGGACCTGGCTCGCTCGCTGCCGCTTTTGCTGTCGAGGGTCCGAGAGTCATCAAATTCAAGGTGGGTGGCGAAATCAAACTAAGTAAGACGCTGACGCTGGAATCGGCAAAACGTGTCACGATCGACGGTTTGAGCGCTGCACCGTATGGCGGAATCACAATCAACGGCGGCCTGCAGATCGCCCACGGTGAAGATATCATCGTTCGTCACCTCCGCTGCCGTGGTGGGCGAAATAGCCTGCCGACCATTCACAGCCGACGCGTCCTGATTGATCATTGCTCGGCAGCCTGGGCCTATGATCAAGTTCTTGATGCCTGGGACAGCACCGATGTGACACTCCAGTGGTGTATCATCGCCGAGGGCCTGGTGGATGGAGGACATGAAAAGGGACCTCATTCCTGCGGGAGTCTGCAGGGGGGAGGGGCGACGCGTGTGACCACTCACCACTGCCTGTTAACGGGCAGCCTGGATCGCAATCCTCTCTGTGCAGGGCCCCGTCTCGACGATTTTGAGAAACGGGCTCCCTATCGTTTCGACGTCGTCAACAATGTTGTCTACAACTACTGGAACGCCTCGAAAACCTCTTCCGGATCCCGCGTGAACTTCATTGCCAACTACTATCGCCTGGGCCCTGACAGCAGTGAGAGCAAGCCTGAGATCTTTCTCAGTCCCAGCAACTACGGGAAGCCGGATTACGAGACCAAAGTACACTGCGCCGGAAACATCGGTCCGCATCGCACAGGCACGGATCTTGATGAGTTCGGTATTGTGATGATCCTCAGCGAAGAGAACCTCGGCGGCCCCAAGAAAAATGGTTTCTATGGTGAGGGTGCCAACAGGTTTCTGTCGCGAACACCATTTTCGACTCCCGCAACCGCCCAAGTGAAGGTACAGACTGCAACAGCGGCTTATCGAGATGTGTTGTCCTACGCCGGCGCCTGGCCACGTGATGAAGTCGATCAGCGATTGATTCGAGAAGTGCGGGAGCGGCAGGGAGCGATCGGTCGTGTCGGACCGCGCTGGCGACAAATCCACGAAGAATTCCAAAAGAAACAAGCCGAAGAAAAAAAGTCGCCGTGAGTCACTGACGGCACCACCTGGAGGCGGCGGAAATCGAACCCGCTGGAAACCAGTCGCAATTGGCGTGAATTGCAGGCTCTTGTTGAACGCGAGCAGGCAGTGACTGCAGAGGAGATCGGCTGGAGGGAAATCTTCTTTCCCGCTTATTTAACGTATTGACTCATTTTCTTATAGTCTTATAATCTCACTACTGAGGTGGGCGTCCGCCTCGTATTTTTTGGATAAACAGAAGGATAAGGCATGATGAGTAAGCAAAAGCAGTTGATTCCGGTAAGCGTGCGGGCTGCGGTTCAGCGGATCAATCGGCACTTGGAAAAGATCGATCAGAAAATGTGCAAAAGTCGGCCCGGTCGCTCGCAGCACACACTAGGCGATTATTACGTCGTCGATGTGCGTTCGAATTTCCTCGTGGAATCAGACATCGACCCGGAACTGTACGGGCGAGAATTAAAAGTGATCAAAGGTTATGAAACTGTTCTCGATGTTGAGTGATCAGAGGCGAGGGGGTGTCTGGGAGATGCCCCTCCGCAAGCCCTGTGAATCGTCACCTTCAGGCTCTCATTGACAAAAAAGGCGGCGCCTGGCGGTAAGGACAACGGCCCTGGACCATTGCTGAACCCGCCATCATGCAATCAATCCATTCCACCGATTCAGAACTGAAACCGCACGGTGGTGAACAAAAGGCTGACATTTGGCTGCTCTTCTGGGCCGTGCTGGCGACCGGTATGGCCGGTGGCCTGGGCTGGGGGATCCGTGGCCAGTTCGGACATGAATCGGGAGCCATGATCGCCGGGGCCCTGACCTCGCTCACGCTGATCCTGCTATTCGCCCCCCGGGTCTCCGCACTCAAGGCCGCCCGGGCAGTCGCCTGGATGACCGTGGCAATCGGGATCGGTGGCTCGATGACCTATGGCCAGACGATCGGCCTGACGCACGACCACGAGATTCACCGGACACTCGACGGCCAGCTCAACGGCAACGGCGAGGCCCTCTGCTGGGGAATGATCGGGCTGTTCATCAAGGGTGGCATCTGGATCGGATTTGGTGGTCTGCTGCTGGGCATGGGGCTTGGCGGAAAGCAGTACCGCGTACGGGAAATGTGCGGCGTCATGGCCGCCGCCCTGGCCCTGATGGTGCTCGGCATCTGGCTGATCAACTCCCCTTTCGATCCCGAAAACAGGATCCTGCCATCGATCTATTTTTCCGATAGCTGGTACTTTGAACCCCTGGGGCACCCGGCGACTGGGGTGGACCTCAAGCCCCGCCCGGAAGTCTGGGGGGGCTTCCTGCTGGCCCTTGTCGGGATGGCGGTCTATGCACGGTTCAAGCGCAAGGACCGGCTGGCCGGCCGCATGATGATCGCCGGGTTCATCGCCGGCGGGATAGGTTTTCCCGCCGGCCAGTTTGTCCAGGTCCTCAACGCATGGCACCCGGAGCTGTTTCGTGAACACGGGGCCCTGGGCCTGTTCTCGGAATTCACCGGCGGGTTCAACTGGTGGAACACGATGGAAACCACCTTCGGCTTCGTCTTTGGCGCCATCCTCGCATTCGGCCTCTGGCTCAACCGTCACCTGATTGCGATCGAGGATGCTGCCGAGAAAGTGACCATTCCGCCTCGATGGGAAATCGGCCTTTTCCTGTTCCACATGCCCCTTGTCCTGGTCTCGGAGTTCATGCAGGTGGAGGGGTGGGGCGCCCAGCTGGAGTTTTACATCGAGTACGGACCGCTGCTGGCCAGCCTGCCATTGATATCAATCGCGGGTGGACGCCTCTGGCCCTACCTGATGCTGTTTCCGATGGTGGCCGCCCCGGTTGTCGGCAAGGCCCTGCGGCAGCTCTGTTATCGCAGTGATCAATGGAGTCTCACCAGCGGCTGGCTGACACTGGTCGTGATACCGGCCTTGCTGTTGATCGGGCTGGCCACCTGGCTGATTCATCGAAGCGGCAGGGGCCAGACCGCCAGGTCGTTTGCGGGCATCGGGCTGATCGTCACCGCCTGGTTCTACTTCCTGGTCAACTCATCCTTCTTTGGCGTCTCCTGGCCGTGGAACGATGAGCGGACATGGTCATCCAACCAGTGGATCTTCTTTGTCTTCACGCTCGGCCTGACAGCCACTGCCATCCTCCGCCTGGTCCAGAGGCCAGGATCACGGTGAAATGGGCTCGATCTGAAAGCCGGTCACCAGGCTTCCGTCCTGGTAATCGAAGGTCGCCGTTGAATCCTGCGACTGCACCCCCGTGATGCGGCCCTGGCGATCACGGCTCAATCGAACGGGCGCCATCTTCAGGTCTCCTCCCGGTCGCAGGACGTAAAAACGAACCCTGTTGGTCCCCATGCTGAGGTAGTCGGCGATCAGAAGAAACTGGTTGATGTTGGAACGATGTCCTGCATCCCAGCGGACTTTACAGAAATCGAGCATCAGCTGGCTGTCGGCAAAGTACTGGTTGGCCAGCGTTGCAAAGGCCTCCTGGGGCGAGTTGAGGAAGAAATGAATATTGCCCCGCGTGTACGCCCGGTCAAAATTCTCCTTGCCCTTGAAATAACTCGCCCAGGCTGCATTCCAGTTCGCCTCCACACCGTCCCAGGCACCGATATCCTGGAACTTCTTCCTGGTCGCCGCAAAGTCGATACCTCGGGACTTGGGAGACCTGTAAACGACCCCTGGACCGGCCGCCTGGGCAAGGCCCTCGAACTTCCTTTCGAATAATTCCGGGCGCGTCCGCCTGCCAACCGTGTCCAGCATGTTGTGGGCTAGTTCATGGGCCAGGCAGATAAGGTAGACATCGGTGATGCCGGGCCTGGGGGCGTCGCCTGCAAAGCTGTTCTCCGGGTGACCCAGTGGCAGGTCAAAGATGTTGATTCCCGTCCGCGAGCGTATCTTCTGGGTCCGGCTGGCCGGTCCCAGCCAGCCGGCTGCCGTGATCGTTTCCACGTCCCAGGCGGCCCGCGGCATCGCCATCATCAACCGGTGCATCGCGGCCAGGTGCTCGGACGTGGCGGTGTCGTTGTCGATAAACAGCACGCCAAGATCGACGAGCAGACGGCGGTACCCTGCCTGGAAGTCGAGCGCATCAGCCACGCGTTTGCGGTTCGAAACCGAGTCAGGGAGCGATTCCAGCAGCACCACCCAGTATTGCCCGGCCAGGATCGGCAGATGAGGTCCGACTTCCAGGTCGAACCGTGAGCGGCCGAGCAGGTCTGGATACTGCCGTGCCAGCGGGGCGAGTTCCCTGAAAAGCTGTTCCCGGGATGAACGGGGAATCAACCCACCTGCCAGATCCGCCTGGAGCGCTGAGAGCGATCCAAAGACCTGCCGACGAACCGCCTCATTGTCGCGGAGCACCGGCCCGATATTACCCGAGTGTTCTGCCAGCAGTTTCTGAAAAGCCTCCACGCGCGATGAAAATCCCACGCCCCGCATGAAGAAGAGCTGCCCATTCTTGCCCCCGCTGAGCAGATCGAGCACGCCATCACCATCGAGGTCCGCCAGTTCGGGGGTGGTGTCATCGCCATTTTCATTGCGGATATTGAGGTTGGTACCATCCGGCCATTGAAACAGCCGGCTTGTGCCCAGGGACGGTTTCTTCTCTGTCCCCGTGTTGGAGTAGAGCGAGACGGTACCCCAGTTCACTCCCAGCAGCATGTCCAGCCGGCCGTCCTGGTTGAAATCCAGGATGCGTGGGTGGGAATTGTAGGCAAGCGTGATATCACAAAACGGTTCTCCCTGTCCGAATTGCGGCATCCCTGCCTGCCCCTGGTTACGATACCAGATCAGCTTTCCACCGAATGATCCGGTGACAAGATCCATCCTCCCGTCACCATCCCAGTCAGCCACATCGAAGCGGCCCTGGCAGCTCTCCTGGACCTGCACGTCCAGGCTGGTCGCGGCAAACCGGGGAGTCCTGGCTGTGCCTGTATTCTGGTGAATGGTCACCTGGTCTCCCGAGTGACAAACCACCAGGTCGGGCAGTGCATTGCCGACCAGGTTGACCAGCACGAACCCCGTGTAGGAGGTCCCCCATTGATCGCGTCCTCCGGCGATGACAGGTTCCTTCTCCTGGAAGCGAGCCTGCCTCGAGGTCCCGTTGTTGCGATACAGCCATAACCGGCCATCTCCACCGCCGACAAGCAGGTCCAGGTCGCCGTCCTGGTCCCAGTCGTGGCAGCGGGTCACTGCATGGTCCTCCAGGCGGATCACCTCGCTGTTGGCCTGGATCGGCACGGGCCGCTCGTACGACATCGTCGGAATCGATCGCGAGCCGTTCTCCTTGGCAAGGGCCAGGTCACAGCAGAGGCAGAACATGATGACTGCATATCGAAATGAGCTGGCACAATTGGAGACTCTCATCTTCTATCTCATTCCAGGGAACACGTCACCACGGTTCCTCGCCTTTCCATGCACACGCCGACCACGCGATCATTGCTCAACAGGCTGTCACCCCAAATAGGGATTATCCTGCGGCCCATTCTATCAACCTGGAGCATTCAGACACCCCATGAGTTTTCAGGGCCAACAATTCAACTCTGGCATCAAATAGCTTATTATCTGACGCACACACTCATCATGTGCAGAATGCTGATTTCAAGATTCCTTTGGACAGGATGCTAGAGAGCTCAGCACTTGCCATGAATGGAGTGCCAATTTCAGAACAAAAGCGAGGTGCGAGATGAGCGACGATCCTAATTCGGGCCAGTCCATTGAAGCAAGCCAGTTGAGTGACGGGCCCGCCAGCGCGGCCACCACACGACAGGGGGACCATTTCCTGCTGCGTCGAAAGTTCCTTAAGATCTTTGGCCAGTCATTCCATGTCTATGATGCAAATGACCAGGTCTGTTTCTTCGCCAAGCTCAAGGCTTTCAAGCTGAAAGAGGATATTCGTATCTACGCGGATACGGACCAGCAGAACGAGCTGCTGAGAATCCAGGCTCGCAGCGTGATCGATTTTGGTGCGACTTATGACATCATCGATTCTACCCAGGACCTCAAGTTGGGTGCCTTGCGCCGCAAGGGATTGAAGTCGATCCTTCGTGACTCGTGGCTCATCCTGGATGTCAATGATGAGGAAATCGGGACGCTCACGGAGGGCGGTGGTGGCCTGGCACTCCTTCGGCGACTCGGTGGTTTCGGAACCTTGATCATGCCGCAGACATTCAGCGCAGAAGTCAATGGCCAGCCGGTCGCCTCTTTTCGTCAACGGCGTAATCCAATTATTTCCAAGCTGGACCTGGATTTCTCCATGGACTCCCAGCAGTTGCTCGACCGACGGATGGGAATCGCTGCGGCGATCCTGATAGGTGCCATCGAAGGCCGTCAGAATTAGAGACTGTTTTGAATGGACGTCTACTGTGAGAGCTGCGGGCACCGTTTTCAGATCCCCGAGTCCATGAAGGGGGGCATGTTCAATTGCCCCGAATGCGGAAAACTCCAATCGGCGGGACGTCATTGGCAGGACAGTATCTGGTCTGCCTGTTACTGGGGTGGCGTGTTTCTGGGTAGTGGCCTGGGAATTGCTGCTATCCTCAACGGCTATACGCTACTCGGTATTGCCATCCTGGCAGTAACGGGAATCACGGCAGCGATCGCTTCCGTCTGGGGGTGAGTCAGGCAGAGGTTCTGACGTCGTTTGTCCGCCCCTGGCAATCGGTGGCACGGACGGAGAAAAGTGGAGGCGGCGGGAATCGAACCCGCGTCCCGAGATATTTCCACGACAGCTTCTACGTGTATAGTCGATTATTTATTTTAACCCACGCTGGACCCCAATCGACAGGGTTCCAGGTTGGCGATGCAGGAACAGGTTTAATTCACGGCGTGCCCGCAGTGACCGTGAACGATCCGGAATTGGTGACCAGCCTTCAGGACTCTCCGGCGAAGTCCATCGGCCAGGGCTACCTTTATTTAGGCAGCCAGTACGAGGTTATCCTCAGCACATAAAATGTGGTCAGCTTTTAACGTGGCCAACTGACCAACCACGACACGCGACTGGCGCTTCTTGCTATCCGGTCGAATCCAGTTCGCCCCCTTGTTGATAAAGTCCTGTTGTACCTACCTGTAATTCGTCACTTCGGCCACCAGATTGGCAGCTTACTTCCATTATAGACCACAAAGCGTGCGCGGCGAGCGGTTAACCTTGCCAACAGCCAAGGGCGAAAGAACTATCGCTGGGCCCGTATTTTATCGAGTAATTCGCGGCTGATAGCCCCCTCGGACTCTCCCTCGGCGATCTTTTCGGCCGCGTCCAAAAGCCGGCTGCTGCCGGTCCCATCGCCACTTGCCTTGAGCCTTTGGGCCAGGTCCAGCAGGGCATAGGCCCGGCTGAGATTCTCCTCCACGGCATTGGCACCCTCTTCGGCAATCGCGAATGCCTCACCAGCCTGGTCCTCACGATTCAGCCGCAAAAGCCGGGTTCCCAGCTCCCCGTACATGTCCGCCTGGGCACGGGCATCCTCCACCGCTGTCGCTTTTTCCAGCGCCGCGGTCACCAGCCGGTCCCTCTCATCCTCGTAGTCCAGGCGGTGGCAGTAATATGCGATCACCATCAAGGCCCGCACACCCCCGTCCAGAGACTCGATCTCCGCCGCCCATTTCTCGCAATCCTCCAGGTACAGCTCGGACGTTGAGTTCTTGTCCATGAACTTCTTGTAGATCTCTACAAGCTGGGCACCAATCTCGATACGGTTGGCCAGGTCCTCGATCTCCTCCACCACCCGGGCCACGTCCTTGAGTGGTTCGTCAATCCGGTGCCCGTAACCGATACCGTTGTAAATATAGATCGCCTTGTTGAGGATTCGGCAGCGTTCGTAGAGATCTTCCACCTTGCGAGCCGCATCAATCCCCGACCCCACTGACTTCGATGCATCCCCAACCTTGCCCTGGTCCTTTTGCTGCTGGGCAATTTCTAGCATGCGGTTGGCCCGCCGGCGGGCATCGACGATCTTTGTGGCGGCCTGGAAATTATCCTCTGTGGATTTTTTCTTTTTTGGCTTGGTACCACATCCCGGCTGCATGGTGACAAGCAGGCCAAGGCAGATCACCGCCAGGAAAATCCGTGTCGACCTCATCCTCGACATCCCCCTAAAAAGTAAATTTGACTCCGCCAAGCCGGCTGGCGGTTTCTTCCATCAGCCGGTCCTCCGCTGCTTCATCTTCAGCAACATAGGTCACCGAGAACCGCAGGAACGCCCCGGCATCATCCCAGGGGACGGTCACGATACCATGCTCGGTAATCAGGTACTGGCTGGCTGCCTCGGCCGAGGCAAACGAGGGGCCTCCCTCGACCCCGCCAGGAGCCCGCGTGTAGAGGAAATAAGATCCTCCTGGCATCTGGCACTGGAAACCAAGCGGTTGCAATATGGCAACCAGCTTCTCCAGCCGCCGGTGGTACTTCTGGCGGATCCTCCTGGGGATCGATTCGTCATCCAGGGCGGCAGCGGCCGATTTCTGGATGGCAATAAACTGGCCCGAGTCCGAGTTATCCTTGACATCCGAGAATGCCTGCACGATCGTGCTGTTCCCACAAACCCAGCCGATCCGCCAGCCGATCATGTCATAGCCCTTCGACAGCGAGTGGACCTCCACCCCCACCTCCCGGGCCCCCGGCGTCTGCAGGAAACTGCGCGGCGGGCCATCAAAGGTCAGCAGTACGTGGGCCGCATCCTGGACCACCACGATTTCATTCGTGCGGGCAAACTCCACCACGTCGGCATAAAACTCCTCGGTCGCCAGCCGGCCGGTGGGGCTGTTGGGATAGTTGATTACCAGCAACTTGGCCTTCTGGACAATGTCGGCAGGGATCGCTTCCAGGTCCGGCAGGAAGTTGTTCTCCGGGAGCAGCGGAAGCTGGAAAACCGAGCCCCCGTAGTAGCGGGTGTGCGTGCCGGCAACCGGGTAACCCGGCACGGTCATCAGTGTCACGTCACCGGGATTAATGAAGCAGGCGGGCAACATCGAGAGGGCGGTCTTGGAACCAATACAGTGGTTGACTTCCGTGACCGGATCCAGCTCGACATCAAACTGTCGCTGCATGAAACGGGCCACCGCCTGCGTGAACTCCGCTACCCCGTTATCCGCGTAACCACGGTTTTCCGGCTTGTGAATCTCCTCGGCCATCTGCCGGCGTACCGACTCGTCCGCCGGGCTGTCGTTTTCACCAATGCCATAATCAACCAGTTCCCGGTCAGGGTGGTCCGCCAGCGCCTGCCGCTTGGCCCGCTTGATCTTCTCGAACTTGTAAATGTCTGTTCCCTTGCCGTAATCGGCTCCCCCGATCCGGTCGGCAAACAGCTGTTGAAAATAGGGGTCCGTCATGATCCGCCTGAACATTCCGCTAGAGCAGTTCCTCGTTGAAGTCACCAGCAGGCGAGAGACCGGATACATGCCGATCCTGCTTCTTTCATACCCCAAGCCCCGGGGCGCAGCAACCAAGCTGCCGGATCACTCTTCCGTCGGGTCATCCTCCGCTGGGAGTACCCATTCCATCGGGGAGATCGTGACGGCCCTCGATGCTTCCTCCGGGCCGCGTTCGCCCATCGGTCCGAGGCCGACCACCAGCCCGCGCAGTTCCGCTCGCGACTTGTGGCCTCCCAGAAAAAGACCCCCTACCAGGCCGACAACGACGGTGAAGCTGAACCCGAAGATAAGCGGCCAGATACCGGCGATCTTTTCTTCAAAGGGCCAGAGAAATGCAAGTGACTCGTAGGTGTTGGCCGCCATCATCCAGAGCGTAAAGAGTGTCCCGGCCAGCAAGGCCAGGAGCGCCGAGCGGCCGCTCGCCAGGCGGGTGAACATTCCCAGTATGAAGATAGCGAACAGCGGACCACCAAAGGTGTTCACGACGGCGATCATGATGTCGAAGATGCTGCCGATCTGTCCATAGGTGAGCGAGAAAAGCGTGGCCAGCACCCCGATCAACAGGACCAGTGGACGGGCCAGGACAATCTCATCCTCCTCGTTCAGCTCCTCCACCTCTTTCCCCTTCTTCCGCGCCAGCCAGTCACGGCCAAACCCCCAGCGGCGGTGAAAGTCGGTGATCACCAGGGTGGAAATCGAGTTGAGCCCGGAGTCCATCGAGGACATCGAGGCGGCGAAGAGAGCTGCCAGGATGAGCCCGGCAATTCCGACCGGCAACTGGTCGGTAAGAAACCTCGGCATGAACTCATCCTGTGCCTTGCGGTTGACGATCCATTCACGGGGGCCGCTTGGATTCCGGCGAGCGAGCATCTGCACATTGAGACGGCCATTGCCTCCAGAAAACAGCTGATCTACCCGCTCGGGATCCTGCATCGGCTCGCCGGTATTGGGACGCAGGATCTTCCCCTCGGCAATCATCCGCCGTACCGCCTGCTCGTCAAATGTGGCCCGGTCCAGCAGGGGCCCGTCCTCGTACCAGTCCAGCACCGGCTCCCCTTCTTGCTGGCCGGTATTGACAACCCAGATCGGTCGCATCTCGTCCGGGTGCGTCTGGTAATAGGCAAACAGCGAGACACCGACCAGGGAGAGGGCGGGGATCATGATCGAGACCGACAGGCAGTTGAGAAGGAACGACCGCTTGCTCTCCTTGAGCGAGCGGGCCGTCAGGAACCGCTGCACGGTGATCTGGTCCGCCACGTAAAAGGAGAGCATCGAGATCAGCAGGTGCGGCGCCATCCCCCAGGTTGACCACTTCCCCTTCCAGTCAAACTCCATCTCCAGGACGCTGGCACGATCATGTTCCACGGCCAAACCGATGACGGAAGAAAAACCACCATCCATGGCGCTCCATGCGCCAAGCAGGATCAGCACGATCCCGGCCACCATCACCAGCGACTGGACCACGTCGGTCCAGATCACGGCCCGCATCCCCCCGAGGAAGGTATAGAGCGTGCTGATCAGTCCCAGGGTAAGCAGTAGCATCCACTCGGGAATTTGCACACCGGCCGCAATAATCAGGACCTTGCAGGGGGCATAAAGGACCGCTCCAAGCCAGAGCAGACGCCAGATCACAAAGATCATGCTGCTGACAACTCGCGTCCGTGAGTCAAACCGCAACTCCAGATACTCGTAGACCGAGTACATCTGCAACTTGTAG
>Ga0310342_100002713_pt1 | contig 11436 bp, 16 predicted proteins | sample S15DNA20500_MG_FD_206155 | JGI IMG/M metagenome (GOLD analysis project Ga0310342, IMG submission 206155) | Marine microbial communities from station ALOHA, North Pacific Subtropical Gyre - S1503-DNA-20-500_MG | ecosystem: Environmental > Aquatic > Marine > Oceanic | place: Pacific Ocean: North... | reverse complement strand
AGTGTCTAGTCTTACTTACCTGTATCTCTTGTCTTACTGCTATACAATTCTGTAATTCAGGACTAAACTTCGTTTCATCATACTCTTTTTTGTCAATTGTTATCATACATTTATCTCCATTTTTAAAATCATATTACTATTTATAATAGTTTTTCTATATCCTTTGTACCATTTAAGGTAAACATTAGCGCAATCCTTGGCTCTTTGCTCATATTAATAACTGCGTGTTTATAGCCAATATTTAAAAAGGTAGCAGTACCATCTGTCAAAGTATATGCTTCAACTTTGCTATCTCTTTTAAATAAATTGACTATATTTTCATTACCATAAATTGGTACAATACACCTGACACCATAATTTACATTATAGTCCACGTGCCAAGGTATCATTTTACCAGGTGCTAATTTCGTTATTCTAATCCTACTTGCTGGAGATTTTAATTGTGTTACAATTTCCTCAAAATAACTACCTGTATAATCTTCAGTAGGCACATTATATAAGTGTTCTTCTTTTCGTCTTAATCTTTCTGCTATGCTAGTCGTATGTGGTAATATTTCACTTGGTGTTGTAAGATTAATTTGTTCAAAATTATCATAAACATCTTTTACTAACTCCATATGATTATCACATAACATAGGATTCGCTGTTTCAACATCAACAAATTTATCTGCTAACTTATCAGTTTCTTTTCTCAATTTATCAAGGTCTATATTTAACCCCAAATCTGCTACCGTAGGTAGATTATGTTTACTTAATTTGTCCATCGTGTTCTCTTTCTATAATAAATTTAGATTTAGGTTCCCATTTAAAATTATCATCTTGCAATCTTATGCTATAAACATATTGCACCACTTTACCACTATCAAATAAAAACTTTCTTTCTAATTGTAATTTATTCCACCACTCTCCTTTTGTATATTGTTCAAATGCCTTATCGGTCATTTTCTTTTTTCTTTGGTATAAACTATTTATTGCTCTACTTTTTATATCGTGTGTAATATATAGTATCTGATAACCGTTCTCTCTTGCCCATTTAATTTGATGTTCAGCCATAATCAAACCACAATGGGTATGTCTATACTCTTTTAAAATATGATAACGACAAATTCTTAATGCAATATCTGAATCGTTTGTATAATGTGATTTTTCACCAGCAGATATTGATATTAAATTATCATCTTTAAAACACATCCAAGTTTCAATATCAGTATTATCTGGATTATATTTCTTATAAGTTAGACTTTCATTACCTTCTTCAAAAGTCTGTAATCTAAATTCTTCTATAAGTGGTCTATACTTATTAGGGTCTTCTGAATATCTTTTAACTATTATCATATGTGTGCTATCAATCTTCTACCACAAAATATTTCTGCTTCAACAATAGTCTGTTCTTTAAATTTATATTGTTGCATATCATTTGTAATTGATTTTAATTTTAATTTTTCTTCATAATATTTTTGCGTATGATAAGGTTCTTGTATAACAGCATTTTTACAATTATAGTAATCCATTATATCTGTAAACATCTTATAATGTTCTTTCTCATATAATAGTACACCACTAAAGATAATACAATCAACTTTAAAATTTACTTCTCTTAATTCTGCCCACTCTCTAACTTCATATTCAATATTGTTTTCTTTTATCCATCTTTTTTGAGCATACTCTATTGGTTCAGGTGAAGTATCAAAACCATAGTATTGATAATCTTTATAATTTCTTTCGTGTAAAAAATCATTAATTGGTCCGTGTCTGCAACCTATATCTACTATACCTTTATAATTATTTTTAATAATAATATCTGCTTGTTTTTCAAATATAGGTTTTGCTTGTAGAGTGTCAAGGTATGACATATCTCTCAACCCATATTTTCTTTCCATTGGTATTTCACCAGATTTATTTGTAATTGTCGGCCACGGTATAGATTTTTTTGAAATCACTTGCTATCCTCCATAATAATCTGTTAGTATCCATCACAGGTGTTCTACGGTGTAAACTTGTAAATTGATCCATTAAAAGTAAATCACCTTCTTTGAATATGTGATGATATTGATATTCAGATTTAAATATCTTTGGCATTAATTTCTTAATCATTTCTTCGTGGTCAATTTGTTTCTTGCCTTCCCACGCTCTTATGATAAAATGATATGGAAAGTAAAAGTATTCTTTACCTGTATGTGGATGTTTGCCAACTAATTTACGAATACTACCTTTGTTCTTACTCATAAATTCTAATTCTGGATCGCCTTCTTCTAAATTATATATTGTATTATTCTTAAATTTCAATCTAATTGTTATAGACCTATAATATTCTTTTTCTTCATCTGACATATCTTCAAATGGTAATTGAGTATTACAAACACTTAAAGTTGTATTAATATCTTCTTTAATACAATATAAACCTATTAATATCTTATCAATTAAATGCCTAGAGTTTCCATTTGAGTGCCAACCTAATTCTGTATCTCCAAACATACCAATCTTTTTACCTTCATTATCTTTCTTACCTGTAACTAAAAAGATTTCTGGATACTCTTTTGGATTCATAAACAAATCAGGTGATTCACATTCTCCAAATCTTTTCATAGCATTAATATATTCTGATTCATTTAATTTTTGATTATAAAATACTGCGACACCTTGTTTATGGATACTTCTAGCAATCGCTAATAAATTTTCATTGTCCATTTCTTTAATTTGAATATCTATTTTATCTGGACGTATCATAATATACTTTCTACTTTACTTTTAAATTTTTGAAAATCTATATCTGCTGGAATATTAATCCATCTTGTAACCCAAGCACATCTAGGTGCTTCTGTAACTACTACTCGGTGCATTATATCAGTTTTTATTAATATTGGTTTATCTACTACAATATGACCAAACACTCTATCACTTAAAAACTTTTCATACTCTGGTGTATATTGACCCATTTTCTTTTGTACATTAAATTCGTGGTAGTACCATTCGCCGTGAGCATTCTTTTCAGGTAAATAAACTTCATCATCATCATAACAGTAATAATCTATACGAGAATTACCCAATACTGGAATTACTATATTATAACAATTAGGATGTTCAGGATATAAGTCAATATCAGTATGTGGATATACATCTTTCTTTGTACTATCTGCTGTATTAAATCCTGTTGAACGGAGTTGATATTGTGGATGTACCTTTCTATGTTGTGATACAATAGGTTCAAACATTTCTTTATAACCTGTAGGTTTGCCTGTCCTATTATTTTCTAAAACATAACATTCAAACGGTGTTTTGCCAAATGTATTAACTTTATTACCTTTAACTTTATCATACACAGAAAAAAATAAATCTTTATCAACATCAATGTTAAGATATTCTGCAATGTCTTTTATTTCCATTTGTCATTCCATTCTTTATATTTTTCATTCCAACCAATCACTTCATCTTCCATATCTTTTCTTAAAATTTCTCTACATTCTTTTTCAACAAACTGATAAGCACCAGGAAGAAGTTTATTCCAACAATCATTTTTTACAAACATTTTCTTAACTTTACCACCTAGTTTCTCTAATATATCTTTTGTCATTTCAAAATGTCTATCACCAGCACCTTTATAAGAAGGTGTAAAAGAAATAACAAAGATTGGCTTATTTGATATTGAATACTTTTGTCCTAAACTTGCGTTATAATATCCTTTTACAACTAACCAATCTAATAAGTTTTTAAATCCTACTGAATAATGACCTGTATATTCAGGCACAGAAAATACTAACATATCACTATCTTGCAATATATTATCTAATGCCTCTACTTCTTTTGGTATTTCACCATCAGGTTTATTAGAATCACAAATAGGTAAATCCATTTTAATTATATTAGAAAATTTTATATAATGATCCATTAATAATAGACCTCTATAACTCATAGAGTTTTCACTATAACTAAATGATACTGCTGTTATTTTCATACTCTTACCTTTGAGTAATCAAATGCTGTTCTCCACAACATTCTATCTTTATCTTTTATAGGTGACCGTCTATGTATCGTATGTAATTGATCCATTAAAAGTAAATCACCAACTTTAAAAACGTGATGATATTGATACTTTGATTTTATCACATCATCCCATAATGTTTTATAAAACTTTTCAAAGTCTTCTATTTCTTTTCCATCTTTAGTAAATGCTTTAACTATATATGGCACCATAAAATATATGTATTCTCTTCCATCAAAAGGGTGTATACCAACTAAAGGTCGTCTATCAACATTTTCTTTATAATGTTCTTGACCAACTCTAAATGTATCTTCAGCTACACCTTTATAATCACTATCTTCAGGCCATAGTTTAGCCCGAGGACCAGAATTGTCTAATCTAATATCTATATTACGATAATAATTTTTCTTTTCTTCCGATAAATCAGCAAACGCACTACAATTATTGTTTATTGAAAGAACGGTATCAATGCACTCATAAACACAATATAATCCTACACATATCTCTTTAAAATTATATCTACCTGTGCCATTGGCGTGCCATAGTAATTCTGTATCTCCAAATAAATAGTCCTTACCTACAAAACTTAATCTTTGTTCTTCTTTTGGATTCATATAGTAATCAAGTTTCTCAACTTCACCTATTCTTGTTAGAACATCAGCATATTGATTCATAGTTAATTTTTGTTCGTGTAAAACAACTTGTCCATCTTTTACAAGTTTCTTAACTAATTGAGCTAACTCTTCATCTGTATAATCTAATATCTGTTTCATTTTTCTATCAATGGTGTTATACAAATTCTAGCGTCATTATTCCATCTCATACGCCTTCTTTCTTTGTAATAAAGGTCTTTTGTTGTTGCTAAGAAAAAACAATCTGACGGTTTAAATCCATATTCATTACAAATTTTAATTTGTTTTTCTCTATTTCTATTCCACATTTCATCAACTGTAAAATTATTCATTATCATTTGTATTGTTCTTACACCATTATAATTCCAATTCTCTAATCTTTTTAATCTTGCTAATGTGGGATGTTCTTCTTTAGTGTATACTAAACCAAGTCTTTGTCCAATCACACCAAACCCTTTAGAAAAACTAAAAAAGACTTGTTCAGTATTTTTTGGTATATCTATTCTTTGAATATTAGTTGAACCAATATATGTACAATCTAAAATTACAGGTACATCTTTTGGTAATGATGGTTTAAAAAAGTTACCATCTGCTGATGATGGTATAGAAATAAAAATAGGTTTGTTTGGGTCTACAACTGCTTGAATTGCTGAACGACCATCTTCACCCATATATTGTCCTGGTACATCACAACAAACATCTCCAAAAGGACCTATTGCGTCAGGATATTCATACTCACCTTCAAATTTTTGCCATTCTCTTTGTTCTATTATCTTCCAATGATGAATTGCGTCTGTTGTGCCATTAACAAAATAACAATATTTAAAATTTGCTAAATCTATAATTTCACCCACCCATTTTCTATGGGTTTGCTCAACTGAATCTAAATCTTTAGTTGCTTGTCCATCGCCTCTACGATAGTAAGTATCAGATACCAGTTGTTCGTCCAGAAGACGCCTAACATCTTCTGACATAGGTACATCTACCCAGCGATTATCTCTTAATGATTCCTTCTGATTTTTTTCCATAATCTAAAAATAATTTTTCTGCTATCCAGCCACCGATATCCCATTTATGTAATCTAATTCGTTTCATATTTGTGTGGTGGTTTCTATGATAACCTTCACCTGCAATAAAGAAGTTTAACCAAGGAACATTAGCACCATTTGGTGTTTTATGTCCAACTGTATTTAAAAGTCCAAAACCTATTTTAGCAAATACAAATGGTACGGCACAAAATGCCAACCAAAAGTATGGACTAATTAAATAACTAACTACATTAACTCCAATTAATATTTTCAACCAATGTTTATGACAAAATACTAATCTAGGATTTTTATATAAATCTCTAGCATATTTTGTTGGTATATTATTAATATCCCAAGTAGTCAATAATACTTTCCAAAAACCTACGTGCTTAACTGCGTGTGGGTCTTCTGGTCCATCTGAAAACTTATGGTGCATTCGGTGACTTGCAATCCACCCTATTGGTGTTCTTATACAAGCAACCATTAACATTGCTAAACCAATTGTTTCAAACCATACTGGTACTTTAAATTGATTGTGGCAATAATGTCTATGTAATAATATACTAGCACCCCAATGGGATATAACTTGCGACCACACGATACCCAATAATATAGCAATAATCCATTCCATAATTAAGGTGTTTCAACACTCCAAGAAATAGTATTATCAGCACAATATTTCTCTTTTTTAACTCTATTTGCTTCGTCAATACCACCGTCTGATTGAAACTCCATCCAAGCATCCTCATCTTTAAAAGTTGTTGTGTAGGTTTCTGTTAAACCATCTACTACTTTAACAGGTTTTTGTTCAATCTTTCCTGCGTCAAAATAAGTATCAATTAAATTTTCAATAGGATCACCATCCCAAAAATTAATTTCGGTTTCTGCGTTAGTTTTTGTATATACTGTTTTTAATATGTAACTCATATTACTATTTATCTCCTAAAATATTCATCTGTATTAAAATTTTTAGATAATCCAAATACCACTAATTCACCAACACCTTTAATATCGTGCATAAATTTTGTATGATGTAATGCCATTATATTATTGCCAGAAAGTGTTTTTGAATCAATTATTTCTTTTGTGTTTGGATTATGTAGTGTAACTGTAAGTTCACCTCTAGGAACCAGCATAATAACTGCATTTTCTAAAGTGCCTTCATCAATATGTGGACCTTGTTTATCAACAAATCCTGGATAATAGTCCCATACTCCCATATATGGAAATTCATCATCAAACATTGACTCTAACTCTTTTCTCAATTGAGCTGTGTCTTCGCTAAATTGCTCTCTTGTTTCATAATGATTCCACCAAGTACCATCTGAAGATTTTTTATTCTTATCTATAAATGTTGCTAAGTCAAATTGTTCAATATTATAATTTTGTAATTTACACCACATCAAAATACTCCTTTGTACCTAAAACTAAAAGGTCTCCTTGTCCTTCTACTGAATGAGGATATTTGGTATTGTTTAATGCAATTAAATTTGATTCATCCACATTAATTGTTTCCAATATTGGAGAGTTAGGAGTGTCTTCTTTATGTAAATGTATTTTAAAATTACCACTAATAGAAGTAACTACTGATCCTGTATGCTCTCCTCCACTATCCATATGTATTGGACAATGAGTAAAACTTTTATCAAATCTCCATATACAATCAACTGCCTCACCAAATTTTAGTTTAGTAATTTCTGTTATGTATTGTTTAAATTTTCCAATTTGTTCTAATACTTCATTTGATACTTTATCGTACATCCTGCGTCTGTCTTTTCCTAATGGAGGTATTGTCCACATTTTAGAATCAACTACTGACTTATATGTACCAAATGGTTCATAGTCAAACTTTTCAGTATAGTCTTCACACATTGTTTTTAAATTTGAAGGTATACTAACTTTAAATTCTTTATACCACATTATGACGCTCTTAAATTGTCGCCTATAATTTTATATACTTCCTCGTTTGCTTTAACATTTAAAACTAGCATATAACTACCATCAAAGGAAAACAGACTATGTGCTTTATTTGTATTCAAAAAATACGCTCTTCCGTGTTCAAAATGTAAAGGTTTATCTTCATACATAAAATATAAGTCTGGTGGATTACATCCTTTTAAAGGTATTAGTATTCTCAAACTATTTTGTTGCTCAACATATACAGGCAAATCTCTATGTGGTGGAAAATAACCACCTCTATCTAAAAATAGAATATGAGACCTACCTAAATGATTAATAAATGGTTTTACTATCTTTTGTATTTCTTCACTCTTATAATAAACATCTGTTAGTTTAGTAAAACTTAACTCATCATATTCAGTATTATTTTCTGCGTTATGTTCTTTTATGGACTCTAAATCAATACCATTTATAGAACCATCTAAACTAGTTACGCTTAGACCATATCTTTTTATATCTGGTTTTCTTGGATTGTAATGAGCATATTTAAAATCTTTAATCTCATTAAATAACTTATTGACATTACACTTTATTTTTAAAGGTATCATATCACCAAAAGATAATAAACTATTATAACTCATCTCTACTCTTAAAATAGGGCGCCCACCAACCAGTCCAACCTTTCTCCATTAAATGGTGCATTTGGCCTAGTGTACAAATACTATAATCTTTATCTGGTCCTTCTGCTTTAAGTTTCGGACAAACCTTATCATATGTTTCATATTCTATCTCACGATAATAAAATTCATCACTACCCTTATGATATTTCTTTAAATAATATTTATCCTTGGCTTTAAACTTATTCCATATATGTGATACATCACCTGTCCAAGATACAATGGATGAATTTAAAGGTGTATGAGCGGGTGCTCTCCACCAAGTATCATCTAATAATGTAAAATTCTTTCTAATTAAGTTTGGTAACTTATTATAGATAACTACATCTAAATCAAAGTATAAGTTTTCTCCAGTTGTAAACAAATCATACATTTGGAGTTTGTTATACCAATTACCATACAAGTCATTCTCAATAACTTCAAAACTATCATACTTTAGACCTGAATAGGTGTCTATCATATGCTTTAAGTTATCAACGTGCCAAGTTGTAAATCTTTTACCAGTCCTTACACAAATTATTCTCATAATCCATTATTTATTTCAATCTTTATTTTTTTATCAAAACTAGGGAATCTCCAACGTTCATCATCTTCACCAGTTCTATATTGTTTTGGTATATCTCTATTAAAAAGTGTACCGTGTAATCTTCTATCCTTATCAATATTTTCATAACCAATACCCACCATTAACTTTGGTTCATCTTTTGTAATTGCTCGTAATTGTAAAATATCATAGGCAGAACAAAACCCAGTTTTATAACCTAATAGTGCTGCTACTAAACTTAATTGACCAGCAGATATACCTATTGAAAAATCTTTTAATCTAGTAAAAAAGTTTCTTGTTTCTTCACTTGCATTTCCTCTATTGGCTATTACTTGTTCGCTACCTCTTAAATTATCTTCATCATCACAATAAACAAAAACGACATTAGCAAGCACTTGCGAATTTTTAACTTCATATTTGTTATTGCCTATCACGCCTTCATCTGTATCTTTATACATCTTATCAAAAATATCTTTAGAAAATAAACCAAATCGTTTAGTACAATCGTATATGTTATGTATTAAATTAGGGTCTGTATAAACCTTTAATTTAAAATGTGTTTCATTTTGTTTAGAAGGCGAATTGATAGCCGTATAAATGAGTGTATCTAAATCTGCTTGTGGTATTGATTTAGACAAATCATAATTGCGTTGCGCTCTTTGTGTAATATCAACTGCATTCTTTAACGTTTGATGTTCCATTATTTAATTTCAATAGTTTCAATATTTCTCTTCCTCATAGTATTAATTTTAATATCTGCTCTGTTTGGTATATCGTGCCAAACACCATATGGGTCTTGCGCTCTATTAGTTGTTTTGATATCTACGATTTTAATTTTTCTAAACTTTTTTCCTGTTCTAGGATGATAGTCCAAATCAAAATCATCTGTACTTAAATTACTACCATTAGCAGCGCCTATAGCCAATAATGTTTGGTCTGTTTCATAACGTTCAACTCCTTTTTTAGGAAATCCAATACCAATACCAAATGCTATTTGTTTCTCACCGTTATTACATTCATCTAATATATTTAATTTCTTTTCCCAAAAATCATCACCGTTTATATCATTATGATTTTTACTTCCACCAGTAGATAAACCTAATTTAGTCGCCGCTCTCATAACTAAACCAATTGCTATACCTATACTTACATAAGCATTTTCCCAACGAGCAGCTACTTTATTACTTTTTAAAGTTCCATCAGCATTACAATTTAAATTTGTATCTGGTTCTTTTGCCACAAAACACATATACATATTAGCATTTTGTTGTGAGTTTTTCCAAGTTGATGGTGGAGTACGGCTATGAGTACATCCCCAAGTATGAGTTGATAACTCCTCTATTACTTTTCTATCAGCAGTCCAATAAACATCATAATAACCTTCGTGTTGTTTTGATGGAGCATTCTGTGCTGTCCATAAAAGATAATCTATAAGTTCTGGATGAACTGATTTTGAGTGATCCCAAACTCTCTGGCATTTTTGAATTTTACGAAGGGTATTCATTTCATCTTCCCAATCATAAAACATATGTTTAATTTTTGTTTGCTTGTCAACTTCCTTATATCCAAATTGGACAATTTCATTCATAATACCAATAAGAAGACTTACTTTAACTTTGTCAACATCTTCTTTAAGTAATCTTTGTTCTAATAACTTATTAACCTCCATAGCATAATTTTGTTCACCTGCACCTAAATTAGAGTTTGTACCGTCCCAATATCTTTTAGCAACCTCTAGTATATTTTTTATTCCACCTGATTTTAAATCAGCTACAATAGCATCAAAATTAAAACCTGTATCTCTAACACATTTAGAGTGCTGAGTTTCAGTATGTACACCTTTATGTTTTATCTCAAATTGTGATATAACATCTTCTATTATATCTTCTTTTTTTTCTAAAATAGGAATATTCTTTTGATCCAGCGTAGTATCATTAATAACTTTAATAAGAATTCCTAATTTACTTGGACCAACACCTTCTTTAAGTAATCTTTGTTCTAATAACTTATTAACTTCTACAGCGTAATTTTGCTCACCCTTACCTAATTGAGATTTTGTACCAGACCAATATCTTCTAGCAACCTCTTTTACATTTGTTGTTCCACCTGTTTTTAAATCAGCTTGAATAGCATCAAAATTAAAACCTGTATCTCTTATACATTTAGAGTGCTGAATTTCAGTATGCACTCCTTTATATTTTGCCTCAAATTCACTCATAACATCTTTTATTATTTCATCTTTTTTATCTGTAATCATCTCCACATCTCCTTTATAAATGTTTCATTATGCTCGTGTATCGTTTTACCTGGTCCAGTAAAATGTACCACTTTTATATATTTATACACGTCACCGAGTATCATATATTCAGTCTTAAATTTGTCACTATACATTTTGTTTAGCGTGACATTTTCCTCAAAAGAACTTGTATATTTGCATATCCATTCTGCTGGCGTTAATACTAACTTTGTTTTATGTTCTTGTATTTTCCAATTAACATAATTTTGTTCACCATAATATTTTGTATGAACATCACCAACATTATAATAATGCATTTGCCAATAGTCTGGATTTTTAGCAAATTCATCCCATATATATTTTAAACTACCAGATTTAAACTTATAGAATCCACCATTTGATTTTAAAAGGGACTTCCACCATATTCCATAGGTAACCATT
>Ga0310342_100002711_pt1 | contig 11445 bp, 10 predicted proteins | sample S15DNA20500_MG_FD_206155 | JGI IMG/M metagenome (GOLD analysis project Ga0310342, IMG submission 206155) | Marine microbial communities from station ALOHA, North Pacific Subtropical Gyre - S1503-DNA-20-500_MG | ecosystem: Environmental > Aquatic > Marine > Oceanic | place: Pacific Ocean: North... | reverse complement strand
TCCACGCGATCCAGTACCTCGCGATCGTCTGGTACTTCAATCGCCAACTGGAAGGTCGGGTCGGAGACGCCTTCGGGCCGCTCCGCTTCCTGTTTCGGGACGGCTGGTCCGCGCTGGTGCTCTATCTCGGCTTCGTCGCGGCCTTCGGCGCCCTCTTCCTCGCGATGGGCACGCCTCGCTACGGACCCATCGTCAGCTCGGGCCAAGCCAGCGACACCCTCTACATCCTGTTCTCCGCGTTCTTCGTGACGTCGAGCTTCCTCCACTACTACTACGACGGCTTCATCTGGAAGCTCCACGACCGCGACACCGGCAGAAACCTGGGCGTGACGGGGCCGGGCCTGCGGGAGGTGTCGGTTCCGGCGCTGCTGCACTTCGGCAAGTGGAGCGTACTCGTGGTCGCCTCCTCCGCGTTGATCGGGCTCGAGATCTCACAGCCCGCCAGCGCGGAAACGAGCGACATCCGCAACCGTACCCTGGCCGAACTCACACCGGACGTTCCCGAGGCACGTGCCAGCGCGCTGTTGAGGGCGCTCAAGGCGGGGAACACGAACGAAGCCCTTGCGATGGCAAAACGAAATGCCTTGCTACGACCTCGCGGCCACCACGCACGCGCAGACCTGGCCCGGGTTCATGTTGCACGCGAGGACTGGCCGGCTGCCGAAGCTGCATACCGGGAGACCCTCGGCCTGCGCCCCGGCGCCGCTGTCTACCTGATCGACCTCGCCCGAGTGCTGGCTCGACAAGGCCCGCAGAAGTGGGACGAAGCAGCGGCAACCTACCGGGAGGCCCTCCCGAAAGTCACCTCTCCCCAATCGCTCGATGCCGAGCTCGCAGCGCTCGAAGCAAGGCGCGGCAACGACGTCGAGGCCGCGAGGCTCTTCGAAGGACTGCTGTCGGCAAGCCCGAACGACCCGCAGATCCGCACGAGTCTCGTCACCAGCTTGCTCGCTCTGGACGAGGAAGTGCGCGCGGTCGAGGTTGCCCGTACGGGCATCGAACTCGACCCCTCGTCGGCTGTCGCGTTCCGCCTGCTCGGAAACACATTCGCAAGACTCGACCGGTCAGGGCGTGCCGCAGAAAACCTCGCGCAGGCCCAGCGGCTCGACCCGAGCTTGCCGGGCATCGACAGTGAACTAGGCGAGGCGCTGTTTCTAGCCGGTCGCCACGTGGCTGCCGAGCAGGCGCTGCTGCGAGCCGTTCGGGCCAAGGGCACGCCTTCCCGCGTCTTCTTCCTGCTTGCCAGCCTCTACACCAAGACAGGACGCCTGGAGATGGCCGAAGTCGCAAAGAGTCTCTTCGTTGCAGCAGCACCGAACCCGGCGACCGGCTACCGTGCCTTGGGTGACCTGCTCGCAACCCGGAGAGACTATGCCGGAGCCGAGACAGCCTACCGCCGAGCACTCGACATCGAACCGGACCATCGGGCCACGCAGGAGCGCCTCGAGAAGATGCTGCGGCGCAGGTAGCGCGCCGCAGCCGGTTTCGCGTGTTGCGGATCGGCTCAAGGGAGACCTCTCGTGAGCACAACGAAGACGATCCTGCTGTGGCTGATGGCCGCATTCTACGTGTTCGGTGGCTTCAACCACCTGATGAATCCCGGCTTCTATCTGACCATCATGCCGCCGGACCTGCCCGAACCCGAGTGGCTGAACGTCCTCTCCGGTCTCGCCGAGATCGTGCTCGGTGTCTACATCCTGGAGCCGCGCACACGGGTGTATGCGGCCTGGGGAATCATCGCGTTGTTGATCGCCGTCTTCCCCGCGAACCTCTACGCGGTGGCGGAGAACGTCGGCAGCGCCGGCCCGGGAAGTGGCCCCGGGGCCCTCGGCTATCTGCGCCTACCGTTCCAAGCCGTCTTCGTCGTATGGGCGTGGTGGTACACGCGCCCGGATGCGGAGCGCTGATCAGGCCGGGCGGATCATGCTCTCCTGCGCGAAGGACGCGACGAGCTCCCCGCTCTGCGCGAATGCGTGTCCGGTCCCAAAGCCCCGCTGACCGGAGAGACTCGGGCTCTCCTGACTGAGCAGGATCCACTCGTCCATCCGAAACGGGCGATGGAACCAGATCGTGTGCGTCGTGACGGCCGTCTGGATTCGATCCGGCGAGTGCGCCTCGCTGACATCCGGGTGCGGGCGCAGCGACGTGCCAATCAAGGTCAGGTCCGTGCTGTGGGCGAGCAGCGCTTGGTGGACAGCCGGGCCGTCAGGCAGCTTCGAGGTGCGCTGCCACAGCTCGAGGCGCGGCGGGCCCAGCTCTTCCGATCCGAGATCGATACCCCCGACGATGCGGGTCTCCCACGGGATCATGCTCAGCGGGACAGGGGCTGCATCCTCCGGCTCCCCGACCGACGGCGCCTCGCGCTGATGGTCGAAGCCTTCCGCATCGACGGACGCGTGGAGCGAGACGAGCGCCGTGAAGATCGCCCGCTCCTTCTGGCGGCCGACGATCCACTCGGTCGCGAAGCTACGGCCACTCTGGACCGGCTCGACCTCGTAGTCGATGGGCTCGCGCAGATCGCCGGGGTTGGGAAAGGTCACGTGCATCGACTTCACGTGTTTCTCGACGCCTTCGCGTGTCGCAATCGCGATCGCCTGGGCGAGGAGTTGGCCGCCGAAGATCCGGTAGTAGGGCAGCTCGAGATTCGGGCCGGTGAAGTGGCCGTGTGCCGTCTCCTCGACGGCGAGGCATGCGAGCAGATCGTCGAGTGTGCAGAGGGCTGTACTCATGTCGCCGACTCGCCGCGCCAGACGGGGATATCCACGAGGAGCACTCGAAGGTGCCCTTCTCCGTTGACTCTCAGCAGGATGCCCTGCATGACTGCCTCACTCGTTCTTCGATCCTGTCGCGAACGTCGGGAGGGACCGTGGTCTGCATCGTCCGCATGCGGGCTACCAGCATAGCGTTGCACTCCCCCCAAGAGTGCAACCCGGTCGACCTCTTCCGGGACGCGATCGACCGCCTGCTCCGCAGTCAGCACCCTCTCTGCCTTCGGCAACGGCCTACACGGGATCTCTCGATCGCTCGGCCGAAGCATGCCATAGTGGCCCACGACCCCTTTCACGCTTTCCGGAGAACGCCCATGGGCCAGCCCCTCACCAGCCTCAGCGAGGAAGAGGAGATCTTCCGCGCCAGCGTCCGCGAATTCGCCGAAGAACGCGTCCGACCCCTCGTCGAGCAGATGGAACGCGAGTGCAAGCAGCCCCGCGAGCTGATCGACGAAATGTTCGAGCTCGGGCTGATGGCCATCGAAACCCCCGAGGAGTACGGCGGAGCCGGAGCTTCCTTCTTCATGTCGATCATCGCGATCGAAGAACTCGCCCGCGTAGATCCGGCGGCTGCGATCCCGGTGGACATCCAGAACACCCTGGTCGCGAACCAGTTCCTGCGTTGGGGCAACGAAGACCAGAAGCAACGCTTCCTGCCTCGACTCGCCAAGGACACGATCGGCTCCTACGCGCTCTCCGAGGCGGGCTCCGGCAGCGACGCTTTCGCACTGAAGACAGTCGCCGAGCCCTGCGACGAAGGTTTCCGGCTCAGCGGGCGCAAGATGTGGATTTCGAACGCCGCCGAGGCCGGCCTCTACGTCGTTTTCGCGAGCGTCGATCGCGACGCCGGCCACCGCGGGATCACCACTTTCGTGGTCGAGCGCGACACACCGGGCTTCCAGGTCGGTCGCAAGGAAGACAAACTCGGCGTGCGGGCCTCGAGTACCTGCGAGCTGATCCTCGACGACGTGGTCGTCCCGAAAGAGAACGTCCTCGGAGAGGTCGGGCAAGGCTACAAGCTCGCAATCGAGACCCTGAACGAGGGACGCATCGGGATCGGTGCCCAGATGCTCGGCCTCGCCGAAGGCGCCCTCGAAGGCGCCGTCGGCTACGCCAAGGAGCGCGAGGCCTTCGGGCAGAAGATCGGCGAGTTTCAGGCCATTCAGCATCTGCTCGCCGAGTGCGCGACGGATGTGGAGACGGTGCGCTTCCACTGCTACAACGCCGCGCGCCTGCGGGAAATCGGCCGGCCCTTCGCGAAGGAAGGCGCGATGGCGAAGCTGGTCGCGAGCCGTATCGCCGAATCAGTGGCCAGCCGCTGCGTGGACGTCTACGGCGGGATCGGCGTCACCAAGGAGTGCCTCGCCGAGAAATACCTTCGCGACGCGAAGGTCGCCCAGATCTACGAAGGCACGACCTTCATGCAACTCAACACCATCGCGAAGATCGTGCTCGCCGACGGGTAGCCGAGATCACTCGACAAAGCGACCGCTGAAGGGACGCGATCTTTTTCGACTGCGAGACACCGATAACAATTTCACGGAGTACAGCATGGCCATCGACCCCTCGAACCCCCTCAAGATCGTGGGCGCGCCCGGATCTCCCTACAGCCGCAAGCTCCGGGCGGTGCTCCGCTACCGGCGGATTCCCCACCACTGGGTGGTGCGAGGCTCGCACGCAGACTTCGATACACCGAAGACACCGGTGGCACTGATGCCGGTTCTCGTCGTTCCGGGCCGGGACGGCACGCCGGCCGAAGCCTTCATCGACTCGACGCCCATCATCCGACGATTGGAGGAGTCGGAGCCCGGGCGCAACGTGCTCCCGGACGATCCCGCCATGGCCTTCATCGGCCTGCTGATCGAGGACTACGCGGACGAGTGGGTAACCAAGATGATGTTCCACTACCGCTGGCACTACGAGGCGGATATCGACAAGGCCGCGAAAATCCTGCCGCTGTGGCGAGCCACGAACGTCAGCGATGAGGCGGTCGCGCCCCTCTCGAAGATGATCGCCGAGCGGCAGATCGAGCGCCTCTGGGTGGTCGGCTCGAACGAAACCACGACTCCCGTCATCGAGGAGAGCTACAAGCGGCTGCTCAGCCTGCTCGACGCCCATCTCAGCGAGCACGCCTTCGTGCTGGGCGGACGCCCGAGCGCTGCCGACTTCGGCCTCTTTGGTCAGTTCACCCAGCTCGTCGGCTTCGATCCAACGAGCGCCGCCGTGGCACTCGCGACGTCGCCTCGTGTCTACGCCTGGATGGAGTTGGTGGAAGACCTGTCGGGCCTCGCCATCGACCACGAAGCCTGGGTCGCTCGCGACGCCATCCCCGCCACGCTCACGGCACTCCTGTCGGAAGTCGGCCGGGTCTACGCACCCTTCTTGCTCGGAAACGCGGCTGCGCTCGAGACCGGTGCCGAGCAGGTCGAGTGCACGATCGACGATCGAAAGTGGATCCAGAAACCCTTCCCCTACCAGGGGAAGTGTCTCGCTTGGCTACGGGACGACTACGCGGCGCTGAGTGACGACGACCGCGCCGCCGTCGACTCCATCCTCGCCGGAACGGGCTGCGAGGCGCTCTTCGCCGGCTAGGACCGGAGCCACTCCAAGCAGCCGGTCCGCTCCAGGATCGGATCCAGCGACGACGTGTCGGTCACTGCCGCATAACGCGCGCGCAATTTTCCGAGTGAACGAGCGTGGTACTTTTGCGGCTTCTGGTCCCAGGTCTTTCCCGCGAGTTCGACGCTGAACTCCTCGGCGCCCGCCTCGAGCGCCTTCGCGTTGGCGTCGGACCAGGGCAGGAAGAGGCCTCCGACCTGGCTCTCGATGAAGGGCGCGAGCGTGGGCTCGAGGGCCTCCCAGCTCTCGAAGTCTCCCGCGGCCTTCGGCTCGAGCATGCGCTCCACCCAGGCGACGACGCTCTTTGCTCGATCGTTCAGGATTCCACCGCAGGTCGGATCGGTCCACGCATTGTAGACCTGCCCCCAGAGGCCGAAGTCGCCGAAGCTGGGACGCGCTCCGAACAGGAAATCGCGTCCGGCGAAGTGCGCCTCGAGCAGGCCGATGGCCTCGTTCCAGGAAGCCTCGATCTGCGGTGCCGTCCGCTCGTTCGAACCGACGAACCACACCCGGTTCACCATGCGCCCCTTGATGTTGTCGACCATGGCGGCGAGTTGATCACCCTCGGCTCCGGGCATCATCGACTGCACGATGCGCTCGCCCGCGGAGTTCTGATCCGCCTCGGCGGCCCAGCGGTAGTGGAACATCCACTTGTTGCCCCACTCGTCGCCGAACTCCTCGATCAGCGCCGACAGAAACGCGAGACTCGAGTCGTCGGGATGGATCGACGGCTCGGGAAACAGCGCCTCCATCTTCTCGAGGATCGGCGTCGAGTCCTGGATACCTTCGTCTTCGGGAGTCGCCACGATCGGGATCAGCGGCAGCTTCGCGTACTTCTGGCTCTCCGCCTGCGTCTCTGCATTTCGGGCGATCCACTCGTGCGGAATGCCCTTGTAGCGATAATAGGAGCGAACCTTGACCGAATAGGGCGAGATCTCGGCTCCAAAAATGCGGTAGACGTCGGACATCAGCCGATCTCCTTCTTGAAAGTTTCGAGCGCGCGGATGTAATCGGCCGGCCCCTTGTAGCCCACGCGCTCGACTCCCACCAACTCGGCGCCGGTATCCATGGCGCGCAGGGAGAGATGCGTACCGCCGGCTTCTTGCCACAACTCGATTTCCTGTTGCCAGCTTTCCGGCTCGCTGAAATCGACGACCGCTTCGGCACCCACCTCCGCCTGCGAGCGTCCCGCCGCGTCGACGTACTCGCGCAACTTGTCGGACAGGCGCTTCACCCGGCTGGGCTTGGTGCCGAAGATCACGCCGTCGCCGACACGCGCCGCCCGCCGGACCGCGACCTCGCTCAATGCGCCGAACCACAGGGGGATCTCCTGTCCCGGTCGAGGCAGGAGGCCGGCCCTCTCGATTCGGTGGTACTCGCCCCGGTAGTCGACGACCGGCTCGCGCCAGAGTTGCCGAAGCACCTCGACCTGCTCGTCGAAGCGCTTGCCGCGATTCTCGAAGGGCTCGTTCAGGGAGTCGTACTCGACCCAGTTCCAGCCGGTGCCGACCCCCAGCCGCAGGCGTCCTCCAGAGAGCATGTCGATCTGGACGGCCTGCTTGGCAACCAGGGCGGTCTGTCGCTGCGGAAGGATCAGCACGCCGGTGCAGAGTTCGAGCGATTCGGTAACGCCCGAGAGATAGCCGTAGAGCACCATCGGCTCGTGAAACGGGTCCTTCTCGGTGTAGGGACCCATGAGCCGGGGCTCCCGATCCGCGTGTTCCGCGCCGAGCACGTGGTCGTAAGTGACCATGTGCCGGTAGCCGAGTTGTTCGGCGGTCTGCGCCCAGTCGCGAATCGCAATGGGGTCGTTACCGATCTCGGTAGTCGGGAAGATGGCGCCAATCTGGAGAGTCATCGGGGGGCTCCGGGCTTGGGGCGAACTCCTACTATAGACCGAGCGGGCCGATTCGGGTCGAAGCGCATCCGCGAAGTGCGGCCTCGAGACGCTACAATCTGGCTCCCTTGGCGCCGCCCGTGGCGTCGCTCTCGGTCAATCCAATTCAGGATCGCAGAGGAAGGCTTGATGCGCGCTGGTCTCGTTGCAGGACGCGAGCAGATCGAGTTTCGCGAGTTTCCCGACCCCACTCCCGAGCCCGAGAAGGCCGTGGTGCAGATCTCGCATTGTGGGATCTGCGGTACCGACCTCCACGCCTTCGACCAGGGTGGCTTCTACAGCCCCTCGATCTGCGGCCACGAGTGGGCGGGCACGATCTCGGCGGTAGGGACGGGCGTCGACGACCTGCGCGAGGGCGATCGCGTCGGCATCGGCATCGCACCCGCTTGCGGTCGCTGCCGCGAGTGCCGCTCCGGCGACGCAGCCCACTGCAGTACCGCGCTGATGGGGATGCTCGGCATCGGCCCGCTCGCGGCGCCTCACGGCGGCTTCGCGTGCGCCATCGGCATCGAGGCCGCGCGCCTCTACCCGCTGCACCCGAAGGTGAGCGACCTCGAGGCAGCAATGCTGGAGCCCGCCACCGTGGCCATCCACGCGCTGCGTCGCACACCGCTTCGCCTCGGCGATGCCGCGATCGTCCTGGGCGCAGGCCCGATCGGCTTGCTCGTCCTGCAGGCCGCCTTCATTGCCGGCGCGGGTACGGTGGTGGTCGTCGAGCCCGAGCCGAATCGTGCAAAGCTCGCCACCAGCCTCGGGGCAACCCTCGTGATCGATCCGGGCGCCGAGGACTTCGAGGCGAAGATCCACGAGGTGTGCGGCCCTCTCGGAGCAGACGTGGTGTTCGAGTGCGCCGGGATCCCGGCGACCATCGATCAATCGGTCGGGCTCGCGAAGCGCGGCGGCGTGGTCTCGATGGTGGGGCTCGCGAACGTGCCGGCCGAGATCGCACCCGGCGCCTGGCTGGCTCGAGAGGTGCGGCTCGTCGCCTCGCTCGGCTACCTGCACGAAGAGTTCGACGTCACCATGCAACTCGTCGCCGACGGGCGCTTGAAGCTCGCACCCCTTCACAGCGAGACGGTTGGCCTCGACGGGATGGAAGCGGCGTTCCGTCGCCTGCTCGCAGGCGACGGCAGCGTGAAGATCCTGGTGGATCCACAGGCCGGCTGAGCGCCGTACCGGGGGCCCCTCAGAGCAGCTTCGACACGGCTCCGACGAGAGCACCGAGCAACAGGATCACGTTCGACGCGAAGGTCAGGAGGAAACCTCCCGTTCGCTTCTCGGGATCCTTCACATAGCTCGTCAAGTAGACAAAGCGGCCGACGATGAAGACGACGCCCAGTGCCGCTGCGACCTCCGCGCTCACGTAGGTCCCGAAGAGCCAGATCGCGGGCAGGAAGACGATCAACTGCTCGAGGGTATTCAGCTGCACGCGGTAGAGACGCTCGAAAATCGGGTGCCCCGTCATCGCGGGCGCCGGCACCTCGTACTTGCCGCGACCACGGCCAACCTGGGCCGAGATGTAGATGTACTCGAGCAGTGCGAGCACGATGACGATGACGACGAGTTCCATGGGGTCTCCTCCGACTCGATGATCCCGGATCCTCTCGGCTACGTCGAGACGGCAATCGCAGCCGGCGACCTGCTCGTCTAACGTCCCGGTTCGACCAGGAGGGAAAGAAGAGATGGCATCGGTAAGAGTCACGCGAGAACTCGAGCAGCCCGTCGACCGGGTCTGGGGAGTCATTTCCGACTTCGGAAACATCGGCTGGATGCCCGAGGGCACCGAGGTTCGACTCGAAGGAGAGGGGCCGGGCATGATCCGTCACATCGGCGCTGGCGCCATGACCCTGGCCGAGACCCTCGAGTCCGTCGACGACGCCAGCCGAACGCTCGTCTACACGATCCCCGGTGAGGTTCCGTTCCCGGCGACCGACTACCGCTCGACGATCGTGGTGCGCGAGAAGGGGTCCGGCAGCGAACTCGACTGGAGCTGCACCTTCGAGCCGGAGGGAGATCCCGACGCCGCGAACGCAGTGATGGAAGGCCTCTACAACACGCTCACGGGCTGGGTCGCGGACTACCTCGCTTCGTCCAGCTGAATCGCGCCCGCGTTCGCGGAAGATCGGCCGCGTCAGCCGCGTCCCGCGGCCTTGCGGAAAGCCTCGACGATCGGGGACAGGAAGTCGGTGGCCGCCTGGAACTCGCGCGGGAGTTGCAGGTTTGCGCGCAGATCGGTGATGCCCGCATCCACCATCGCGGGAACGGCAGCCATCGTCGCGCCGAGGTCGATTGCGCCGTCTTCGCTCTGCGCCACCGGCAGGTAGCTGGTCACCTGGAAGCTCCCCGGGTCGCGGCCCGCGGCTTCGAGTTCTTCGCGAATGCGCGCAAGCCCTGCCGCCGGGTTCATCGCGTCCGGCCCCCACGGAATCCAACCACTGCCGAACCGGACAATGCGCCGAAGGACATTCGGATTCAGGGTGCCGCTGATCCAGAGAGGCACACCTCCCGGCTGCAGCGGCTTCGGCATGCAGTGGATCTTCTCGAAGCTGACCTCTTCCGACTGGTATGCGGCCGACTGCTCGCGCCAGAGCGTCTGGCAGATATCGAGGGTTTGATCGAGGCGCGCACCGCGGTGCGCGTGGGGCACACCGTTGGCCTCGTATTCCTCGCGTTGCCAGCCGACCCCAACGCCGAGATCCAAGCGCCCCTCCGAGAGCACGTCCAGGGTGGCAGCCTGCTTGGCGAGGGTGGCGGGGCGACGCAACGACGCGATCAGGATCCCCGTCATCAGCCGCGTGCGGGTGGTGATGGCGGCCCACATCGACAGCACGGTGAGCGGATCGAGCCAGTGCCCGTCGGGCCCGGTCGGTTGCTGCCCACCCTCCACGCCGCCCGCCTTGGGATCGCTGTAGGCATCGAGGTTCTCGCCGAGGATCACGTGGTCGGAGACGACGAGCCGATCGACCCCGGCAGCGTCTGCAGCGCGTGCCTGGTCGAGAATCGGCTTCCAGCCGCCGACGCCGGGGTCTTTCACGGAAAAGTTCCAGAGTTGTACGGAGAGCGCGGGGCTGACGATGTCCACGATTCGGTTCTCCCTCCCGTCGCGCGAGCGGTCGATCGGGTACCTCACGTGCTTAGCCCACTCGCTGCGTCCGGGCACGCAAGCCCGCCGGGCTGAATATGATTCCCACATTCCGGCCGGAAGCACCTTATCATGTGCAGGCACACCGCCACGAAGAAGCAAGGAGACCCCCCATGGCCGACCTCGGATTCTGGAACTTCGCCCAACGAGAGCCCGACGCGCTGGCACTCGTCGATCCCTTCGAGAACGAGTTGACTCGCGGAGACCTACTCGCCGACTGCAACCGCATGGTTCACGGCCTGCGGGAGCTGGGCCTCGAGCGCGGCGACGTCCTCGCCATCGACTCGGTGAACTGCGCGGAGTACTTCGTGACCTCTCTCGCGTGCAGCCAGACCGGTCTCTACCTCACGCCGATCAACTGGCACCTCGCTCCTGCCGAGGTCGCCTATATCCTCGACGACTGTGGCGCCAAGGTGCTGATCGCCCACGAGAACGTGGGCGAGGTATCCGCGAAGGCGGTGCGGGAAGCCGGCTTCCCGCTCGACCGAGCCTTCGCGATCGGCGAGACCGAAGGCTTCCAGGCCTTCTCCTCGCTGCTCGAGGGGCAATCGCCCGAGATGCCCGAGAAGCGCTCTGCGGGTGCAACCATGAACTACACCTCCGGCACCACCGGCAACCCCAAGGGCGTGAAGCGCGGCCTGGCGCCGGCCGAGGTCAATCCTGATCTCATGTCGAGCATGATGGCGGGCTTCCTCGGGATGTTCGGTGTGCAGCCCGAGGACGGCAACGTCTATATCTGCGGGTCGCCGCTCTATCACACTGCCGTCCTGATGCAGGCCGCCGCCGCCATGCACATCGGACACCCCGTCGTGCTGATGGACAAGTGGGGCGCCGAGGACATGCTGCGCCTGATCGAGAAGTACAAGTGCACGACGAGCCACATGGTTCCGACGCAGTTCCACCGGCTCCTCGCGCTGCCGGAAGAAACCCGTAACCGCTACGACTGCTCGTCCACGCGCCACATGATCCACGCTGCGGCACCCTGCCCGCCGGACGTGAAGCAGCGCATGCTCGATTGG
>Ga0310342_100002708_pt1 | contig 11455 bp, 6 predicted proteins | sample S15DNA20500_MG_FD_206155 | JGI IMG/M metagenome (GOLD analysis project Ga0310342, IMG submission 206155) | Marine microbial communities from station ALOHA, North Pacific Subtropical Gyre - S1503-DNA-20-500_MG | ecosystem: Environmental > Aquatic > Marine > Oceanic | place: Pacific Ocean: North... | reverse complement strand
CGACAAAGACGAGCTGAGCGACGCGGGGGACGGCAGCGCCTACAGCGCGATCCACCGCCGCTACCACCCGATCTTCCGCCACCTCGTCGAGGAGTTCGGCTACTACGACATGTTCCTGATCGACCCGAACACGGGAACGATCGTCTATTCCGTCTACAAGGAGACGGACTACGCCACGAGCCTACGCGAAGGGCCCTACCGAAACACGAACCTCGCGGCGGCGGCGCACGCTGTGCAGGAAACGCCGGACAAGGGCACCGTTCGCATGATCGACTTCGCGCCCTATCGACCCTCGTACGCGGCGCCCGCCGCTTTCGTGGCGACACCCATCTACGACGGCCCCGTCAACACCGGCATCCTCGCCTTCCAGGTACCGGTGGACGAGATCAACAAGATCATGACCGGGGACGCACATTGGGAACGGGATGGACTGGGCGAGTCCGGAGAAACCTACCTGGTGGGTCCCGACTACCGAATGCGCTCGATTTCGCGCTTCCTCATCGATGATCCAGAGGGCTACGCTCGCGACCTGCGGTCGTCAGGGGTCCCCGAGAGCCAGGTCTCTCGCATCCTGCGCCTCGGCACCTCCATACTGCAGCAGGAAGTGCGCACCGACGCCGCCGAAGAGGCCATGAAGGGCCACGCCGGCACCGAGATCGTAGACGACTACCGGGGTATCCCGGTGCTGAGTTCGTTTGCACCTCTCCAGGTGCCCGACGTCAGCTGGGTGATCCTGTCCGAGATGGATCTGGCCGAAGCCTACGGCCCGGTGAATGCCTTCACGCGCCGGATGCTGATCTCGGCAGTGCTCCTCATGCTAGGCGTGACGCTGCTGGCCATGCTGCTGGCGTCGTCGTTCGTGCGACCGATCCAGAGGCTCGCCGAAGCGGCGCGCCGCGTGGCCGGCGGCGAAACCGGCGTGTCGCTCGACTCCGGCTCCCAGGACGAACTGGGCGATCTCGGCCGAACGTTCGGCGAAATGCTCGATAGCGTTCGCGGAGACCACGCGATGGCCGAGGAGCGCAGCCGCGAGAACGAGGAACTCCTGCTCAACATCCTGCCCAAGGCCGTCGCCACGCGTCTCATGTCCGGGGAGGAAACCATCTCGGACTCCTTCGAAAACGTGAGTGTCTGCTTCGCGGACCTCGTGGGGTTCACCCGGCTTTCGCGCGAAATCGCGCCGAGAGAGTCTGTCGCACACCTGAACGATCTCGTCTCCTCCTTCGACGAGGCTGCAGAAAACCACGGCATCGAGAAGATCAAGACGATCGGCGACAACTACATGGCCGCCTGCGGCCTCTCGACCTCGCGCCTCGACCACGCCAAGCGCATGGTAGACCTCTCCCTCGAAATGCAAGGCATCGTGCGGCGCTACTGCAACGAGCACGGGCTCGACCTCTCACTGCGAATCGGCATCCACTGCGGCCCGCTGGTGGCCGGGGTAATCGGGCGTCAGAAGTTCGTGTACGACGTGTGGGGCGAAACCGTGAATCGGGCGCACCGGCTCACCGATGTCGCCGAACCCGGTGAGGTGCTGGTCTCGCAGGGCGTGGCCGATGCCGTGAGAGGGCTCCACGAGGTGGACACGGTGCAGCGGGGGAGCAAAGCCGGTGCCGTCTTCGCAGTGCGCGAAGGACGAGCGGCAGACTCGTTGGCGGACGACGGCGCCTCGTGACGAATCTCTTCTCCGAGCCGTGGTTCGTCTGGGCGCTAACCCTGGCGCTCGGTTTCCCGATTCTGGCGGTGGTCTTCGGCGAGATGACCGACCGCCTCGAGCGCGAGGGGCGCGCCTTTGCATCGGTGGCTCGGGCGCTGCGCAATTTCGGCCTGCCCACTGTGGTCGTGTTCCTCTTCGTCACCAAGGTCCTCGACTTCGACGGCGAGACCACCGTCGCACGTCTCACGCTCACGGCTCTTTGGACGGCGCTTCTGTTCGTGGCGCTCACCGCGCTCAACGTGCTCCTCTTCGAGCAGGCGGGTTCAGACTCCTGGCGCTCGCGTGTGCCGCGGCTCTTCCTCGACCTGGTGCGGCTCTTCCTCGTCTTCCTGGGCGGCGCCCTGGTGCTGGGCGTCGTGTGGAACCACAACCTGGGCGGACTGCTCGCGGCCCTGGGCGTGGGCTCCATCGTGATCGGACTCGCGCTCCAGGACACCCTCGGCAGCCTGATGTCCGGGATCGCGCTGCTCTTCGAACGGCCCTTCGCCATCGGAGACTGGATCAAGCTCTCCAATACCGAGGGCGAGGTCGTCGAGATCAACTGGCGCTCGGTACGGCTGAGATCCCGGGAGAGGGACCTCCTGGTCGTGCCGAACTCGGTGCTGGCCAAGGAGATGATCCTCAATACCAACGAACCGACACTGCTACACGCGGAGCGCATCGCAGTCGCTTTCGCGATGGACGTCCCACCGAACCGAGTGCGAGACATCCTGTCCGCAGTGGCCAACGACGTGCCGAACGTGCTCCACGACCCGAAGCCCAAGGTCGAGGTGATGGAGTTCTGCGACGACCGCATCCGTTACGAGGTGAAGCTCTACACCGAGAACCTCCGAGCGGTCCCGAGGATCCGAAGCGAGTTCACGACGCGGGCCTGGTATGCAGCCCAACGCGCTGGACTCGACTTCCCGATGCCCATCCGCATCATCCGCACCGCCGAGGCCGTGGCTCGGGAGGACGAGGACCGGGCCGCGACGGCCCTGCGCCCGATAACGGTCTTCGCCAACCTCGGCGGGGAGGAACGCAAGCGACTGGTCGAGAGCGCCCGGGTTCTGCACTACGCGGTGGGCGAGGTCGCCCTGCTTCAAGGGGATCCGTGCGAGCGCCTGGCAATCCTGGCCAGCGGCGAGGTCCGCACGTCCCTGCGGACGAAAGCTGGCGAAGTGCACGACGTCGAAAGGCTGGGCCCCGGCGATCTCTTCGGAGAGGGCGCACTGCTCATGCGTGAACGCAGCCCGGTGACCGTGACGGCTCTGAGCGACCTCGAAGTCGTTGCCCTCGACACCGATGCCCTGAAGCGGATTCTCGAGCACAATCCCACCGTCGCCAGCGAACTCGGACAGGTGGTGGAGTTGCGTCGGCGCGCTGTACATCACGCCAAGCAGACCTTGCGCAGCGTGGGAGAAGCCTCGGGGACGGAGGCGGAGAGACAGCGTTCCAGCGGTTCGATGCGCTGATCGGGAACGCCCGTGCGCCGGGCCCGACCCGATCCACCCTGCCCGCTTCGTCCCCGCGATCACGAGGAAGGCGAACCCATGCTGGCGAAACCCGGCGAGTACCCCTTTCCGATTCCGAGCGGATGGTTCCGCGTCGGATTTGCAGAGGACCTCGCTCCGGGCGACGTGGAGCCCGTTCGCTACTTCGGAGAGGAACTGGCGCTCGTCGCCACGGAATCGGGAGCCATCCAGCTCTTCGGCGCCTACTGCCCGCACCTCGGTGCGCACCTCGGGCGCGGGGGGAGCGTCGAGGGAGAGACCGTTCGCTGTCCCTTCCACGCATGGCGCTTCGCAACGGACGGCGAGTGCGTCGAGATTCCCTACGCGAAACGAATCCCGCCGAAGGCTCGCCTGCGCACCTACCCCACCCAGGTCCTGAACGGAATCGTCTGGGCGTGGCACCACCCGGGAGGTGCCCCCCCCGGCTGGGAAGCGCCGCGGGTTCCGGAACTCGGCGACGGCGATTGGAGCGCACCCATCCATCACCAGTGGCAGATCCGAACGCGCAACCAGGAAATTGCCGAGAACACGTCCGACCCGGCACACTTCGGCGCCGTTCACGGCTTCGCTTCGGCCCCGGCGCCAGAAATCACCTTCGAAGGCCCCCGCTATCGCTCGGTGACGCTCTCCCGGGTGTCTCGGGGCGGCGGACAGCTCTCGACATCGCGCCTCGAGGTAACCTGGCACGGGCTCGGCGTAGGGATCGTGCGCTCCACCGGAGACTTCGAACTCCTCGTGGTCGGAACGAACACGCCTGTGGACGAGACGACGGTCGATTCGCGTTTCTCGTTCTCGGTGTGCCAGGCGAAGGGCCTGCGCCCGGACACGGGGGCGGGAAAGGCGTTCATCGGAGAGGCCATCCGCCAGATGGAGCAGGACATCCCCATCTGGGAGAACAAGGTCTTCGCCGAACACCCAGTGCTCTGCGATGGCGATGGGCCGATCGTTCGCTTCCGGAAATGGGCGCAACAGTTCTATGCGGGCGCCGCGCAGTAAAACATTCCCGGAATGAAGTAGCTCCACTCGATCGGCGCGCGCGAAGACCGACGGGTGTTATGATGCAGAAGTCGACGGATCGCACCTCTGTCAGGGCAGATCCAAGAGCCACTCGAGAGCCCGAACCACCCGGCGCTGCTGGTGAAGATGAACCTCGACGACCGGTCGCTCCTCGAACCCGAGCCTGAGGAGTAGGCTCGCCGCGTGGCCCGGGTGATGTTCGCGCTCGCAGCCCTCGTGGCCCTGGTGCTGGCCTGGCTACCGGTCGATGCGACGATCGGAATATTCCTCTACGAGGACATGTTCTACTACCTGACCGTCGCCGGGCACGCGATCGACGGCCAGGGCGTCAGTTTCGACGGCACCGCCGCCACCAACGGTCTGCATCCTCTCTGGCTACTGCTCTGCATGGCGCTCGCTTCGCAATTCGAAGGCGATGCGCTGGTGCACGCGGTGCTTACCGTTGCAGCGCTGCTCCATGTGGCCCAGGGCTGGCTGCTCTGGGATCTGCTGCGGCGTCATGCAAGCCCCAACATCGCGCTGGCGACCGCCGGATTCTGGCTGTTCAACTACCGCGTGCTCGCATCGAACCTCTGCGGCCTGGAGACGCCGCTGGCCACGTTCGCGGTGCTGTTGGTGCTGCGCCTCCTGATCGACGCGAGCGCACGAGGTCGGCTGGGCTCCGGCGCGGCCCTGGGGGTGGCCCTGGGCTTTGCGATTGCGAGCCGCTTCGATCTGTTGCTGCTGGCGGGTGTCGCGTTGGCCTGGGTCGCGTGGGACCGGCGCCTGGCCGCCCCGCCCGTCCGGCGCGTCGCCAAGTCGCTGCTCGCGGCGGCGATCGCGGCGCTCGTGATCCTGCCGTGGTTCGCGTGGAGCCTGGAACAATCCGGGGTCCTTCTCCCGAACAGCCGCGTGGCCGTGGCACTCAACCACGACGTGCACTACGACTGGAACGAACCGAGTGCCGCGGTCGCCGTGCTGGGCAATCAACTAATGGCGGGCGCCTGGTGGGCCACGCAGACCGCGAACCTGGTGGGCGTCTGGCCGATCCCGATGCCGCGCGTGCCGGTCCCCGATCCCTCGTACTGGCTGGGCGTAGCGCTTCTGTTCCTGCTGGCGCTGACGGCCCTCCCGGTGGGGCTCGTCTACGGCAGACGCCAGCCCGCCAGCCGTCTCGCGCTGCCGGTGCTCACCTTCGCCGCCGTGCACACCGCCTGGTACGTGCTCTTCGTCGAGCCCGAGGTGCGCTACCTGATGCCGGCGCTGGCGGCCGGTTTCATGGGAGCCGGTCTCGTGGCGCACGCCGTGCTCCAGACGAACCCCGTGCGTTGGCTGCGTGCCGCGCTGGCTGCGAGCTTTGCCGTTCTGTTCCTGAGCGCGAGCGTCGGCGGAATCCTGGCCTGGCGCGTCGGCTACGGAACGACCTTCACCCACCGCTACCACCTGCTACTGCTCGAGGCGGCGCGTCACTTGCGCCGCAACACGGCGCCCGACACGATCGTCGGTGCCTGGAACGCGGGCATCCTCGGCTACTACTCCGGACGCACGGTCGTAAACCTCGACGGAGTAGTGAACGACGAGGCCCTCGATGCGCTGCGCGAGCAGCGCTTGATGGCCTACGTGCGCGACCGGAACATCGACGTACTGGTCGACATGCCGCACCAGTTCGAATTCTTCCTGCCGCGCTTTTCCGGTGGAGACGACTGGCGGTCGCAGCTGAAGCCCCTCGGCACCCCCTTCGAAGACGCCGCCGGCCGCCGGGTGATCGCAATGCGGGTGCAGCCGCCATCTCGAACCGACGCCCGACCGCCGCACCCGTAGCCGCCCTGCAGCAACACAGGCGGGCGGACCCGGCGGAAACGCGGCGCGACTGCCCCGGCCCCCGAAACCGCTAGGATCGGAAACCGCGAAGGAGGAATCGCAGTGGCGTTCAAGGAATACGCGTCTTACGACGGCCTCGGGCTCGCCGAACTGGTGCGCAAGGGGGAAGTAACGGCGGCGGAGATCGTCGACGAGGCGATCGAGCGCATCGAGCGACACGACCCCGTGATCAACGCCGTCGTGTACGAACTCTTCGACCGGGCGCGCGCCGATGCCGCGAAGAAGACGCCGGCGGAAAGCGGCGCCTTCCCGGGCGTCCCCTTCGTCTTGAAGGACCTGCTCGCAAACATCCAAGGCGTCCCCAATACCAGCGGGAGCCGCCTGCTCCAGGGGTCGGTCTCCGCGTTCGACGCGGAGTTGGTAAAGCGCTACGAGCGAGCCGGCCTGATCGCGGTGGCGAAGACGAACACGCCTGAGTTCGGGCTGGTGCCGACGACCGAGCCGCAGCTCTATGGCCCGACGCGCAACCCCTGGAACACCGAATACTCCGTTGGCGGCTCGAGTGGCGGCTCCGCGGCAGCCGTCTCCGCCGGGATCGTTCCGATCGGACACGCCAACGACGGGGGGGGGTCGATCCGGATCCCCGCCTCCTGCTGCGGCCTGGTCGGCATGAAGCCCACACGGGGCCGCAACCCGCTGGGCCCGATGCTGGGCGACGCCATGGCGGGCCTCGTCGTTGAGCACGCCGTCACCCGCACCGTGCGCGACAGCGCCGCGCTCCTCGACGCCACCGCCGGACCGGACGTGGGAGACCCCTATTGGGCGCCCCCCACGGAGCGTCCCTACCTGGATGAGATCGGTCGCTCACCGGGCAAACTCCGGATCGGCTACTGGACACGCGGAATCGGCGACGAGCCACTGCATCCCGAGTGCGTGGAAGCGACCGAAAAAGCAGTCGCCGCCTGCACCGGGTTGGGTCACGGGGTCGAGGAAGCCGAGCCCCCCATCAATGGCGAACTCCTGATCGGCACCTTCATGGATGTCTGGGCGGCGGGCCTCGCCGCCTCCGTCGATCTGGCGGCACTCTCGACGGGCAAGACGCCCGCGCTCGACCTCCTCGAACCGCTCACCTGGGGCCTCTACGAACGCGGCCGCGAGATCACGGCATCGCGGTACCAGATGGCGGTGGGCTCCCTCCAGATCGCGTCACGGCAGATCGGGCAGTTTTTCGCAGCCTACGACGCCTGGGTCACCCCGACGCTCGCCCGTCCGCCCCTTCCCATTGGGACGATCGACCTGAACGAACGCGACATGGAGAAGGCATTCGCACCCATCATCGACTACGTCCCGTTCACGGCAATGTTCAACGCGACCGGACAGCCGGCGATCTCGCTCCCGCTCCACCAGAGCGCGGACGGACTGCCGGTGGGAGTGCACTTCGCCGGGCGTTTTGGCGAGGAGGGCCTGCTCTACCGCCTGGCAGCCCAGCTCGAAACGGCATGCCCCTGGAAGGACCGCCACCCGCCGATCTGGGACTGAATCCACTCTTGCACGTCCCCGAAAGCGGGCTTCGCTATCGCGCGTGCTCGTGGTCCGGAGCTGCGTCCATGGTCGGCGGCGGCGGCGGGAGCACCGGCCCGGGAATCTTCGGCAGGCCGTAGCGCGTGCGCAGGTCCGTGACCTTCTGGTCCGCCACCCCCCAGAAATCCCAGTCCTTGATCAGGTTGACGTTGCAGGCAACTCCGCGCTCGTATCCGGTCATGACACCATCCGGGTCGAAGTGGCCCGTTCCCGGCGGAAGCAGGCCCGCGGTGGTGAAGGTCTTGCCCAGGTGGAAGTCGAGGATCACTTCCAGAAGCAGCTCGAAGCCGAACCCGTTGTCGAACAGACCGGCTTCGAAACCGGCGACGTTCATCTCACCGTTCATGTCGGTGTTGAATCCACCCACGATGTGACAGCAGTCGTGCGTGATGAGCAGTTCGCTGAAACTCTTCTTCTCTCCGGGAAGCGGGAACTTCCGCGCGCGGTAGAAATGGAAGAGCGTGTGACCAAGGCTCCCTTCCGGATACCCCTCGAGCGCCCGATAGCGTTCGGCGACCTTCTTGTCGCCGACGAACTGCCGAAGGATCTGCGTCACTACCTTCAGCTTCTGCCAGGTCCCGTCGACATCCGCATACTCCGCGAAGGTCCGACGGGAGTAGTCCAGCAGTAGTCTCTTCAACCGATCGTCTCGAACGCGGTGCAGATCGGTCAGGGTGTCGGTCTCGATGCCGAGTTCTCCGGCGATCTCGTCCACCACCGCGACCTGCTCGGCATCGACCTGCATGTCCAGGTAGGGCATCAGGACGAGGAACTGGACGAATTCGCGCCGCCGCCGCGGATCCTCGATGTTCGCGGCCAACTCCGCGGGCGTGCAGTCCCGCAAGTCATCGAGCGCAACGGTGGCGTGCAGTACGTGGTGCCGGACGGAGTCGAGCATTTCCGCGGCGAGCGGATCGAGGGGGCGCGTTCCTCGCAGGGTCGCCACTGCCCGCATGCCCTCGAGAAAGCAGCGCGCCTCGTCTTCGCTCCACTGGGTCGGCTCCATGACCTTCTTGCTCCCATGCCCCTCTGCACCAATGTTGACCGATCTCCCTGCGACCCCGCCACCCGGACAGTCGACCCGAGACACCCGGAGACCAGATCCTTTACGGCGTCCTGGATTCGACGCAAACGCTGGTCTGGCGAGCAGCCGGGGAGATTCTTGCCCTCTCTTATCTGGTATCGTGGCCTTGCTCCGAGAGAACGGATCTCGGATCCGCAGTCCACTGCGGGGTGCTGGCGCTGCGAGGAGTCGCGAATGGCGAGGAACGTCTGCGAGGAGATCCTTCGCGTCCTGGAGGGCGCCGGGGTGACACAAATCTACGGTGTCACCGGAGACGCACTGAACCCCCTGGTCGATGCGATTCGTGACAATCCGCGCGTGCGCTGGATCGGCGTACGCCACGAGGAGACGGCGGCGTTCGCTGCCGCCGCCTACTACCAGATCACCGGGACTCTCGGCGTATGCGCGGGTACGGTCGGTCCGGGCGCGCTCCACCTGCTCAACGGGCTCTACAATGCCAAGAAGGAGGGCGCCGCAGTCCTCGCGATCACCGGCCAGGTACCGCACGTGGAGGCCGGCAGCGATTTCTTCCAGGAAGTCAACCTGGCGAGGGTCTTCGAGGACGTCTGCGTTTTCAATCAGGCGATCCACTCCACGGACCAGATGCCGCGACTGGTTCAGCAAGCCGTCCAGAACGCGTTGTCGGGCCCCGGGGTGACACGGCTCGAGTTGCCCAGCGACGTCGCCCCGGAAACGGTGTCGAACGGAGAGATGGCTCACGAGACCTTCGAGCCCTACTCGGAGGTCGTACCGGGCACAGAAGACATCGCCCGGGCCGCCGAGATCCTGAACGAAGCGCACAAACCCACGATCCTCGCCGGCAGCGGCTGTCGGGGCGCACGCGACGAGCTGCTCGCGGTGGCGGCAGCTCTGCGCGCCCCCATCGTTCACGCATTGAAGGGCGCCGACGTGATGGAGTTCGACAATCCCTACTGGGTTGGACTCACGGGCCTGATCGGAACCGACGCCGGCTACCACGCGGTCGAAGACTGCGACGCGCTCCTCATGCTGGGAACGGACTTTCCCTATCGCGTCTTCTACCCGAAGGGCGTCCCGATCGTCCAGGTCGACATCCGCGGCGCGAACCTGGGAAAGCGGGCCGCGGTGACCCACGGCCTGCTGGGTCACGTGCGTCCCACACTTTCCGCGCTGCTTCCCCTGCTCGACGGGCGCGCTGACGGAAAACATCTCGAGGCCATTCAGGCGCGACGAAAGAAATGGGACGCGAAGATGGACAAGAAGGCATCCCTCGACGCGAAGAGCAGCCACCTGCGGCCCCAGGCGGTAGCCGCCGCCGTGAGCGACGCCGCGGATGACGATGCAATCTTCACCGTCGACGTCGGGGAATGCACCGTCTGGGCAGCGCGCCACGTGCGCCTTCGTGGCACGCAGCGCATGATCGGGTCGTTCAACCACGGCTCCCTGGGCGCCGCCCTGCCCGCTGCGCTCGGCGCCCAGTCGGCCAATCCCAAGCGCCAGGTGATCGCGCTCTGCGGAGACGGGGGCTTCGGAATGTCCATGCAGGACTTCGTCACCGCCGTGCGGTACGACTGGCCAATCAACGTGATCGTGTTCAACAATGGGACACTCGGCTTCGTGAAGATGGAGATGGAGGCGACCGGTTTCGCGGAGTACGGCGAAGCGACCGACCTCGTGAACCCGGATTTCGCACGCTACGCCGAGATCTGCGGCGGCCTGGGCATCACGGTCCGGGAGACCCACGAAGTGGAGCCGGCGCTCAGGGAGGCGCTCGCCTCGCCCCGCCCGTGTATCATCGACGCCTTCGTGAACCCGAACGAACTGCTCATGCCCCCGAAGATCGCACCAGCTCAAGCCTGGGGGTTCAGCGTCTCGAAGCTGAAGGAAATACTCGCCTACACCCAGGACAAGCTCCCTTAGGAGAACGCACCCAGATGGACTTTCCGGAACCGGCTCGAGTCCTCATCGACGACCGAACGACCGACTGAGAGGTAGCGGCCCGCACGCCCCATGCCGGACCCTGAACCCAACGCAGCTCGCGTGAAACGCAGCATCGGCCCGGTCGGTCTCACCTTCATCGCAGTCGGGGGGATTCTCGGCTCCGGATGGCTGTTCTCGCCCCAGCTCACGGCATCGATGGCGGGTCCGGCCGCCCTGGTCTCCTGGGCCATCGGGGCCGTGGCCATGGTCTTGCTCGCCCTGAGCTTCGCCGAAGTCGCCTCGGTGCTTCCTCTGCCCGGGGGCATTGCCCGGATTCCGCGCTTCACCCACGGAGACATCACCGCCGCCGTCATCGGCTGGACCGCATGGATCGGATACTCCACGCAGGCCCCGATCGAAGTGGCCGTGATGCTCCAGTACGCGGGCGCAAGTTGGCCATGGCTATTCAACGGCCCCCCCGCCCTGAACCATCTCACCCTGCACGGCTACTTCGTCGCGACCGGGTTCCTGCTTTTCTTCGTGATAATCAACGCGCTCGGAGCCGCCGCCTTCGCGCGGGCCAACACGACGATCACCTGGCTCAAGCTCGCAATTCCGATCGTGGTCGCGATCGCGCTCTTGTCGGTCCGGTTCGAACCCGGAAACTTCCACGCACACGGCGGATTCGCACCCTACGGGCTCGAAGGCATCCTGGCAGCCGTCACGAACGGAGGCGTCATCTTCGCCCTCATCGGCTTCCGGCACGCCATCGACATGGCTGGCGAGGCCCGCAATCCGCGTGTCGCCGTGCCTATGGCGATCCTCCTCGGGCTCTTGATTCCCGTCGGAATCTACATCGTGATTCAGGTGGCCTTCATCGGTGCG
>Ga0310342_100002707_pt1 | contig 11456 bp, 11 predicted proteins | sample S15DNA20500_MG_FD_206155 | JGI IMG/M metagenome (GOLD analysis project Ga0310342, IMG submission 206155) | Marine microbial communities from station ALOHA, North Pacific Subtropical Gyre - S1503-DNA-20-500_MG | ecosystem: Environmental > Aquatic > Marine > Oceanic | place: Pacific Ocean: North... | reverse complement strand
GATTTGCCAAAGTAAAAAGTTGCTCAATCGCATTTCTCCAGCTGTTCGAATCAACAGATCAGGATCCGGCATTCCCCGCGTGTACAAGTAGTCGGAAATGTTGTCCTCGCTGATTTCCTCGGGATCAAGCCGGCCACTGTGAACTTCGCGGGCAATGTTTCGGACGGCATCGAGCATTTCGGACCGTGCGCCATAGTTGATGGCCAGACAAAGTCGCATTCCGCTGTTGGTGGCACTCAACTCGATCGTGCGGTCCATCTCTTTCAGCGTTGCGTCGGGTATCCCGTCCCGTCGTCCAATGATGTTGACCACAATGTCCTGTTCCATGATCAAATCGCGTTCCTCGATCATGTACTGCTCGAGAAGGTGCATTAAGAAGTCGAGCTCAGCGGGCGGTCGTTTCCAGTTTTCACTGGAAAGACAATAAAGTGTAAGTTGGACCAGATTTAATCTGGCAGCAGCTTCTACAATATTACGAACAGTTGTTACCCCTTGCCGGTGGCCTTCGATTCGCTGCAGACCCTGCCGCTGGGCCCAACGACCATTTCCGTCCATGATGATCGCGACGTGAGTCGGAAGTCTGGCAGCCGAGGTATTCGGAAACAAGTCATCAGTTGGGGGAACCGTGTCGGACATCGCAAGACTTTGAATACTGCGATCGGGATATTACTCAATTAATAAACAGATGGACTCACGCCATCTACAAAAATAGTTTCCTGACGATCGGGGCCAATCGATACCACACCTACCGGACGGTTGGTCAGTTCACTAAGCCGGTCTAAATATCCGCGTGCATTGATTGGCAGGTCCTCCAGTTGTCGGACGTGGGAGATATCCTGTTGCCAGCCGGGTAACGACTCATAAATGGGGACCACTTTTCGCAGTTGTTCAACGTGGCTTGGAAAATGATCAATCCGTTCATCGTCCAGCTCATAAGCGACACAAACTTGAATCTCGGGCAATTGACTCAACACGTCAAGCATCATCACGGCTAAAACATCAACACCACTGAGACGTACCGTGTAGCGTGCCGCCACGGCGTCGAACCAGCCACATCGTCGAGGTCGTCCTGTAGTCGTTCCGTATTCGTTACCCAGGTCACGTATGTGGTGGCCTGTCGGATTGTCCTGTTCTGTTGGAAAAGGACCACCTCCCACGCGTGTGCTGTACGACTTAATGACGCCGATGACCTGCTCGATCCAGCGTCCCGGGATTCCGGATCCAGCAGAGACACCCACACCGGAACTATTGCTGCTGGTGACAAATGGGAAAGTCCCATGATCGATATCCAAAAGGGCTCCCTGGGCTCCCTCGAATAGAATTGCCCGGTTGGCTTCAACAGCGTCCAGCAAGAATGGTGTTGTGTCGGTAACAAAGGGTTGTAGCCGATCGGCCAAGTGAGAATATTCAGAATAAATTTGGTTAGCGTCCAATGAAAGATCACTCTTGTTGCCATTGAGTCCAGCCAGCATTTTTACTTTGAGTTCGGTGATTGTCCTGATTTTCTCGTGAAGACCCGGTTGATAAAGATCACCCAGCCGGAGGGCAGACGTGCGCCCGACCTTGTCACGATAGCAGGGGCCAATACCACGTAGTGTGGTACCGATGCTTTCACCGTCTACTTTGCTGTCGTCCATCGCTCGATCTTCAGCGATATGCCAGGGAAGAATCAAGTGAGCACGATCACTGAGCATTAAATTTTCGGCAACGTGCACGCCTCGATTTAGCAGTCCATCGATTTCTTCCAGCACGGTTGCTGGATGCAGGACCACACCAGCGGTCACTACGTTGATTACTGCTGGATTCAAAATCCCACTGGGGATTTGGTGAAGCTTGTAAGTTTCTTCTCCCGCGACGACGGTATGGCCTGCGTTGGCCCCACCCTGATAGCGAACTACAATTTCGTGGCGGCTTGTGAGCAGGTCCACCAACTTGCCTTTGGCTTCGTCGCCCCATTGCAGCCCAATTACGCAGGTTCCAGCCACCGGGAGGTGCCTCCTTGAAGAAGGGTAGGATCAGTCGTTTTGGCGTCGCACAAGCTACTCAGTGTATTACCCCGCCGGTGGGCTGACAAGAACGGGTCACCCGTCAGGGAACTGGCGGCAATACTCATACATTGCGATGACGGCGGCTGTAGCCGCATTGTAGCTGAAGGGTCTGCCATATACTGGAATTTCGACGACATCATCCATGATTTCAAGGAGTTCTTCGCTGAGGCCGATTCGCTCGTTTCCGACCACGATTACCGACCGCCTGTTAAATTTGTAGCGGTGTAAATTTTCTGCACCCGTGGTCTGTTCCAGGCCTACCAGTCGATAGGACTCGGCAGCCAGTGATCGCAGTACAGGGGGCAGCGTACGATGGATTTCCAACTTGACAACATCGGAGCTGTCTCGTGCAATTTCACGGTCTACTTTGGGTCGACCACACGCAATCATCCGTTGGACACCACAGCATCCTGCCATACGAATCATCCGGGACAGGTTGACATTACTGCGAAAGGGAGGACATGCAACGATTAACTCTCGGTCGCGTTTCAAAGTTGACGGTGGTTTGTGGCGTTGGTGTTGAAAGCTCATAAGTGTGTTGTGATCTTGGCGAGAGATTCAGTAAATCGAATGGTCGTTGTTTTGTAAGATTTTTAACGAATTCACCTAGAGCACCCGGTTATTTTGAAGGCTCATTTGGAGGCCGCGGATTTTTAATAAAGAGTACTATCACGCCAAATGTCAGCATTGCATACAACAGTGAACCAAATAAAAGACCGGCCACCAGACAGACGCTAAAGTGATCTCGCATCAACACGAGGCCAGGTGGCTCTACGGATTTTGGGATCTTACGTTTTACCGGCCCCGAACCGTGAGAGTCACTTCGAGCCCGTTCGCGCCATTGTTCCCATTCGGTTTGAGCCTGGTCACTGCCAAACTGGTGGGTGGTCTGGCGCTTGATTGCTAACATCCCACGGGTGATGCCTACCAAAGTGGCGACATACGTGACGCAGATCAGTCCTACAATAAACTTGCGTTGAAATATGATCATTCAGGATCGATTGTGGTTATCAAGGAAGTCAATGGATGAAATGGAGAACAAACATAAAAGTTCGCTGGCTATGTCCAATCCCCACGACGGATCAGAGTCAGTAGCCTGGGAAGAAATTGATACATTGCCCGAGCTCGATGGCTTAAGACCTGTTTGACGACTCCGTCCAGATCACCAAAAGTGCAATGATATTCTACGATTTCGAATAATGGATCATAACCAAATCCTCCGGAACCTGAAAACTCACGACGAATGCGCCCATGACATTCGGCTTCGCTTTCAATACGGACATGTCCGGTCGGATCAGATAAAGTCATATGGCAGACATAATGAGCCGTACGCTGATGATCTGGAACGTCGATAAGTTCTTCCAACAGGAGACGATTGTTTTCATCGTCCGTTGCTTGAGGGCCAGCAAACCGTGCCGAATAAATCCCAGGTCGACCATTCAGCGCATCAACCACCAGTCCGCTATCTTCACCTAGCACCCAATGTCCTAAATGTTGAGCCTGTTGCGTTGCCTTAAGGGCCGCGTTAGCTGCAAATGAGTTGCCGTCTTCAACCACATTCAAGACGTCAGAAAAATCGGCCAGCGTTTGTAGTAGGAATCCATGCGGGGCAAGAAGTTCGGTGAGTTCGAGCGCTTTCTTACGATTACCAGTGCCCAAAACGAGTTGTCGTTGAACCGTCTGTTTCATGTGAATTTTCCCTGGAAACGGTATTTATCGTACACCCAGACAGGCAACTCGAAAATGGGATGAAGTCTTTTCCACAGCAACCTTCTAATCCGATCCACAAATTGTACGGTGTCGTTTGTGAAACGCGTTTTGTATCCCACCGCCACGGTTTACACCCATCCAGACATATTGGACAATAATTGTGCAGTCAGCGGTTTGGAGATTCCCTTTGATGTTCGATTCAATTGACCATGTCAATCTAGTCGTAGCCGATATGTCTACGATGAAAAAATTTTATCGTGATGTGTTGGGACTTCAGGTTACCAAAGAAGTGACCATTCGCGGTCAGTGGATTGAGGAGGTTGTCGGGTTGAAAGACGTTGAGGCAGATGTTGTTTATTTGGAATTGGCCGCTGGCCCACGTATTGAATTAATTAAGTACCGACACCCTGACGGACCGGCACAACAACAGCGAGATCAACCCAATCGACATGGAATTCGGCATCTCGCGTTTCGAGTCAAGGAGATGGATTTGGCGGTTCAGCGAATCAAGACTGCCGGGGCGCGCTTCTTCAGCGAAGTAGCCCAGGTGCCGGAGTCCCAGGTCAGCTACCAGGGCGGTGTTCAAAAACGGCTTGTCTATTTCACAGATCCCGAAGACAACTTGTTGGAGCTGTGTGAATATCGATAGATGGTGTTGTGTTCCAATTTGTTGGTAATTTAATTTGTTACTAGCTGCTCCGACGACTTTGTGCTGTACATGAATCGAATAATTGCTAAGGTGGGGAATTGTGTTTCGGCCGACCTTTTGTTGGTTAGCGAGCGAAGTTTTTGGGAGTGTCACTAGAGTGGAGGTTGAAAATGAATGCGGGAGTGTTCCGCAGTGGCTTATCAGGAAAAACTGCGTTAGTCACAGGAGGAGGCACTGGAATCGGTTTGGGGATTGTCAAATCCTTGACAGAGGCCGGCTGTCACGTGGCGATCAGTGGACGTCGCGAGGAAACTTTGCGGGAGGCGAGCGAGTCCATCTCGTCAGATTTTCCAATTCTTTTTTGTGCGGCAGATGTTGCCGATCGGGAAGATGCTCAACAGTTAGTGGCCTGGGCCAACAACTCGCTGGGCCAAGTTGATATTCTTGTCTGTTCAGCAGGTGTGAATATTAAAACTCGAACGATGGCAGAAATGACTCCGGAACAATGGGACCATGTGATTGGTGTGAATGTGACCGGTGTTTATAATTGCATGTACGCCGTACTTCCCCAAATGCGTGAGCGCAAGGATGGACTGATCATCAACATTGCATCGATTGCCGGCTTACGCGCTTCGCCTCTGGGCGGCGTGGCTTACAATGCATCGAAGTTTGCCATGGGAGCGCTTGGTACCTCAGTGGGCAATGAGCTCCGTGATTCGGGTGTGCGTGTGACCACGGTCTATCCGGGTGAGGTGAATACACCCCTTCTCGACTTCCGACCGGTGAAGGTAAGCGATGATCATAAATCGGCAATTCTTCAGCCCGAGGATGTTGGGGACTTGGTGTTAGCGATCGCCTCATTGCCTGCTCGAGCACATGTCCCCGATGTGGTGATCAAACCGACGATTCAAGAATTTCATTGATGTTTTCATAACACTGGACCAGAATTGATTGAAAATCGTTTTTTCTTAGTGCTGGTTAGGTTGAAAGATTTGTTTTGAGGAGGATGGATTGCGAACAAGTAAAACCCTCAGTAAATTAAGCCGCAATGAAATCGTACGCATTTGTGGACTCGGGCATTATGTTCCTCCCTATGTACGATATGCTGCCAACTTTGGTTTCGACTGCATTTGGCTGGATCTGGAGCATCGAGCGATGGACAATCGCGAAATTCAGGCGCTCCTGGCTTTTTGTCATTTGTTCGACATCGATTGCATGTTGCGGCCTCCCAGCCTGGAGCGAACCCAGCTTTATCGGTATTTAGAAGATGGAGCGACGGGTTTGTTAATCCCCTTGATTGACACTGCGGATCAGGCACGAGAATTAGTTCGTGCTGTCAAGTTTCCACCGCTAGGTAATCGAGGAATCGATGGTGCCGGGTTAGACACTGAATTCAGTTTGCCCGATCGGATTCAATATTCAACGGATGCCAACCGGGAAACATTTTTGATATTACAGATCGAGACGATTGAAGCGGTTCGTAACGTGGATGAAATTCTCGCAATAGAAGGTATCGATGGTGTTTTTGTGGGACCTGCTGATTTAGGGCTTCGCATCCAGGTTGATGATGATTGTCCGTTTTCCTTTGAAGAGGCACGACAGCAAGTTGCCCAGTCCTGCCAACGACACGGTAAGGTATGGGGCCAGCCGGCCGGTACCGAAGACGATTTGAAAATGCTTCGCCAGCTGGGTGCGAGGATGCTTGCCCACGGTGGAGAATACCTGAGTTTCGTCCGTGGTCTGGAGCAGGCTGCGCGATCCTTTGGCGAAGTTGAATGAGTTGACATGCAACAACTCAGCAATGTTTTGCAGTGGGGAAATGCGCTGTGGGAAGCGCAATTTGTCAGGGCAAAAACCCTTGGACGTAATCGTTGCCAACTGAATAACGTGGCACTAAGACAGGAAGGGGCTGCACATCGAAGGGGATGCCTTCCAAGGTTACCGGACGTTTTGTGATTCCCGCTGCAGACGGTTCGTCCTGTCCACCATAGGCTTGAATGATTTGATGGATCACCGGATTAATCTCTGTTTTTCCGTCCGGTCGTGGCTCGCCCACCGAGGTGAAATTGCCAATGGTAACGATACTTTCGTGGCGATCATGGAATTCATAGGCTTCAACACCCCGTTTGTGCAAGATCTCTGTCAGCCGATGAGCTTTCATTGCGGCCTCTTCCAGGCGACTTTCCATTTGGGCGCCACTTTCAACTTCTGATACTTTTCGTTGATCGATAATCACGTTGCCGCGAAAGGTCGCAACCCGAACGGTGTACTTTCCCGGGCAGTCCAATAAACTGCGTTTGACGCCCTTATTCATTCGGACGACAAACTTGTCTAAACCCTTGGTGGCAAAGAAACTCGCCGGCAGTATTGGATTGCGAGTGGCAAAGGCATGACCCATGGGACCTTTTTGCTTTTTTTTCAGGTTGCCTGTCAGTTTTTGTTGCAGGGCCCGCCAATCGGCGTAACGTTGAGTTGTTCGTTCACCCTGTTGCAATTTCATACATTCGGGGGCCGCAAATTTAATTATTTTGAGCGATTTTTCTAAGCCAGGATGATCAACACCGTCCCAGTTGCCGATCAAGACGGCCCATTCGTCGTAGGCCATCGCCTTGTTGTACTTCATTTGCTTGGGTCGTCCGTAGCGATCGACTCCTAATCCTTGCACAGGATGCGAATAGTCAAACCGCTTTTTGTGCAGGTAGGCTGGCACCTTGTATCGCTTGCGCATCTCAAGGACCAATTCCAGTGCCTCTTGTTGCGCGCCAGGACCGGCAAAGGTAGTTGCTAATATCATCCACGGCCCATCATTTTCGGTGAGCAGATAATTCGCCTCGGGATCCGCTTCTACCCGTTTGAAAGGGAAAAAAACGTGCCATGGTGGGGAGGCCAGCAACGGTAGGCAGATCGATAAGCTGACGATCAGGACAACGCCACTGGGCAAGCGGGAAACGACTGACTCGCGAAAAACAAACAAGGGTGCATACCAGTGAAAGGGGGACACGTTACGAATCGACATTGCAAATGCAAGGGAATTGGTGGTGAGAAGTGATCAAAGATGAGTGGCGGGAGTCTAACACCAGGTGTAAGATTTGACCAGATGGATCGGCAAAAATCATGCCTGATTTGATCCGAGTGAAGCCATTGCCGCCAATGATTGCAGTCTGTTTCAGGAAGCACCTCAAAGGCCAAATGGTTTGGCAAGCTCAATTTCAAGAACTCGAAAATGCAACCCTCCCACCGGCATTTCTCGGTGATCAAGAAAGTTGGCAAGTTTGCGGGTTTCACCAGATTTTCAAGCCGATACCATCATCACAAATCTCCAGAGGTCGTGATGCCAACCAAGCGGTCATCTTGCACGTTGACCGCTTTCACCGCTACTAGTTGACCCAATGGGATGCTATCACTTTCAAGTTCGACGGGGGTATAGCGGCAGGATGTGCCGGCCACCCGATGGGTTGCCTGATCAACGACCGTTTCGACCAACACCCGCATTTGATTTCCGATCAGACTGTTGAAATATGTCTTTCGCAATTCTGATTCAATTTGAGTCAGTTCGCGTCCGCGCTCAGCTTTGATTTTTTTAGAAATCTGATGAGACATCTCGGCGGCCGGAGTACCCCGTCGACTGCTGAACGGAAAAACATGAATTTTGGAAAATCCAACCTCTTGAACAACATCACATGTTTCTTGGAATTCGCTATCCGTTTCACCTGGAAATCCAACGATGACATCGGTAGTGAGTGCCGGTTGGTCCAACGTTTGTTTGACCAATGCACAACGATCCAGAAATCGTCGAGCGCCCCAGCGCCGGTGCATTCTCCGCAAAACGCTTTCCGACCCACTTTGTAGACAAATATGTAGATGGGGACAAATGCGATGAGGATACTCGGCCATGACGTTGACCAGTTCACGGGTTACCTCAGTGGCTTCAATACTGGAAAGACGAACACGAAAATCTCCGTCCAATTCGACAATTTGACGCACCAGGTCGGAGAGTCGAATCCACTGATCGCGCCGGCGGTGGATATTCCAATCGACACCATAATGGCCAAGATGGATCCCCGTCAGCACAACTTCCGAATATCCATTGTCGACCAGCCGTCGCACTTCATCCAAAATATGATCGACGGGACGGCTGGCCAATTCCGGTCGAACTTGGGGAATGATGCAGTAACTGCAGCGTAACAGGCAGCCATCCTGTACCTTAACGAAAGCCCGATGACGGTTACCAAAACTGCTAATTCCCGTAGGCACGTCCATGACCCCGAATCGACCGAGCAGGTCTGGCAGTTCGCGCTTGTCAGTGACGACTTCAACCACTTGAGGTAAGGATGCCACTTCCTCGGGAGCTCGCGTTGCGTAACAGCCCATCACAACAATGCGCGCCTCGGGGTTGTCACGGGCAAGTCTCCGTACGAGTTGACGACTTTTAGCGTCACCCTCATTAGTCACGGTACATGTATTGACAATGCAGAGATCAACTGTTTCGTTGGCGACGGGCTCGTGGTACCCGGCATTGATCAATGCCTGCCGAACGAATTCGGTTTCATACTGGTTTACTTTGCAGCCCAGTGTGGCCGTTTTGAGCTTGTGCATTATCCCGCAGATTCCGATTCGATAGTCGCATATATTGACCCGCCGCATTGTTTAATCGAGCCGTCTTTGCCGTAGGTGTGAATTTGATCGCGCTTCAATTCGGCATGTTCCAGTGTTGTCGTCAAGAGAATTGCCCAACCTCGATGATGTACTTCATCTTCTAAATGAAAACCATCAGACAGTGAGAATCCGAAAAGCTGGCGAAGCATATGCATCACATAATGAAAGGAATGATCATCATCATTCTACAACACAACACGATATTGAGGTTGTCGACGTGGCTTGCGACTGGCCCGTTCAGTGTGGTTCGGCTGATCCACTTCCGGTATGTTAAGGGTGGCTTGGGTCAAATTGTGATTGGACACGGCAAAATTCCCCCGGAAATGATTTCCAAAGGTACGTTGATAACCTTCCGGAATTATACCTGGCCGGGCCATTGTTGAGCCAGTAGACAACAGAAATCTGTGTGGTAGCTGGCGCTGGTGGGAACCCCGAATAGTCCCACGACCAGGGAGTGATTATATTGTAACGCTGTTGGCTGGGGAAAGTGGCTGTTGGCTGGGGAAAGTGCCTTTTTATCAGGATATATTATGCATGACCTAGATGAATACCTGGAATCCAAGCGGCTGCAGTTCGAAGCTGATTTATGTGAGCTTTTGAGGATTCCCAGTGTCAGTACGGATAGTCAATACAATGATGATGTACGGCGCGCTGCCGATTGGGTGGCAGGGCAGTTTCAGGAAATGGGGCTCTCCACCGAGGTGGTTCCGACCAAAGGACATCCTATTGTCTTTGCCGAAACGCCACAGGTCGACGACATGCCCACTGTGTTGGTCTACGGGCATTACGATGTACAGCCGCCTGACCCACTCGATGAATGGATTTCTCCACCCTTCGAACCAACCGTTCGAGACGGCAATGTGTACGCTCGTGGTGCTACTGATGACAAGGGGCAGATGTTGACCCACTTGATGAGTACTCGGGCCTGGCTCGCCACGCGCGGTGCGGTGCCAATTAATTTAAAGTTTGTTATCGAAGGTGAAGAAGAAATTGGCAGTCAAAACTTGCACCGCATGTTAAAAGAATCCCCCGATCGTTTTAAATGTGATGTGGTGGTGGTCAGTGACACTTGCCAGTTTGCACGTGGTGAGCCGGCCATTACTTATGGGCTGCGTGGAATCGCTTACTTTGAATTGCGGCTTACCGGTCCACGGCAGGATTTGCATTCGGGCACATTTGGTGGAGCGGTTACCAATCCAATCAACGCGTTGAGCCGAATGTTGTCGGCGCTGGTGGATGAAGATGGTCGAATTCAGATTCCCGAGTTTTATAACGATGTTGTGCCAATCACCGATCGAGAACGTAACCAATTTGCGTCACTGCCGTTTCGTGAAGATGCGTTCAAGCGACAGATCGGGGTCGAAGAACTTAGCGGGGAAGCAGGTTATTCAACCCTTGAAAGGCGCTGGGCACGTCCCACCTGTGATATCCATGGCATCTGGGGCGGTTATCAGTCCGAAGGTGCCAAGACAGTGTTGCCAGCCAGGGCAGGTGCGAAATTCAGTTTTCGTTTGGTTCCCGACCAAAATCCAGAACAGATCGCCTTGAATCTGGAAAAGATGTTACACGAATTGTGCCCGCCGGGAATCGAGTTTGAATTGATTGACATGCATGGGGCTCCAGGGGTGACGGTGTCGCTGGACAGCCCATTTATCAATGCTGCTGCCAGGGCCATTGAGGCGGGATTTGGTCGTCCTCCGGTTTTTATCCGCGAAGGAGGCTCCATTCCCATTGTCACCGACTTTTACGAGAATCTGAAATCCGACACGCTCATCTTGGGATGGGGATTGGATGATGATAATACTCACAGTCCCAACGAAAAATTTTCGTTGGCAGATTTTCATCGTGGTATCAAAGCAAGTACTTATTTGTGGAATGAGCTAGCGAATTTAAGGACGTAGGGAGTCCCATCATGTTGGATCGAAAATACATTTTAGAACATGCTGCCGATGTGAAACAAAACTGTATCCATCGGGGTGTGGATACCGACGTTGACCAACTCGTTCAATTAGAGTCCGAGCGTCGAGAAAAACAACAACAAGTCCAGGAGCTGAACCGGCAAGCTAATGAGGTGAGCAAATCCATTGGTCAAGCGAAGGATGCTGATGAACGAGAGGCGCGAAAGGAAGAGGGACGACGGCTGAGAGAACAAAAGGATGCTGTCCAAGCCGAAGTCGACCGACTGGAAAATGACGTGTTGTCGATCCAGAGGCTAATTCCTAATTTGTCTCATCCCGCTGCACCGATTGGTGTGGATGACAAAGACAATCTGGAACTCCGGCGCGGAAAACACCCGCCTCGCGAGTTAGAATTTTCCCCATTGGATCATGTTCAATTGGGGGAAAAACTGGACCTGTTTGACTTCAAGGGGGGAGCTAAAACAACAGGTCACG
>Ga0310342_100002705_pt1 | contig 11458 bp, 9 predicted proteins | sample S15DNA20500_MG_FD_206155 | JGI IMG/M metagenome (GOLD analysis project Ga0310342, IMG submission 206155) | Marine microbial communities from station ALOHA, North Pacific Subtropical Gyre - S1503-DNA-20-500_MG | ecosystem: Environmental > Aquatic > Marine > Oceanic | place: Pacific Ocean: North... | reverse complement strand
TCTTATTCATAAAGATTCTAAATACCGTCAGTATGCAGGGGAAGGAATTGCTCGCATAGCTCTAGTGGATAATTCTTCAGTAGAAGATGTTTCAAGGGCTTTTCTTTCTGAGAAAAATACAGAAACTCGACTTGCGTTTAGTTTTGCCCTTTTTAGGTTAGGGCGTCCAGAATATCTGGATAGGATTGTTTCTTCGTTGAATGAACGATCTCATGTTGATCAGGCTGAAGTTTATTTAATAGAACTTGGATCATACGCTGCTCCACTACTTGTGAAATATCTTGCTAATAATGATTCTCGAATCCGCCAAAGGATCTGCCGGGTTCTTGGTCTAATAGGAGATGAAGCTTCAATTGAAAGTTTAAATTCTCTGTTGCATGATGGAAATGCGGATGTGGTGTCTGAAGCAGCTTTGGCGATGCGTCGTATTAATGCGAAGTCAAATTAGCTTTGAAAACTTCTCTGTATTTTTCATCATCTAAAATTTAGCTTGAATGTGTACAACTTTTTACTTAATAGATTATTTACCACAGGATAACTGACAATTATTGCGAAACCAATTGTAATTCTTGCATCCTTTGTTATACTTCGCGCCATCTGTAGAAATGTAGGTACATTAAAAAGCTCATTTTCAACCTTTTCTGGAACGTTTAGTACTCTGAGGAAGGGGAGAGGGACAACCCCATGGACATTAAAGAAATCAGGGAATTGATTCAAGCAGTCTGTGAAAGTGGTATAGCAGAACTTGAACTTGAACGCACGGGTGTAAAGGTAAGAATTCGTAAAGACAATCCATTAAGCCAGTCGGTGCAAGTTGAAACGAATTCAAGTGATGAGTCTTTACCAGTTCAGTTAGTTGATCAGAGCGCAGCTCAAAGTTCAGAGAAAACCTCATCACTTTTAAAATCTGATAAATCTGATCTACATATAATGCGGTCTCCTATTGTAGGAACTTTTTATGAGTCAGCTAAACCTAATGCAAAGCCCTTTGTTCAAATAGGCGACAAAGTGGAAGCAGGGAGTGTACTGTGTATTATTGAGGCTATGAAGTTAATGAATGAAATTGAGACAGATGCTGGAGGAGAGATTACGGAAATCTATGTAAAGAATAATGATTCTGTTGAGTTTGGACAGGCTCTTTTTGGAATTCGTCGAGATGGTTAAAGGTGAACGGATATTTCATCCTTGGGGAAAAATTTTTGGACTAAAATTAAGATTATTAAGTCTAACCTTGGGTCAATCCATTGTTAAAGGGTTAATAAACCTTCCAGGACAAGCATAAACCATATATTTGTAGAGCCCTTCAAAATAGTAATTCAAAACGAAGAGAAATTATAATGTTTAAGAAAATCTTGGTTGCAAACCGGGGTGAAATTGCCCTACGCATCATTTGTGCATGCAGAGAACTAGGAATTAAAACAGTTGCTGTTTTTTCAGAAGCTGATAGAGATTCATTGCATGTTCGGTTTTCTGATGAGGCAGTTTGTATAGGACCTGCAAAAAGTTCAGAGAGTTATCTGAAAGTTCCTAGTGTTATTAGTGCAGCAGAGATTACTAATGTTGACGCCATACATCCAGGGTACGGGTATCTTGCTGAAGATGCGTACTTTGCAGAAGTGTGTGAGGCATGCCACATAAAGTTTATTGGACCTTCTCCTGAAGTCATACGTTTGATGGGAAATAAGACAAAAGCACGAGCTCGGATGGTACAAGCTGGATTGAAGGTTTTACCTGGTAGCCAAGGATCAGTGGAGTCTTTTGAACAGGCAGTAAGAATAGCCTCAGAAATTGGATATCCTGTAATGATAAAAGCAGTGGCAGGAGGCGGAGGACGTGGCATGAGAATCGTTAGAGTCCAGAAGGATCTAAAAACAGCTTTTTCAACAGCTCAAAGTGAAGCCCACATAGGATTTGGAGTCTCTGATGTTTATATAGAGAAATATTTGGAGAATTCCCGTCACATTGAATTTCAAATCATGGGTGACCAACATGGAAATATCATTAATTTTGGGGAACGAGAATGTTCCATACAGCGAAGACATCAAAAGTTAGTTGAGGAGGCCCCGTCTGTTGTTATTGATCAAAAATGTCGAATGAAAATGGGTAAATTGGTTGAAGAAGCACTGGCAACTGTTGGATATTCTAATGCTGGTACGGTAGAATTTCTTGTTGATGAAGACTTAAACTTTTATTTCGGAGAAGTGAACACTAGAATTCAAGTGGAACATCCAGTTACTGAAATGGTTACTGGATCAGATTTAGTAAAAATGCAAATTCAAATAGCTGCTGGAAAAACACTTGAAAGAGAGAAAAACATCCAGTTAAAGGGACATAGTATCGAGTGTCGCATAAATGCTGAAGATCCCGTAACTATGTGGCCTTCACCTGGAAAAATTACCTCTTTTAATGTTCCAGGAGGTAGTGGCATTAGAGTAGATACTGCAGTCTACTCAGAATGTATAGTAAGTCCTCACTATGACCCTATGATTGCTAAGTTGGTAGCATGGGCCCCTTCTAGGATGGAAGCTATTCAGAAGATGGAGCGGGCTCTAGAGATGTTTGTAATTGAAGGTATTAGGACATCAATCCCGTTACAAAGGAAGATAATGAGGGATACTGATTTTCGAGCGGGTCAATTTAATACCCAATTTATGGAACGTTATTTGAAATCCAATTAAACCTATAAGAGCGATCTGCTTTGCTCCTCATTTATTAATTAGATGGTGTTCTTTTAGATTTAGAAATCATGAAGTATGATCCTACCAGTTACTCTGCGTTATATCCAATTATCGATTTAGAAATTGTTGATCGTTCGCTAGAAATTTTGCTAGCCAAACTTAGTGAAGCTAGGATAAGTTTGGTTCAGTTAAGGGGTAAAAAAAGTTCTTCTAAAGACTTATTAAAACTCAGCACACAAATGGTTAATTTGACTCGAGATCATTCATTAAAGGTTATTGTTAATGATCGCGTTGATATTGCATGGCTTAGTAAAGCAGATGGAGTTCACTTGGGTCAAGATGACTTACCTTGTTCTGATGCACGTCAAATTTTAGGCTCTAAAGCTACTATTGGCCTTTCAACCCATAATTTAAAGCAGGCTTGTCAAGCTGAGGACAGTACAGCTGACTATATTGCTATTGGTCCAATCTATAGGACTCAAACAAAAGAAAACCCTGACCCCATTGTCTCCTTGGATGAATTGGAAACTATTCGTAAGGCTGTGACTAAACCATTAATTGCCATTGGGGGCATTACCACTAAGAATGCACTACCCTTATTTGATTTGGGAGTGGATTCAGTAGCTGTAGTCAGAGATATTGTATTAGCAGAAAATGTCCATCAACAAGTCACTCATTATTCAAAACTTAGAGATGGCATCTGATTCTATAGTTTTAAAGTTATTTGTGGGAAAAAATCTCTCAACAAAATCGCTATTTACTACCATTTAATGAAAATTTTATCTAAAGGAGGAGGAATTGACTGATTTAGTATGGCCATCTAAGGCCCTAATCGAGAGTTATCGACGTTTCCCACCAGCAGTTCTAAGTGATGCTATGGGACGAACTAACTGTATGGATAGTGGTATAAAAGCTTTACTACCAAATCTGCGGATTTGTGGTCCTGCATTTACTGTCCGGTGTTACCCTGGAGATAATCTTATGTGCCATTATGGGCTACATTTAGCTCAAGCTGGCGATATCCTAGTCATTGATGGTGCAGGATATGATGAAGGTGCTCTATGGGGAGGGTTACTTTCATTATCTGCAAGTCAGAAAAGGTTAGGAGGGACTGTGATTGAAGGTGCTGCTCGTGATGTCGAAGACTTAAAGGAAATCAAATATCCAGTTTATGCTCGTAATGTGACTCCAAGGGGAGTTTTTAAGCTGCGCCAAGGTCAAGTTAATCTTCCAGTGGTCTGTGGAGATATTGTAGTCCAACCAGGAGATTTAGTAGTAGGGGACGATAATGGAATTGCCGTAGTTCCTCGAGAAAAAGTAACAACAGTTATTGAAATTGCAAGTGAAGTTCTCTCTCGAGAGAAGGCGATGACTGAGGGAATTGAGTCAGGGAAAACAACCTATGAGTTTCTTGGGTTGGAGAAATTTTTCAAGGATCAAGATTCTTGACTTCAATGAAAGGATGGAGATTTACAAGGAGAAAAGCACATGAAAACTGCAGATGTTGTAATTATCGGTGCTGGTGTCAATGGTTCTAGCATAGCCTATAACTTAGTCCAGAGGGGTTTAAAGAAGGTTGTATTGTTAGAAAAAGGATTAGTTGCTTCGGGAGGAACTGGTCGATCTGCTGCCATTGTTAGGCAGCATTATTCCCATCCAGAGCTGGTTAAAATGGTTAAAAGGTCTGTCGATATTTTTCATGATTTTGAAGATGCAGTTGGTGGAGATTCGGGTTTTGTTGAATGTGGTTGGGCATTCTTGGTTCCAGATTATGTGTCTGATGGTTTTTCTCGAAACCTTGAAATGCAACAGAGTTTCGGAATTGATACTCAGGAAATTACCAAAGATGAACTACTAAAGATGGAACCGAGAATTAATTTAGATAATGTCCATCGGATTTGCTATGAAAAAAGCTCGGGCTATGCTAGCCCCCATAAAACAACATATTCCTATGTCCAGAAATTTTGCCAGCTTGGAGGAGAATTAATGCAAACAACAGCTGCAATGGGCTTAAAAGTAGAAAATGGACAAATTACCGGTGTATGCACTGAAAAAGGTGATATTGCTACTGAAATTGTCATTAACGCAGCAGGACCATGGGCAAAGGTTATAGCTTCATGGGCTGGTTTAGATGTTCCAATTCAAGTTACTCGTGAAGAGGAAATCATAATCGAAAGTGCAGATGTGGATAAGCCGCCCAACTTGGTGTTTTCTGATATGGTTAATGCTATTTATTATCGCCCTGACGGCTTATCTCGTATCTTGGTTGGCAGAGGTTTTCCTAAAGAATATGAGAATGTGGATCCAGATCACTTCAATCAGTTAGTTGGTAATGCCTTTATTCAAGAAACTTGGAAATTATTTTTACGACGTTTCCCAGTGTTTAGTCGGGCTATTGTGATCAATGCCTATACTGGATTATATGATGTGACACCAGATTGGAATCCCATATTAGGCAGAGTAGAAGAGGTTCAGGGTTTCTATATGTGTGCTGGTTTTAGTGGACACGGATTCAAAATTGCGCCTTCAATTGGTGAATTAATGGCTGAAGAAATAGGTCTTGGTGGAGAGCATGTTGCTAATATTAATTGCTTTGCTCTGTCTCGTTTTAAAAGGGGAGATCTATTAGAGGGAGTTTATGGAGGTAATCGTGCTTGATTAAGTTCAAACTAAAGAAATAAATCATGCTTTGGTTCTTTAAGATCAAATACTGAGCGAATTATTTTTTCTATATTTGGTTTATTCCTCAAAAAATACTGCTTTGACAAATATTAAATTCCAAAAGCACTAAAGAAACTTGTGAAAACTTTTTATTAATAGGTTTTTGATTTTAGTTCATTGCGTTTCTTTCCAGTGGCTTTGTAGTCTATTGTTATGCTTTTAGCGTTAATGATGACACCATAGTCTTCTTTAGCTTTCAATAGGGAAACTTTATGATTTAAAACGTCCATTAAAACTTTTTTTGGATCTCGGTTTAACGGATTTCCCCATCCGCCACCACCTGGTTGAACATGTCGAATTACCTCTCCTGGTAATAGAGTGTCTGTGACCATCGTTGGAAGCTTGCGTTCCCTTTTTGTTTCCGGATTAATAATATTTGTGGAAATAGCTCCAGGGCATCCCCCATAAAGACCATAAGGGGGATGGTCTCTCCGATCTGAACGGATTGTCAAGTTCGCTGGTTGTGTTCCAAGATAACGCCACTCTCTTGTAAGAGCCAAACCTCCTCTGTATTGGCCTGCGCCACCACTGTCTTTAGTAAGTGCATACTGCTCAAGTCGAATCGGATATTCCAGCTCCATAAGCTCAGCAGGAATATTAGAAATCACGGCTCCTGGATTTGTCAGCCCGTCATTGCCATCTTTTGTTGGACGACCTCCCCAGGTCCCTCCAACCAAATCAAACATTACAAAAGGATACTTTTGTTCAGTATATCCTCCAATCACGATCAATGAATTACCGCCTTCACCAGCAGCTGGTACTCTGTCTGGAAGAATTTGGGACATAGCTCCAAAAAGAGCGTCGGATAACCTAAAGCCAACAACCCCCCTCATGCTTGAAGCTGCAGGCATGACAGGATTTAGAATAGACGCCTCAGGGGCGATAACTTTCAATGGTCGAAAGAGTCCGGAGGTATTAGGTATGTCAAGTCGCATCATGGAACGAACAGCATAACCACAACAGGAAATGGTAAATGGTAGGGGTGAATTAATTCCTCCTTGTACTTGAGGGCTACTGCCAGTGAAATCAATGATTAGGGAATCTTCGTGCACAATGAGTTTAACCTTAATAGGAATTCTGATTGGGGCTACTCCATCATTGTCAAGATAATCCTCAAAGAAATACTCTCCATTAGGCCAAGACCTGATTTCACTGCGGACGATTGATTCGGTGGAATTAAGGAGTTCTGCATAATAGCAATCTAATAACTTAGGTCCGTACTGTTCCACTAGTTTGAGTAGACCTTGTTTCCCAGTCTTGCAAGCAGATAATTTAGCTCGGATATCTCCCATAGTGATTTCTGGAACCCGAACATTTTTTTCTAAAAGTTTGAAAATACTTTCAGATGGACGATCATTTTCATAAAGCTTTAAAGGTGGAATTCGAAGACCTTCTTGAAAGATTTCCGTGTTATCACAGGCAGCACTTCCTGGTACCCGACCTCCAACATCCAAATGATGGGCGACAACTGCTGAGAATCCAACTAAACAAGCTTGATCATCAAAGACTGGTTGGAAAATAAAAATGTCAGGGAGATGAATTCCTCCTTCGAAAGGGTCGTTCATGATGAAGATATCTCCTGGAAAAATTCGACCCTGATATTTATTTAGAGTAGCCTTCAGTGCAAAAGGAATTGATCCTAACTGAAAAGGAATGGTAACTCCTTGAGCAATCATTTGACCATGTCGATCACATAAGGCAGTAGAAAAATCCATACAGTCTCTTATGACTGTGGAATAAGCTGTCCGAACAATGGTAGTGGCCATTTCATCAGCAATGCTACTGAGTGAGTTCCGAATTAGACTTAGGGTAATGGGGTCGATCAAACTGTTTTTGTTCATATCCATTTAATTTAATTGGCACTAGAAGTTATTCTAAGTTTTTTTACCTATGTTTTTTTAGACAAATCAATGATTAAATTTCCAGAATCATCAACAGTTACTTGACAATCAGGCTGAATAACAATCGTTGTATCAAATTCATCAATCAAAAAGGGACCTTTTTTAGAATTACCTAGTAGATCACTCCTTGTTAGTAACGGGGTCACTATCCAACCGTATTTAGGTCCAAAATAAGCATCACGAGAACAGTTTTTTTTAGAAGAAATTTCATTAAGAGAAGAACTAGCTAGACTAATTGTGTGTTGCATTACTCGTCCCACTAGTCGTAGGTTAACCAATGTATACGATTCATCTACACTAGCTCTATGTCCATAAGTTTTTTCATGTTCTTTGTCAAAAGCTTTTTCTAGTTTATGAATTGTATCAGTAGATATTGGTCCCTTTGAAACAGGCAAAGTCAGTTCGTATGACTGGCCGGAATATCTCAAGTCAATTGCTCTGTACATTTCTATTTCTTCCAAAGAAAAGCCTTCTTTTTGTAATAGCTCCATAACCTCAGTTTCCATCCGTTTCATCAAATGATTTAATTCCTTCAAATTAGCTTTCCTTGAATTCTGATAGCAAGTTTGAATTCGATGGTGTGCTATGTCGGCTGATAGAAGTCCAAAGGCACTAAACAGGCCTGAATGGGGTGGAATGACTGCTTGCCTCATTTCCAGGGAACGGGCCATTTGGCAAGCATGAACGGGTCCGCTTCCTCCAAAAGCGATTAAAACGAAATCTCTAAGGTCACGTCCTCGCTCAGTAGAAACTGCACGCACTGCTCGAATCATTGTTGAATTACCAAGTAAGTGGATGCCGTAGGCTGCTGTAACCAATCCAAGTCCAAGGGGTTCTGCTATTTGTTTGGCAAGTGCTGTTTTTGCTTTCTCTTGATCCAGAGGAAGTCCACCACCAACTAGACCTTCTGGGTTAATGTATCCCAACACAAGATTGGCGTCAGTGATTGTTACTTCGGTGCCTCCCTTACTGTAACAGACTGGCCCGGGATAAGAGCCAGCACTCTTAGGGCCAATATGTAATTCTTGTGCAGCATCTAACCAAGCTATGCTGCCCCCACCTGCTCCAACTTCAGCTACGTCAATTGCCGGTATCCGAATCAAATGTCCTCCACCTTTGATTAGTCGACTAGCTGACGATAAGGATGATCCTACCTCATACTCGGTGGCGATTTGGAGATTCCCTCCTTCGATAATAGAAGCTTTGGCTGTGGTGCCACCCATATCAAAGGTAATAACATTGGCAAGATCCAATTTTTTTGCCAATGCTTGAGAGGCAATTACTCCAGCTGCTGGTCCAGATTCAATAATAAAAACCGGTTGTTCAGTTGAAGCTTTAGCCGTCATCACTCCACCATTAGATTGCATAATAAGCAAAGGTGATTTTATTCCCAAGTTCTTAAGAGAGTTTTGAAGTGAGTCAACATAGGTTTTTACTAGAGGTAAGACATAAGCATTAACTACTGTAGTAGCGGTTCGCTCATATTCCCGGACTTCTCGAAGGATTTGACTTGAGAGACTAATGTTAATTAGGGGATATCTTTGTCGAACAATGTCTGCCAATTTTTCTTCATGGATAGGGTTGGTATAGGAATTGATTAAACAAATCGCTAGTGACTCAATCCCTTCAGCAGCTATTTGATCGATAACAACTTCCGCTTGCTGGGTGTTTAAAGGTTTGATTATATTCCCCTTAGCATCGATTCGTTCCTCAACCTCTTTTCTCCAACGGCGTTCAACTAAATCTGGGGGTTTATCCCAGTTCCAGTTATAAAGTTCGGGCATCCGAATGCGTCTTAATTCCAAAACATCACGAAAACCTATAGTAGTGATCAGAGCAGTAGAAGCACCGGTACCTTGAAGGAGAGCATTAGTGGCAACTGTTGTTCCATGAATGATTTCTTGGATCCTATCAGGACTGGACTTCTTTTCCTCAATAATGCCGGGAAAAGTTTGGAGGATACACCTACTGTAATTGTCTGGAGTAGAAGGTACTTTGCGCACAAGTGTACTACCATCTTCTTCAATACATACTATATCTGTAAAGGTGCCACCGATATCAATACCTATCCGCACTAATATTCTCCACAGTTATTAAAAGGGCCATTAATGTTATGGGAGCATCTAGACAAGGTCAACTGCAAAGTATTCTATAGTCAGAGTTTAAATGTTGGAGGTCACAGACATTTAATATTGACAGAGAGTGAAAAAACTTGAATTATCAAGCTGATTAAATCCAAATGCTGAGTTGTTTCATAATAAACGCAAGTTTTAATCATATATATGGCGAATATATTTCATAAGAATTAGTAGGGTAAATTAAATGGTTGTTGATTCTCATTTGCACGTCTGGCGTGCCATGTTGGATTATCCTAAACCAACTGCTACTACCGTCAGCCCTTCTTGTGATGTTCCAGTGGAGCTCTTCAAAGAATATATGGAGGAATATGGTGTAGATCGAGGTATTTTGGTACAACCCATCTTTCCTGGAGGGGACAATAGTTACGTGGCTGACTGTGCTGAACAAGAGCCCAACCGTTTCAAAGCTGTCTGTGTCGTTCCAAATTCTCCAACAGCATGCGAAAAATTGGAATATTGGTCGAAAGATCGTGGTTGTAAAGGCTTGAGATTACGACCCCAGCTTAGAGAAGAATCCTGCGTTTTTGGAGATCCCTCTACCTTTCCAATTTGGGAAACTGCTAGCCGACTTGGATTAGTTGTCAATGTTCTTATGGATCTTCAACATTTGAGACCCTTGGCAGAATTGGCCAAACGTTTTTCTGAGATTCCCATTCTAATTGACCACATGGCTTATCCAGATGTAACTGCTAATCTTAAATCCGATCCGTTGCAGTCACTAATGGGGTTGGCTGATTTTTCCAACATCTTTGTTAAGATTTCCGGGTGCTACTACTTTTCACAACAATCGTATCCTTACAAGGACTGTATGGATATATTTAAAGCCCTATATAAACAATTTGGACCATCTCGTTTAATCTGGGGAAGTGATTTTCCTCATGTACTTCTAAAATCAGGTTATCAAAGAAATTTAATCTGGTTGAGACGCTCATTTCCTTTCCTGACGTCTGAGGAGATTGAAATGATTCTTGGTAAAAATGCAGTTAGTCTTTACTGGTAGTGACAAATAGAATCTGAATAAGTCATCCCAATATTTCCTATAGAAAATAGTGGTACGCCCGGCAGGATTCGAACCTGCGGCCTACAGCTCCGGAGGCTGTCGCTCTATCCATCTGAGCTACGGGCGCATGACTTCATTACTTCAGATTGATCAAGGTAGTAGAAAAGCCTTCTAGTCTGTTAGATCATTTACATTATAAGAATTTACAATGTTAAACTGACTAGCGATATTAAAAATTATTGGTTTAATACTAATTAAACATTTTTGCAGACCCTTTCTTCATTTGGAAGAAAAAGTGAAAGTATAAAACCAAATATGGGGAGTAAGACAACTATAGATAAAGCTCTCCCTAGCCCCATCTGATCGCCAAATGTCCCAACCAATGGAATTGCCATTCCACCTAATCCCCATGCAAATCCCATCATTAGGGCAGATACCATACTTGCATGGTGAGGTAAAAGTTGTTGAGCCATTACTACATTAACGGGTAAGGTGCAGAGTAAAAAAGCTCCCCCCAAAGATAAACAAACTGCAGCAATCAGTCCCTTTGTTAAAAGAAATATAGCTAAGGTGGGGGTAGCCATAACCATGGAAACGATAATTACTTTCCGTCCTCCCCAACGGTCTGACAGTGGACCGCCCATAAGACCACCCAGAGCCCCAAAGAACATAAATAGAGCAGCCATTTGTCCGCCTTCAATTAGAGTATGACCTTTTTGAGTGAAATAGAGTGGCAGAAAGTGGACAAAAGAAACTTGGACTGCAGAGCGAATCACAACTAAGAAATAGAGGACAATTAGTGGACGCCATATTGGAAGTATCGATTCTTTTAGACTTATTTGAATAGAGGAGAGAGTCTTAGGATTCTTAACATGAGGGATTTGAGAATATAATACCAGAAAGGCAATGACCCCTGGAATCATCATAAGATAAGACTGCTCCAATCCTAATAGTGCTACTGAATAAGTTACAAACAGAGGGCCTAAGGCAAAACCAAAGGTTCCAGAAGAAACAAAAATG
>Ga0310342_100002702_pt1 | contig 11462 bp, 11 predicted proteins | sample S15DNA20500_MG_FD_206155 | JGI IMG/M metagenome (GOLD analysis project Ga0310342, IMG submission 206155) | Marine microbial communities from station ALOHA, North Pacific Subtropical Gyre - S1503-DNA-20-500_MG | ecosystem: Environmental > Aquatic > Marine > Oceanic | place: Pacific Ocean: North... | reverse complement strand
AGGTGATACCTTCAAGTATGCTTGGGTTATGGATAATCTAAAAGATGAAAGAGAACGAGGTGTAACTATTGATCTTGCTTTTAAAAAATTCGAAACTAAAAAATATGATTTTACGCTTATTGACGCACCTGGACACAGAGATTTTATTAAAAACATGATTACCGGTGCTTCTGAAGCTGACGCTGCAGTTCTTTGTGTTTCTGGTAAACCTGGAGAAACAGAAATTGCTATTGGAGTTGGAGGACAATCACGGGAACATTGTTTCTTGCTGAAAACACTTGGTGTTAAACAAATGATCGTTGCAATAAATAAAATGGATACAACTGAAGTTGGTTATAAAAAAGAACGATATGAAGAAGTTAAAGTTGAAGTTGAAAAATTGTTGAAAGGCGTTGGTTGGGATATTACAAAGACACCAATTATTCCTGTTTCAGGATGGAAAGGTGATAATCTTATTACTAGAGGAGAAAATCTTGCTTGGTATGATGGTAAAACAATTTATGAGGCGTTTGATGACTTTGAAATTGAAGCTCCTCCTGTTGATAAACCATTAAGACTTCCTCTTCAGGATGTTTATTCTATTACTGGTGTAGGTACTGTTCCTGTTGGAAGAGTCGAGACTGGTAAATTTAAAGTAGGTGACAAAGTTATTATTATGCCAAGTGGGGCAACCGCAGAAGTCAAATCTATTGAATCTCATCACGTTGAAATGCAAGAAGCATCTGCTGGTGATAATATTGGTTTCAATTTACGTGGAGTTGATAAGAAAGATATCCGACGAGGTGATGTTATTGGACCTGTTGATAATCCTCCTAAAGTTGTAAAAGAATTTACTGCACAAATTATTGTAGTACACCATCCAACTGCTATCGCACCTGGATATACTCCTGTCATTCATGCTCATACATCACAAGCTGCAGCTACTATTTCGACATTAGTATCTAAATTAGATGCAAGAACTGGTGGTGTGCAAGAAGAAAATCCAAAAGCACTCAAAACTGGTGATGCTGCTATAGTTAAGATTCAACCACTTAGACCATTATGTTTGGAATCGTTTGGAGATTACCCACAATTAGGTAGATTTGCACTCAGAGATATGGGTACAACTATTGCTGCTGGTGTAGTTAAAGAAATCAACGCCGAATGGGAAAAGAAGTAAATTCCTTTTTCAATTTATACGTGGACGTTATTAATATTTCAGTAATATTTGTTATTAATATATCTGACATATTTATTAATAAGTTATTATTATTTTAATAATATTTATTAATAGGTTTTTTATTTATTATATTTATGGTTAAGGTCTCAATAAAAAATGCAAGTAAAACTTTTGTAAATTCTGATACTTCTGCTGTTACAAATGTGAATTTAGACGTTAACGATAAAGAATTTCTTGTTATTTTAGGTCCTTCAGGGAGTGGAAAGTCGACATTATTACGTTTGATTGCTGGTCTTGAAGAACTTAGTAGTGGGGATATATATTTTGGCCCTGAACTTATGAATGACGTTCAACCACGAGATCGTAATATTTCTATGGTATTCCAAAATTTTGCATTATTTCCACATATGACTGTTTTTGATAATATTGCTTTTCCACTAGTCGCATCTAATACTGACACACAAACTATTACTTCTGAAGTTAAGAGAATTTCATCTCTACTGAAAATTGATGATTTGTTGGAAAGAAGACCTTCAGAACTTAGTGGAGGTGAACAACAACGTGTATCCCTTGGACGTGCAATCATCAAGAAACCCCAGATTTTCCTTATGGACGAACCATTATCAAATCTTGATGCTGCCTTGCGTTCCGAATTACGTACAGAAATTAAAAAATTACATGAAGAACTTAAGATTACATTTATTTATGTTACTCATGATCAAACTGAAGCTATGACTATGGCTGATCGAATAGCTATAATAAAAGATGGTAGGGTTTTGCAGGTTGATAATCCTGAACAAATTTATGATTTCCCAAGTACTTCTTGGATTGGATCATTTATTGGTTCGCCTCCAATGAATATTATTAAAGCGAAATCAAATAAAGACTCTTTAACTATTGACTCTCAAGAATTTAATTTCAAGAATTCTTTATCTGGTAATGTTATGGTTGGTATAAGACCTGAAAATCTCAAAATAGTAAGTGCAGAAGAAGGCAAATTATCTGGTACTGTATTGTTTATTGATTATCTTGGCGATAGTAACATAGTAAATCTTGATATTGAAAATCAAATAATTAAAGCCAAAGTCTCTGACTCTGATTTACATGTTGGTAGCAAAACCTCAATTACTTTCAATGATGATGATATTATTCTATTTGATGATAATGGAAATTTAGTGAAGTGATACTTTGAGAGTTCCGTATAAGTTCCTAATACCTGTCATATTTATAATTTTCTTGGTTGGAATAGGACCTGTATTACAATCTTTTCTTCTTAGCCTTTCTGAATTTTCTTTAATGAATCCATCTATGCAACCTGTTGGATTCCACAATTATATTACATTACTCTCTGATCCAATTTTCTGGACTGCAATTCAAGTTACTCTCCTACTAGTAGCTGGTTCTGTGATTCTTGAATTAGTTGTTGGTATCTTTCTTGCATTACTTATAACGAATTCTAGGGGAAGAGCTAGGAGTGTATTCTCATCAATTTTTGTTATTCCTATAGCTATTGCTCCAATTGTTACTGGTATTTTATGGTCCCCTAATTCTGTGTTTGACGATCTTAATACGTTATTATATTATGGTTTGTCTCTTGGCGCATATATTGATACGACTATTCCAATAACCTATTATTCATTAATTATTATTTCCGACGCATATATTTGGGCACCTCTAATAATGTTGGTTACAGTTGCAATTCTGAGATCTATTCCCAAGGAATTATATGAAGCTGCAGATGTGATGGGAGCTTCATCTTGGAAAAAATTCCAGAAAATTACTTTTCCTGCTATAATTACTTCGCCAATCTTGGTTGTTACATTGTTACTTCGTACAGTTGATGCTTTTAGAATGTTCGAAGTTCCATATGCATGGAGTTTCTGGTTGGGTCAAGATTCACAACTTGGTGCTCCTGTCGATACTGTTAGTGTTTTGATGTGGAAAATGTTTTCCACTACTCTATATGATTTTCCAATCGCATTGATTACATCTATTGCTATTGTATTGTTATCTATTACTTTGCTTACTTGTGCAGTGATTTTACGAAGATCATCTAATTTATTGGAGTGATTTATATGAGCAAGACCGAAAATAACAATGTAAAATATATTCGCTACATACTTCTAGTTTCTGCCTCACTTTGGGTACTTTGGCCTATATCCATTATGATTGAAGAAGGATTTCGTGTGGATATTGGACCTTTGTTTTCAGGACGAGGTGCTAGCTTTGTCGGAGAGTTCTTTCAGGGACAGGGTGGTATAAGATTCTCTACTATTGAATATGTTAAGGCACTGAGAGTCGAAGCATATCCTCGTTTATTGACTAATAGTGTTATAATTGCTGTTAGTAGTGTATTAGTTGCAGCACTTGCAGGTGTACCTGCTGCATTTACCCTTGCTTTATACAAATTTAGAGGAAAGGCATTTATTACTTATTCTTTACTTGCGTTAAGAACTATATCTCCATTTGCAGTATTACTTCCATTTTTTATAATTTACGGAAGGCTTGGATTATTTGATACTTATCAAGGTATGGCTATAGTCTATCTGATAATTAATGTACCGATATTAACTATGATGATGAGAGGTTTCTTTAAGGATATACCTAAAGAAATTTTTGAAGCAGCATTTATGTCTGGCGCATCTGATTCATATATTCTTAGAAAAATAGCATTGCCGTTAGCTCTTCCAGGGCTTGCTGCGGCCGCTGTTTTTGCCTTTGTAGGAACTTGGAATGAATTTTTCTATGCGTTATTTCTAACAGGAACTGTCACTAAAACTGTTTCTCGTGGTGTCTGGTCAGGATTTTCAGAATCGATCGAATCGTTTAAAATTTTAGAATTTGACGAACTGAATGCAGGAGGAACTCTTGCAATTATTCCTGCGGTCATTTTAGCCTTGCTTGTACAAAAGTATCTTGCGCGTGGTTTGACTTTGGGTGTTTCTGAATAGATGTCTAATCTCAAAAACAGTCAAATTGCTATAATTGCCGTTCTAGTTCTTTTGGTAGGTGCTGTAGTTCCCTATCTTGCATTAAATCAATCTGACGTTGACGAAGAAATCCTTCCGTCGAGTAAAAATGATCTAATTTCTATTGCACAAGAATCTGGTACAGTATCTATATTTGTCGACGAAGAAATCTATAATGAATCATTTTTTAATTTTATTAAAGCTGAATTTTCTAAAAAGTACAATATTGATGTATCTGTTACTTCTGGACATTGGTCTGGAGTCTCTACTAAATTAGTTAACGATAAAGTCTCTGGTAGAAAAAGTGGTTCGTATGATTTGTTAATTTTAAGTGATGAAGCTACTGCTCGATTAACAGAAAAAAAATTATTATATCCACAAACTAGTGATTTTATCGATAAGTCTGATAATTCTCATGTATTTCAATCACAAATTTCTGGTATTGATAATGACGGTTCTGTTATAACTTTATGGTTTGATACATATGCATTTCTCTATAATTCTGACGAATTCTACAAATTTGAAAATGTATATTGTTATTTGGGATTGGTAGGAGAGGATGAAGATGACGACGACGATGATAATGATGGCTCAGGAAGTGGAGATGATGACGATGACGACGATGATGAAGAACGTTGTCCATCTGCAGAAGATCACGACGACGATGATGATAATGATGGTTCAGGAAGTAGAGATGATGACGATGACGACGACGATGATAATGATGGCTCAGGAAGTGGAGATGATGACGATGACGACGATGACGATGAAGAAGTTGAAGGACTCTTGTTTCCAAATCCTATTGAAACTAATGCCGGTGCCGCTTTAGTTGTTAATACTGTCTTGTATTACAGTGAATCTAATTATTACAACGGTTATGATGCTTCTCTTGAATCTGAATGGCCAGAACTATTGAATTTTGAAATTGACGATGAGCCTGAAATGGAGGAAATGGACGAACTATTCGGAGAAATTAAACCAGAACTTGTTATTGATTCTATTCTTGAAGCATTTGACGAAGAAGAACTTCTAGTCGGGTATTTTAGATACGGTTCTATTTTACTAGAGTCTTTGGAGATGGATATTGACGATGAAATTGAAATTTACATTGCACACGAAGGAAGTATGAAATCCAATGTTCATTCTTCTATTCCATTTAACGCAAATAACAAAGCCGGTGCAATATTGCTCATAAATGAAATTCTTGATGAAAAAATCCAAACTGAAATTGCATATTCTTACGGTAGTTTCCCTTCTGCTAACATTGCTGTTTTTGATACTATTTTTGACGAAGCTCAATTTTGGATCTCAAGTGACGAAATTATCTCGAATCTGATAGAATGGCCACATTATCAGTATAGAATAAATATTCTTGATATGTGGCGAGTTTTGTTCGAGGGTTAGTGTATTCATTTTGATGGATTCGATAATTAATACTTTAAATATTTTATTAAACAAATTTAATAAAAAGAATGTTACAGTTATTGTATTATTATTTCTACTAATTTCTGTTTATAGTTTACGTGCAAATGCACTTAATCTTGGTAGTAATTACGCTTCTGATTTGGAATCCCAAATTACTAATATTCCAAACGACCAATTGTCAAATACGTCTTTTATTACAAATGTCCCCGTTTCAATTTATACTATTGAAGGAGAAGGCAAGTCTATTAAAATAACTTATGTAACGCTTGTTAATTTAATTTCTGGAGAATTTATTGTTGATCTAAGTGATTATGAAGAATTTAATTCAGTCAGGACTAGAAATTTCTTTCTGCCTGGACAATATAAAGTATACGTAACTATTGTTGACAGTGTCTTAGTTATGGAGTTTGAAAGGACTGTCGGCGAATATAATAAACGATAATTCTAAAATTTTATTTATATCTTAATACTGCATTATTTGACCATTTTTTTTATGTGATCAATTATTGTTTCCATTGACGTGCCTGGACCAAAGTTTCCAGATATGCCTTTATTTTCAAGCTCTTTTTTGTCTTCTTCAGGAATGATTCCTCCTCCAATTACTGCTATATTGTACATGCCTTTGTCTTCTAGGTGTTTTTTTACTTCTGGAAATGCTGTTAAATGCGCTCCATTGTGTAAACTTAAAGCTATTGCATCAACATCTTCGTCAATTGCTATTTTTGCTACCTGTTCTGGAGTTGGTAATAATCCGCTGTAGATGACATCCATTCCAGCATCTCTTAACGCTTTGCATAATACTAGTATTCCTCTATCATGTGCATCTAATCCAGGTTTTGCAACTAATATTCTGATTTTTGTTTTTTCTGACATTTTCTCAACTCTTAAAAAATTTGCGGTTCTTTCCATTCTCCAAAAACGTCTCTTCCAACATCAACAATTTCTTGTAATGTTGCATATGCTTGTACTGCTTTTAATGTATCATACATGCAGTTTTTCTCATCGTTTTCATAAGTTCTTCTTAAATTTGCTAATGTTTCTTTGACTCTATCATTATTTCTTTCATTTTTGATTTTTTTCAAACGTTCTATTTGAATTTCTTGAGCTTTATCGTCTACTTTTAATATTTTAATTGGTTTTTCTTCAGTTTCATTATATTTATTCACACCTACAATAATTTCTTTTTCTTTTTCAATTTGCAATTGATTTCGATATGCAGTTTCTGCAATTTCTTTTTGTAAATATCCCTCTTCTATTGCATTTATTACTCCTCCTATTTCTTCTATTTTATCAAAATATCTATAAGCTCCTTCTTCCAGTTCGTTTGTCAAACATTCTAAATAATAGGATCCTCCCAATGGGTCGACTGTTGATGTTACTCCTGTTTCTTCTGCAATTATTTGTTGAGTTCTTAATGCAACTTTTACTGCTTCTTCTGTAGGTAATGCCCATGCTTCATCGTACGAATTAGTATGTAATGATTGTGTTCCACCTAATACTGCTGCAAGTGCTTCTATTGCAGTTCTGACTATATTGTTCATTGGCTGTTGCCATGTTAATGATGCTCCTGATGTTTGTGTATGAAATCTTAATATTAGTGCCTTGTTATCTTCTACTCCATATTTTTCTTTTAAGACTGTTGCCCATATCCTTCTTGCAGCTCTAAATTTGGCAATTTCTTCAAAGAAATTCATAGTGCTGTTGAAGAAAAACGACAAACGTGGAGCAAATTCTTCTATCTTGAGTCCTGCTTGTTTGCCTAATTCTAAATACGTAAATCCATTGGCTAACGTGAATGCTAATTCTTGTACTGCGTTTGAACCTGCTTCTCTTATATGATATCCGCTAATGCTTATGTAATTCCATTTTGGCATTTCTTTTGTACAATATTCCATCATATCTCTAATAATTCTCATATGATTTTTTGGTGGATATGTCCATTCTTTCTGGGCGATGTATTCTTTTAGAATATCAGTTTGCACTGTTCCTCTTAATTCATTAATAGGAATGTTATTTTTTATTGCTACTGAAGCATACATTGCAGTTAAAATCGAAGCAGGTGCATTGATTGTCATTGACGTGCTTACATCCCTTAATGGTATTTCGTTAAATAATATTTCCATATCTTTCAGTGAAGAAATATTACATCCACATTTTCCAACTTCACCTATTGATCTTTTATTATCTGCGTCATATCCATATAATGTTGGCATATCAAATGCTATGCTTAATCCAGTCTGTCCGTTTTCTATTAAATATTTTAATCTTTTATTTGTATCTTCTGGTGTTCCAAATCCTGAAAACATTCTCATTGTCCATTTTTTTCCTCTATACATATTCGGATATGGACCTCTAGTATACGGAAAATCCCCCGGAAACAAATTTTGTGATAAATTGTCAACATCTGCCATCGTGTAAGTATTTTTTACGTTTATGTCAGAAGTAGTTTGATAAATTTTATTATGATCTGCAGAATTATCTGTCCATGGTTCGAGTACGTCTTTTTCCCATTTTTTTATCCTATCTTTGATCTGTTTTAGTTGATCTTCAGAATCTTGATTAGTTGATTTTTTCTCTGTAATCTCATTTATTTTGACTTTCCAATAATTTTTAGTTTCTTGCAATATGATTTACCTATATATGAATCCAAAATACTATGCTTTAATTAATTTCGTATTATTGAAAAAAAATTCGTCAAATGACAAAGTTATTAATTATATAAATGATTTGCTGATAAGTAATTAGGCCCTATGAGTAATAATATGATTAGTTCTATTCTATCTGGCGACCGTGCATTTATAGCAAGAGCTATTTCTATGATTGAAAACGAAGATCCAGAAATAAATGATATAATGTCTAAATTATATTCAAAAACTGGAAATGCTTTTGTAATTGGAATTACAGGTCCTCCTGGTACTGGGAAAAGCACTCTCATTAATCAATTAATTAGTTCCTTTCGTAAATTAAATAAGAAAGTTGGGGTCATTGCAATTGATCCTTCTAGTCCAATTTCTGGTGGTTCATTATTAGGAGATCGTTTACGAATGCAAGATCATGGTTCTGATTCAGGTGTTTATATAAGAAGTATGGCTTCAGGTAATCGATCTGGCGGTCTTGCAAAAGCAACTCGAAGAAGTATATCTGTTCTCGATGCATCCGGATTTGATGTAATAATTGTTGAAAGTGTTGGCGCTGGACAATCCGAAGTTGATATCTTAAAAATTACTGATACTGTTGTAATTGTTCTTATGCCGGAATTGGGCGATGACATTCAAATGTATAAAGCTGGTTTAATGGAAATCGGAGACATATTTGTTATAAATAAATCAGATCTTAAAGGCTCTGATAAAATGTACACTCGGTTACTTGCATATATTGGTTCTAATGAAAATAATAATTGGTCACCAAATGTTATACAAACGATTTCTACTGATGGAACTGGAATTTCTAATTTACTTAAATCTATTCTTGCAAGAAAAGAATTTATCACAAATTCACTAAATCATCCTTCGTATAAAAAAAATAAAATTAAAAATCAAATCTTGGATATAATGATTGAAAGTTTAAAAACTTCCTTTTTACAAGAAGTAAATAATGACATAAATCTTGATTCCTTGGTTGACACAGTATACAAAAATGAAATCGATCCTGAGCAGGCAGCAGCTGTTCTAAAGACAAAATTGGATAGTTGATTATTACTCTCCTCTGTCTATAATTCTTGATATTGAAGCCACTAATTCTACTATCCCTTCATTATTTTCAGTTGATACAGGTATTAATTCATCAAGAATATCTGATTCCATAACATTCTCAATTATTCTACTTGTTAAATCATATGTTTCTCCATCTTCTTTCAAATCGTCTAATAATTCTGAAAAATCATCTGCCCACTTTAGCAACTTATTATTTTCTGGAATCAAATCCGTTTTTGTTAATATTGAAATTTGTGGAATCTTTAATCGTAATTTTATTGAACTTCCTAGTAAAGCAATCGAGATGAAATTTGAAGGATTTTTTACTAACGTTGAATCAAATAAAAATATATTTACATTTGCTTCATTTTTCATGTTTTTAACAAGGTATGGTCCACTTGTTCTATATGCAAATAATTCAATCTGCCCAGGAGTATCTATAAATACATAATCTGGATTATATTCATCTATCTCATTTTCAATTTGTTCTAATTTTGTCGCAATTAAGTCTGAAGCTAAAATTAATGATCCATTCGGACCTAAATTATATTTTTCCATAATATCTTTTAGATTTATATAATCTCTAATATCTACATCTACTCCATAAGGTAAATTATTTACTCCTGGATCCAAGTTTACAGTGATTACATCTTTTCCTTCTTGTTGGTACCAATTTGATAAAATGGAAGTTAGTTGACTTTTTCCTGAACCTGCCGTTCCCGTAAAAAATATATTCTTCATCTTGTATTATTCATCTTTTTGTGTTATTTAGTTTTTTACAATAAAGTTAACAATTATTGTATATTTTTCATCATTATGCCTTCTTTTGAAATTATTTCAATTGGAAACGAACTACTATCTGGCAGGACTCTCAATACTAATCTTCAAACTATTTGTAAACATTTGGATGATATTGGTTGTGAAATATTACGTGCATTTGTTGTTCGTGACGATACACAAGAAATCTCTTCTACTTTGAATTCATGTATCTCCAGTGATTCTGAGTGGATATTGCTTTCAGGAGGTCTTGGTCCTACATATGATGATATGACTTTATCTTGTGTAAGTTCTACCTTGAATTTGCCTCTAAAAATTAATCCATTGGCGTTAGAAATGATTATTCAACGTTATGAACTTCTTGTCGAACAGAAAATTATTCAATCATTTGTTCTTACTGAAAGTAGAAAAAAGATGGCTACTATACCTTTTGGATCTATTCCTTTACGAAATCGTGTTGGAACTGCTCCTGGAATTTTAATTAAATATAATAATAACAACATTGTATGTTTGCCTGGAGTTCCTGATGAGATGGAAAATATTTTAATTCACGAGGTATTTCCTCTGTTGGATAAAAAACTCCTTAATCTTCATATGACAAAAACTATTTTTATTAATGGCATAAGTGAATCTGAACTTGCCCCCATAGTTAATGAATTAGTATTAAAGAATCAAGACGTATATATTAAATCACATCCTCGTGGTATTAATGAAGGAGTATATTCTATTGAAGTTGTTGTATCTGTTAAATCTACTAATAATTCTAATTCTTCTATAAAACTTAATTCAATCATGAATCAATTAATTTCTACTTTGAAATTAATTGATGGTATTGTAATTACTGAATAAATTATTTTTTCTTTTTATCTGACAGCCACCACTGCAGATAATCATTTCCTCTTTGTGAATTTTTATCATAATCATCGTATTTTTTATCTCTTATTTTATCTCTTAAATTTACTAATTCATCACGACTTGTAAATAAACCACAATTTTTACATGCCATTTTTCTTGTTGAATAATCAAAATTCATATCATGCTCACATTCTGGACATTTTGTCGTTGGCATTAATTTATCAAAATAAAGTCTATATATATAAAACTGATTGATTTTCTAAATTTATTGTATGTGAGTTTTATTAATCTACAAATTTCTAGTTTTTTTTGATAATTTTGTTTAATTGTCAAGTTTATATGATTAATACTGTACAAAAGTAACATTAATATACTATTAATTGAATGGATTTTCCTATGGAACCTGGTAACATTACTTGGCTACTAGTGGCTTCGGCCTTAGTTATGCTCATGACACCTGGTCTTGCATTTTTTTATGGTGGACTGGTTCGAGCAAAAAACGTTATAAATATTATGATGCAATGTTTTGCTATTTTAGCAATAATTAGCATTACATGGATCCTCTGGGGATATTCTTTAGCTTTC
>Ga0310342_100002701_pt1 | contig 11463 bp, 7 predicted proteins | sample S15DNA20500_MG_FD_206155 | JGI IMG/M metagenome (GOLD analysis project Ga0310342, IMG submission 206155) | Marine microbial communities from station ALOHA, North Pacific Subtropical Gyre - S1503-DNA-20-500_MG | ecosystem: Environmental > Aquatic > Marine > Oceanic | place: Pacific Ocean: North... | reverse complement strand
CGAATCGGTTCCATTGCTCGGCAGGGAGAGACATGGATTGCGACGGCTGGTGACAAGCTGGAAGTGGCGGATCGTGTCACGCTGGTAGGCAAGCGTGAAGAGGTGGATGAAGTCAGTCAGATTATTCAGAAAGAATCGACACCGCGATTGGATGTGGTGATTGCCGGTGGAGGTGAAACAGGATTTCACCTGGCCAGCATTCTAGAGGGCGCCCATTTCAACGTCCTGTTGGTGGAAGAGTCAGAAGAGAGATGCCAGGTGCTGTCACGGAACTTGAACCAGACGACGGTCATTCAAGCTGATGCCTCAAGCCGTACAAAACTGGAAGAGGAACGCGTGGGAACGGCAGATGTTTTTGTTGTCTGCACAGGAGATGATGAGAACAACATCATGGTTGGTGTGGAAGGTAAAGACCTCGGCGTTAGCACTGTTATGTGCGTTGTCAGTCGCCCCGACTATGCGAACGTGGTGGCTAAGCTTGGGATTGATGTGCGTGTCAGTCCGCGTGACGTGATGGCTCGACAAGTCTTGAATTTTCTGCACACGGGCCCGGTTGTTTCTCGAACCATGCTGACCGGTAGCAGTATTGGAGTCTACGAGTTAGAGGTCCAGGAGGGATCGCCTGCGACAGAGCATGTCTTGGCTAAATTGCCGCTTCCTGACGAGAGTCTAATCGCGGCTGTCTTCCATCGAGATTATGTGCGCGTTCCAGGCGCGGATGACCGTCTCCATTCCGGGGATTCGGTGGTCGCGTTAATCGAGAATTCCGTGGTCGAGGCCACACTGGAACAATTCAGTGTCAACGGCAGGTAAGGCATGAACTTTCGCCTCGTATGTAAGCTATTAGGGATCGTGTCGCTATTGATTGGCGTCATGATGTGCCTGAGTCTTCCCTGGGCCTTCTCTGCCTGGGGCCATCGGATTCTGCATGGGAAGGAACTTGTAGAAGCGCGCTCATTTGAATCGGCCGGTTTTTTTGCGCTGTTCATGAGTGTCCTGATCTGTGCGGCCGTCGGAGGCTTGTTATGGCATCTGGGGAAAAACAGCAAGGAAGAACTCTATCGTAAAGAAGCAATGGCCGTGGTCGGCTTGAGCTGGGTGCTGGCCACCGTGCTGGGAGCACTGCCCTTTATGTTTGCCGGTGTCGATCGAGGGCCCTCGATTCGGCTGGACGAAGAACATAATGCGCCGCTGGTTTATGACTTTGACTCGTTCTTCGGCAGCCATTGGATTGAGTTAAAGCCGTTGGATCCGGTCCAGTTTGAAGTGATTTCGAGACTGGTCGATAGCCCCTTAGGAGCTCGTGGCAGGTCGATTCCAGATTTGATCACAGAGAGTCGCTACCCCAATGCGGGAGAAGTCTTAGGAAGGCTGGCTACCAGCAATTCGCTTTGGGAAGAAATTCTGATTTTTGAAGATCCGCTCAAAGAAGAAGAAGACTGGGTTTCTTTGAAATGGGTGCGAATGACGTTCGCTGATGCTCTTTTTGAATCTCAATCAGGTTTTAGTACCACCGGCGCCACTGTTATTTCGGACCTGGAGAACCCTCGGCTCGTGCCTCATTGCATTCTCTTTTGGCGTAGCAGCACGCACTTTCTTGGAGGCCTGGGGATCATTGTTTTGTTTGTTGTGGTGCTGGGACAAGGTTCGGCAGGGAAAGCGTTGATGCGAGCCGAAATGCCCGGGCCCACGAAAGATGGTGCGCTGGCACGAATGCAGCAATCAGCCTGGTTATTTGCAGGGATCTACTGCGTGCTTAATTTCGTCCTGGCCATGATCCTGATGTGCCTGGGCCTGACGACATTCGATGCTTTCTGCCATGCCTTTGGCACCATGGCGACTGGTGGTTTTAGCACCTACAACGGAAGCGTGGGAAGTTTTCAGAGTGCCGCGATCGATTATACGATTATCCTGTTCATGATTTTGGCGGGCACCAACTTTACCCTCTTGTACCTCTGCCTGTTACGTCAACCGGGTAAGTTACTGGCGGATGTCGAATGGCGCACGTACATGGGTATCATCCTGGTCGTGACAGGCCTGGTGATGTGCTTCGGGATTGCCAGCAACGATTTTCCTGCCGAGACTTTTGCTGAAAAGGTGAGCGATTCATTCCGTTATGGTCTCTTCCAGGTAGTCGCCATTGTGACAACCACTGGTTATGGGACCCATGACTTTGATGCTTGGAACCATTGTGCTCGCGGAATGTTGTTCGCCTTGATGTTTGTTGGCGGTTGCGCGGGCAGTACCGGTGGCGGGATGAAGGTCATTCGTCACATTCTGTTCGTTAAGATACTGCGACTAGAGATCGAACATTCTTACCGTCCATCGGTTGTTCGTCAGTTGCGGTTAGGTGGAGTGCCGCTGGATGATCCCCAACTCCCGAAGAACATTCTGGTCTATTTCGGCGTGATCCTGATCCTGTTCGTGGGTAGCTGGCTGTTTGTCATCGCTATCGAACCGGATATTACCTGGGGACATGACCAGGAACATAAACTCATTGACAGTGCTACGAGCGTTGCCGCCACCTTGAACAACATTGGACCCGGTTTAGGGACCGTGGGTGCGACTCAGAACTACGGACATTTTAGCGCTCCCAGCAAGCTATTGTTCATTTGGCTGATGATGTTGGGTCGGATCGAAATCTTTTCCATCCTCGTTCTATTCTTGCCAGGATTCTGGAAAGACCATTGACCCTGTGACCGGTTGCAAGGTCCCGTCGATTTGCTTCGAAACGATTTGCGTGCGCAAAAAAAATGCCCGCCGGGGGCTCAGGCCCGGCAGGCAACAGGGAGGACACCATATTTCGATATGGCAGTCCGTCTTCTAGAGTAGCGCTGAACCTCCCTTTAGGCGATGCGAAGAAACGCCGCTAATGCGTGTGATCAACAGGCCAATCAGGAAAAACGTTGCCAGCGATCCAAAGATTCTCATTAAGATCGTGCCGACCGGTAGCAGTCCCCAGGTGATGGGAAGCAGGATCATGGCTGTCACGATCGTGGTAAAGACAGTTACGTCGTGGCTGAGGTAAGCCAGTCTGGAAAGAACTCGATGCTTCTCGGTTAGCAGCAAGTCCCTGGTCAGGGTCGTGATGACACCTGCGGCCAATAATACCAGGATGCTTGTATTAAGCAGCCGTGACAGGACCGTGTAGTGCTCGCTGATCACGTTGCCCCAGATGTAGATGAGTGCCAGTAGCAGGGTTGTGAGTGCGGCAACAATCGAAACGCGTTCGGCGATTTTCAAGGTGCGTGTGTGTGGCATGGTCTTTCCTCCCTGGTCTAAAATTCTTCAAAAGCTGGTCATCTTGAGCACTTATGACAAGAACCGCAGTGAAACAGAATTACTAATGGCCCTTGCCTGATTTTTTGTTTTTTTCTTTTTTGGGCCCGCTTGCTGGTCCGTTTCTCGATGTAACGCAGTGGAGGAGTCGTGACTTTGCAACGGCACCGCCGAAAAACTTCATTTACACCAAACGGGGGGAGCCAGATGACACAACAACCAGCCATCATTGGACGTCACTCGCGCGCGCTGCGCATCCTCACCTGCCTGCAAGCGGGTCCCGGGTTTAATGCTCAGGAATTAGCAAGCCAGATGAGCGTCAGTCGGCGGACAATTTTCCGTGATTTGAACTTAATTCGTGATGCGGGTGTTTCGATCTTTTTTGACTCCACTCACGATGCCTATCGCTTGCATGAGCAGTCGCGCAATGCTCCCTTGCCACGATTCCAGGAAGCGGATCTCATAAAACTGGTTCTCGTTGCCCAGTTGTCATACCTCAACGGATTCGAAGATTATGCCCAGTCGGTGCGCGAGTCTCTGGCGCGCCTGTTAACCGGTTATCCCCAGGAAACCAAATCCCGAATCGCCCGCCTCATCCATGGCTGTTCAATTGTCGATACGGGCGTTTCGTACCAGTCCCTTACACGGGAGATGATTAAGGCCGTGTTCCAGGCGATCGCTCAGCAACAGCACATTCGGATGCTCATCGATGGAGAGGAACTCGCTGAATTTGCCTACATTTCCCGCGAAGGATCTGCAATTTGGACCAAGTTTGCACCCTATCAGGTATTACTGGCAAACAATGGATGGTCTGTCATCGGTCGTTCCTCGCTTCATCGAGGGGTGAAAGAATTCGATGTCCAGGATATCCAGAACATTCAGTATACGGATGATCCGTATGAGATTCCGCGAGGTTTTCGTGGACGCTTGCAGGCCGTGCGGCGCCAAGGATAAATCACGGATGATCCAGCTGTACCTGGCTGGTTCGGACAGGCACTGGTTTGCAGGCAGCTGGCCCCCGAGAGACCCCCACTGCCGCGACAGTGCCTGTCCTCTTTGGTTCAATTCATCCCCCGGTTCAAGGATTTTTCAGGCGTGTTGAAGGTACGCATCTGTGGATAGTCAACGCGCTGCGAAACTGGTCTAATGCTGCGAGTATTGTGAAAAGGATAAATCGAAGTTACTTCTGGCAGATTGGCCTGTTTCAGGCAGGGATGTTTGATGCCTCCACTATCTCCGACAGATCGTAGCTCACGGGCCCCCGAATCGGTCACTGAACTGGAAGAAGTTCTTAGCACACCGACCGCTCCCCTGGTTGCCATGATGAGTCGACTCGAGGGGGATCTGGTACTGTTGGGTGTCGGCGGTAAAATGGGTCCGACCATGGCCAGGATGGCCAGGCGAGCCGTTGATGAAGCGGGCAGCGAGGTACGAGTGATCGGAGTGTCTCGGTTTTCCGATGAGTCAGTTCGTGAGCAATTGGAGTCTTGGGGAGTTGAAACGGTTGCCTGTGATTTGCTTGATCCGGATGCGGTGAATCAGCTGCCCTTGGCAGAGAACGTTGTCTACCTGGCTGGCTTCAAATTTGGTGCCGGTCGTGATCCAGGCCGGTTGTGGGCGATGAACTGCTTGGCGCCGGCGTGGGTCAGTCGTCACTACGAAGGCAGTCGAATCGTAGCGTTGTCAACGGGCAATGTGTACCGGCCTGTCTCTGCTGATAGCGGCGGCTCCCGTGAATTTGATGCGCTGGACCCTCAGGGGGAATATGCCATGGCGGCCCTGGGAAGAGAACGTACATTTCAATTCTTCAGCGAAACCAATGGAAGCCCGATGGCACTGTTGCGACTGAATTATGCGCATGACTTGCGGTATGGCGTGTTTGTTGATGTTGCTCAGCAACTGCTGGCCGGGGAGCCCGTGGATATTTCTACGGGGCACGTGAACATCATCTGGCTGGCGGATGCTAATGCGATGACTTTACGGGCGCTGGAGCATTGTCGTGCGCCGGCTCAGATTATTAATGTGACGGGTGCGGAGACAGTGAATGTACGAACAGCAGCAGAGCAGTTGGCCGTTGCCCTGGGCTTGACCGCGGAGTTTGCCGGGGAAGAAGAAGCGACCGCTTTGCTCAGTAATGCAACGGTTGGACAGGAATTACTGGGTGAGCCGGAAGTTCCTGCAGAGCAAGTCATTCGTTGGACAGCGGATTGGGTGGGAAACAATCGACCGCTGCTCAATAAACCAACCAAGTTTCAAGTACGAGATGGAAAATATTGAGAGATTCCTGAACAACACGGTATAAACGGAGCGTAAGTGAACTTCACGCTTCCAGTCTGTTGGACTGGTGAAGTTGATGGCAACAGATTTCCTTTTGACGGGTACCAGACCATGCACCAAAACACCTATATCGAACGAATGATCGATCTAAGCGATCCGGAGGGAAATGTCTATTTGAACATGAGTCCCGAGGAAGCGGTCGAGGCGGTGGCCAGTGGGGATGCACAGCGTATTGGACAGATTGATGGACAATTTGCCCTGGTCCAGAAACAAGGTAAGCTCGTCCGCATGGCCCGTTCGATTGGACGACCGTTAAGGTATTTCCTGGCCAAACAAGCGGCTGGACCTTGCCTGGTGGTAGCAGAGAGGATTGATGAGTTAAAAGCATTTCTCGACCAGGAGGGTTTGGGAGATCAGTTTCATCCGTCCTATACCCGCATGGTACCGGCACATTACCTGGTTGAATTAGGTTTGATCGGTTGCCCTGACCCGAATCCCACCTACACCCGATTTTTTGATCCGACCCGAAATTACTGGAGCACGGATTTGGATGAAATTGGAGCGGCCTATATTGGTACCCTGGCCGACGAGTGTAACCGCTGGTTGGACCGGATCGATAGCGACGAACCACTGGGCGTTCTTTTTTCTGGTGGTATTGATAGTGGTTCGGTCTTCCTGGTTCTCCATCACTTGCTCTTGCAGCGAGGTGAATCACCGGCACGGCTGAAGGCCTTTACCCTGTCGATTCAGGGTGATTCCCCTGATGCCACGCAGGCCGCGCGGTTCTTGGCTGAACTCGACATGTCACTTTTCCTGGAACCAGTCGAAGTAAATTCGGAAGAAATTGATTTTCGAGACGCGGTGCGCATTATCGAAGACTACAAGCCGCTTGATGTGCAGTCAGCCACCATGGCCGTGGCGATCTGCCGCGGTATTCGCCAGCGCTATCCGGACTGGAAATACCTGGTTGATGGAGATGGTGGTGATGAAAATCTGAAAGATTATCCGATTGAAGAGAACCCGGAACTGACGATTCGCAGCGTTTTAAATAACTTGATGTTGTATCAGGAGGGATGGGGGGTCGACGCAGTCAAGCACTCCCTGACCTACTCAGGTGGGCAAAGCCGTGGTCACGTTCGCACTTATGCGCCGGCTCGAGCATTCGAATTCTGTGGTTTTAGTCCCTATGCACTGCCCAACGTGATTGCGGTTGCCGAAGGGATTCCGTTTGTGGAGCTAACCGACTGGGACCACCAGCGTTTGTACACGCTCAAAGGTGAGATTGTGAGAAGAGGAATTGAAGCAGTTACCGGAATCAGGATGCCGATTTTTGAGAAACGACGGTTTCAAAATGGAACCGTTAGTGAGAGTTTGTTCCGGGAACTATTTCCCGCGGAAGAAGCGGAGTATCGAGCCGTGTTTGCCCAGATGTATTGACCGCTGCCTGGACAGTCGGTGATCTGTACGAGGTCCAGAGGTTGCTGCGAACTGCCGTTATGATCAAGAACCTTCCTCATTTCAGTGATGCTCAAATCCTGGCCGCCCGTCCCGCCAAGCAGCTTGTTGATCCACGACGTCCCTATGCTTGTTTGCTGGAAGAAGAGTATTCTGCTCGCGGGCAACTGGAGCAGGTAGCGACGATTTTCTTGACGAATCGAGAATGTCCCTTTCGCTGTCTAATGTGTGACTTGTGGAGAAACACGACAGATGATTCAGTTGCCGAGGGAGACATTCCTGCCCAGATTGATTTCGCGTTCGAAGAGCTTGCCATCGAAGCAGCGGTGAAGAGTGGAACGATTGCGCAAGTCAAGTTATATAACAGCGGGAACTTTTTCGACGCCCAAGCGATTGCCCGGCAAGACTGGCCAAGGATTGCCGATCGCCTGGTGACCTGCCAAACAACCATCGTCGAAAACCATCCCCGCTTGTGCAACGATGATTGCCTGCAATTTCGAAACAGCCTGCAAGGTGAGTTGGAAATTGCTCTGGGTCTTGAGACCGTGCATCCGGAGATTCTTCCCCGGCTCAACAAACAGATGACCTTGATTGACTTTCAGCGGGCAGTTGAATTCCTGCGGGATCATGAAATTAGCGTGCGAGCTTTTATTCTCTTGAAACCTCCCTCGCTGGACGAGGAAGAAGGGGTGCAATGGGCAGTTCGATCCCTGGAGTATGCATTTGAAGTCGGGGTGCAGTGTTGTAGTATCATTCCGACCAGGCCAGGCAACGGGATCATGGAACAGTTACAGGACCAGGGGATTTTTCAACCACCGGATGTGCAATCCATGGAACGTGTGCTGGCAGCTGGACTGCAAATGGAACGAGGTCGCGTCTTCATGGATTTGTGGGATGCCGAACAGTTTTGTCCGTGTCCCCAGTGCGGTTCGGCGCGCCTGCAGCGACTGGAGACAATGAATAAGACACAACAAGTGTTGCCTGCCGTGGAGTGTTCTCAGCCTGGCTGTGGATAACGCAGGAATCTAACAGGAAGTGTTGTCACAATGAAATGGACACTCGCTGATCATGCACCATGATGTTGATGTGGTCGTTTTGGGATCCGGTTTTTCCGGGTCACTGCTGGCACAGATTCTTTGCCGTACCGGGCGGTCCGTGGCACTGCTCGACAACCGTGGCCACCCGCGCTTTGCCATTGGAGAATCGTCCACGCCCAGTGCGAACCTTATCTTGAAACAACTCGCAGACCGTTATGACCTGGAAGGAATCCACCCCCTCTCCAGCTATGGTAGCTGGCAACAGGCTTATCCAGAAATTGGGTGTGGGATCAAACGAGGTTTTAGCTACTTTAAACATCAGCGTGGAAAAGAATTTCAAACAGGGCCCAATCACGAAAACGAATTGTTGGTGGCTGCCAGCAATGACGATTTCCAAAGCGATACCCACTGGTTTCGCCAGGATGTCGACGCCTTGTTTTGCCAGGCCGCTGGTGATCAGGGTGCTCTCCTCTTGCAGTACGCTGAAACGACACGCATGGAGTATGATCCGCTGGCGACGCCGGCCTGGGAGATTGAGGTTACCCATGCCGGTCAGCCGGTCCTGTTACGAGCCGCATTTGTTGTGGATGCCACAGGTGCCGGTGGGGTATTGCAGCGTTTCCTGAAAATCCCTGACCAGACAGATCAACTGCAGACACGATCGTCGGCACTCTATGCGCATTTTCGACAGGTGAAGCCGTGGCATGATGAATTGTCAAAGGGAAATGACTCGGTCAGCGACCATCCGTTTGACTGTGACCATTCAGCTCAACATCACTTACTCGAAGACTCCTGGTGTTGGTTGCTCCGATTTAACCAGGGGATTACTAGTGTTGGTTTGATGATGGATCAAACACGGTCAGGGGAAACTCCAAGCCCAGTCGAGGAATCATCTTGGCAAGAGAGACTGGCGCTGTACCCTTCCCTACAGAGACTGCTGCAAGACGCCACGATTGTTGATCCACCCGGGCGACTTGTGGTGGCAGGTCGTGTGCAGCGCATGTGTGGGCAGGCAGCCGGTGCCCACTGGGCAATGCTGCCCCATACAGCTGGATTTATCGATCCCCTGCACAGCACCGGAATAGCACACACGCTCTCGGGCATCGAGCGACTGGCCGTGATTCTCGATCAACTTTGGGACAGTGATCAACGTGTTACTGCTTTGCACAATTACCATGAGCTGCTAATGCAGGAGCTGTCAATGATCGATCGACTGGTTTACGGTTGTTATCGATCCCTGAATCACTTTCCCTGGTTCGTGAGCTACTCGATGCTCTATTTTGTGGCGGCGATTCGTTACGAACAAAACCGACTCGATCCGACTCAAGAAAGTTACCAGTCGGCTTTCTTGGGAGCTGACGATGCTGACTGGAATCAGACCGTCGATCAGATCCTCCAGCGATTGGAAACAGGTATGGATCGGAGTGATCGGTGCTGGCAAGAGGCGGGGAAATTCGAGTCAGAAGTGTGGGAGGCGCTTAAACCATTTGACTCGGTAGGTTTAAGTAGCCCGAAGGTTCAGCACATGTACCCGCACACGGCCGCTTTCTAGGGTTTTATTACCTGAATTCACACTCTTGGCAGCCAAGCCAATCTTAACACGGCAAGTATTTCGAGGGTATAATTTCAGTCACCTACCTGGCAATGGCTCGGGCAGCGGTTTTTTACCGCTAACACAGTCTGGCTCCAACATAATTTGCCGCCTTAAAAATCGAATGTTGTTATGGATTTGGATTTTGTCTACAGAGAGCGGACAGGGAAGCACAGCATCTCTTGGAGATGCCTGTGGGTGGTGACGTTAGCGAGTTTGCTGGGTCAGGTGATTGCCCGGCCCGCCGCGATCATGGCAGCGGAGCCATTGCACACACGAATCGATGCTTCGATTGCAGCAGGGCATCCGGGATCAGTAGGTGAATTGGCCAGCGATGCCGAGTTCATTCGGCGTATTTACCTGGATTTACACGGTACAGTGCCGACAATGACCCAGGTACGTTCGTTCTTAGCCGATGAGTCTGCAGACAAGCGATCAAAGGTGGTTGATCAATTACTGGCTGATCCGCGTTTCTCGCGATTCATGGCAACGACTTTTGATGTCATGATAATGGAACGTCAGGCTGACAAGCATATCAAGACACCGCAGTGGCGAACTTATCTGTACGAGTCATTCTTGTCCGGTAAAGGATTGGATCAACTGTCGCGAGAGATCTTGTCGGCTGATGGAGTCGATCCCAAATTGCGGCCCGCGGTACGGTTTTATCTAGATCGTGAAGGTGAAACGAATCGTTTGACCCGCGATGTTGGCCGCATCTTTTTTGGTATGGATTTTCAGTGTGCTCAGTGCCATGATCATCCGTTGATTGATGATTACTACCAGGAAGATTACTACGGTATTTTCGCCTTTCTCAATCGCAGCTTTGTTTTTACTGCCAAGGACAAGAAGGTCTTTTTTGCCGAAAAGGCTGAGGGCAATGTTTCCTTTACGTCGGTTTTCACGAAAGAGGCTGGGGAGTCGGGACCGTGTCTGCCAGCAAGCCAGCCGATCGAGGAACCGGAGTTCAAGAAAGGTGAAGAATACCAGGTCAAACCGGCAAAAGATGTGCGACCGATTCCCAAGTACAGCCGTCGGCAGCAACTGGCTATGTTGGCGACGTCTGGGAAAAACCATGCCTTCAATCGCAACCTGGCCAATCGACTGTGGGCCCACATGATGGGCAAGGGGCTCGTGGAGCCTGTTGACTTGAATCATTCGGACAATCCGGCCGTGAACCCGGAACTGATGAAGGTGCTGTCGAATGAACTGGCGGCCATGAAGTTTGATATTCGCCCATTCTTGCGAGCGTTAGCTTTAAGTGAGACCTATCAGCGTTCGCTGGATATGCCGCAGGGGCTTTCGATGTCAGCTGAACAGGCAGCCCAGGAAGTAACCTCCCTGGAAGCGGATCACAAGCAACGGGTTACCTCAGCACAAAAACTGTCTGCAGAAATTGAAGAGCTTGCTAAACAACGGTTGCAGCAGAAAGAGTTGCTGGCTCCACTGGCCAAGCAGTTGAGCGATTTGACCAAGCCGTTGGACGAATTACGAAAAAAGGCAACTGCTGCTCAGAAAGTTGCTTCGGACAGCAAGCAGCAATTGACGCTCAAGCAGGAACAATCCGCGGCCTTGGAAGCAGCGGCCACGTCGACCGAGCAGGCAGCGAAGGCATTGCCGAAGGAAGCTGAATTGCAGAAGGCTGCCGTTACCTTACGTAATCGAGCCAAGCAACTCCAGCAGCAGGTTGTGGCAGCGGATAAAGACTACCAGCCCAAGAATGCTGCTTCTTTGGCGGCAACCAAGATGCTCTCTGAAAAAGAGCAGACGGCCACCGAGGTGGGTGGGCGAGTGAATCAGTTGAAGGCGAAGATAGCTGAATTCACT
>Ga0310342_100002699_pt1 | contig 11472 bp, 10 predicted proteins | sample S15DNA20500_MG_FD_206155 | JGI IMG/M metagenome (GOLD analysis project Ga0310342, IMG submission 206155) | Marine microbial communities from station ALOHA, North Pacific Subtropical Gyre - S1503-DNA-20-500_MG | ecosystem: Environmental > Aquatic > Marine > Oceanic | place: Pacific Ocean: North... | reverse complement strand
CGCTCACCCTGCGCATGCTGCCGGGGTACGATCACTCTTACTTCTTTATCGCCAGTTTTATCGACGACCATCTGCGTTATCACGCGCACCATCTTCGTAGCGGCTAGTCCTTAACTCTCCAGAGGGCCCACCCGATCCCGGCGCTCCTTAGGAGATTCGACGCCACAAACCCCACTGCGTAGAAAGGCCTAGGCGGTGTTATGTCCCGTGGCGGTTCCGCTGCCAAGTGAGCGGGGCAATGGTGGTGCCTGGAGGGACCTATTTGGCCAGGGATGGCCAAATGAGAGCGCCCATGGACGGCTTGAGCGATCCCGGAAGGCACCACCATTGCACCGCGTCCCGAATTAGAACCGCCCACCTCTATCCGAAATCGCTTAGTTACGGGCCAGTGCGTCGAGCAGCAGCAGGCTGTTGGCTTTCACCGCAGTGGTGATCGCCAGGCGCGGGTTGATGATCTCGAACTTGGGGTTGTGGTTGAGCGGCGGCAGCTCGCCCTTCTCCATGTAATTCTTGACCACATCCGGGGCGCCGCCGCCCACTTCCATGAACAGCGTTTGCGTGTCCTCGATGCCGGCCACCAGCATGGGGAAATCCTCGGAGCCCATCACCGGCGGAAAGCCGGGCATCAGCGCTTCTTTGCCGAGGCCGGCGGCCAGGGTTCCTTGGGCACGCTCGGCCAGCGCCTCGTCGTTGTAGACCGGTTCGGAGTAGCCCTTGAGGGTGTACTCCGGCATCTTGTCGTCGGCGACGCCGGCGGCCCGGGCGATGCCGTTGGTTTCCCGTTTGATCGCCTCGATCATCTGCTCGCGCACCTGCTTTTCGTACCAGCGCAGGTTGAGCTTGAGCGTGCCGCTTTCCGGAATCACGTTATTGGCTTCGCCGATCTGGCTGGCGCCCACGGTGAGCACCGCCGGTTTTTGCGGGTCCACGTTGCGGCTGACGATGGTCTGGTAGGCCATCACCGAGCGCGCGCCCATCACCACCGGGTCGGTGGTGTTCTGCGGCGCGGAGCCGTGGCCACCGACACCGTGCAGGGTGACGTCGAGCTGGTCGCTGCCGGCCATGCGGCGTCCGGCGCGCACCGCCACGGTGCCGGCGGGCCACACCGGGAACACATGGGCGCTGATCAGCAGCTCCGGCTTGGGCACCCGCTGGTAGAGGCCGTCGTCGACCATGGCCTGGGCGCCCTGGATCAGTTCTTCCGCCGGCTGAGCGATCAGCACCAGGGTGCCGGCCCAGGCGTCACTGGTGTCGCGCATCACTTCGGCGACGCCCAGCAGCCAGCTGACGTGGGCGTCGTGGCCGCAGGCGTGGGCCACGTGGGTCTTGCTGCCGTCGTCCAGGGTCACCTGCTTGCGGCTGGCGTAGTCCAGGCCGGTGTCTTCTTTCACTGGCAGGCCATCCATGTCGCTGCGAAACATCACCACCGGTCCGTCACCGTTTTTCAGCACCGCCGCCACGCCGGTGCCACCGATGCCAGTGTGTACCTGGTAGCCGAGTTTTTTGAGGCGTTTGCTGACCAGTTTGGCGGTTTCGGTCTCCTGGAAACCCAGTTCCGGGTTGGCGTGCAGATGCTTGAAGGTGCTCACCAGCCGGTCGCTCTGGGCTTCGGCCAATTCGCTGACGCGTTGGGTAGTGTCGGCCAGGGCCGGGGTGGCGGCGGCGGTTAGAGCGAGAGCCGCGGCGAGCGCGGCGCGGTGTAGGTTTTTTAGCATTTTGGGGCTCTCCCGGTGGGTCTTTGTTGTTTGGTTTAGAGCGGTTTTTTGGCGAGGGCTCGGCGGTAGCCGAGCCAGGCCATGGCGCCGGCCAGGGCGTTGCCGAGGGCGGCGCCGATGGCCAGGCCGGTGAGGCCGCCCAGCCAGGCGCCCAGGGACAACAACGGCAGGTAGCAGGCGAACAGGCGCAGGAAAGAAATGGTCATGGCGCGCACGGGCCAGCCCAGGGCGTTGCTGGCGGACACCACCAGCATACAGACGCCGAGCAGACCGTAGCTGGGCGGCAGGAAGCGGATCAGCACGGTGAGGTGGTCACGTACGGCGCCGTCTTCCACCAGCAGGCCGGCCAGGGGCGCCGCGAACGCCGCCAGCACCAGGCCCAGGCCCAGTTGCCAGAACACCACCATGCGCGCGGCGGTGGCCATGACCTGCTCTACTTCCTGCCAGCGACCGCCGCCGTAGCAGCGCCCCAGCCAGGGCGGCAAGGCCATGGTCATGCCCAGCACCAGCACGATGGAGAAACTCTCCAGGCGGCTGGTCAGGCCCCAGGCCGCCACCGCGGATTCGCCCAGCCGCGCCACCAGGCCGGTGGCCAGCATCGCCGCCAGCGGCGGCATCAGCTGGCTGATCATGGCGGGCCCGGCGATGGCGGCGAACGGACCGGCGGATTCACGCACTTCGCGGAGCACGTCGTCACGCTCCAGCCAGCCGCGCCCGCGCAACGCCAAGGCGGTGATCAGGCCGCCGCTGGAAAACGCCGCCAGGGACGCCCAGGCAGCACCCTCCAGGCCCAGCGCCGGGACCGGCCCCAGGCCGAAAATCAGAATCGGGTCGAGCACCAGGTTCACCAGGCTGGTGACCATCATCATGGTGCCGGGGAAGCGGGTGTTGCCGTGGGCGCGGAACAGGCTGTAGCCGAAATAGGCCATGGCGCCCACCCAGGAGGCGCACACCTGCACCGCCCAGAACGGACGGATCACCGCGCGGATTTTTTCACTGGCGCCGAGCAGCGCGAACGCCGGGTCCTGCACCGCCCACAGCAGCAACGCCAGCGCCGCCATCACCGCGCCGCCGCCGGTGAGCACCAGCACCCCGAGGCGCCCGGCACGCTCCTCCTGACCGGCGCCGATGGCGCGGGAGATCAAAGCGGCGATGGCGATGCCCATGCCCACCTGGATGCCGATGGTGAGAAACACCAGGGGAAAGGTGAACGACTGGGCCGCCAGCGGTTCGGTACCAAGGCGCGCCACGAAAACGCTGTCGATCAGATTGAAGCCCAGCAGCGACAACACGCCCAGCGTCATCGGCCAGGTTTGTTGCCAGATCCGGCGCGACAGGCCGGCTTGCTCGCCCTGGCTCATTCGGCGCTTTCCTGGACGTCGCCGGGGGTACGCCCCTTGGCACGCTCATAGGCAACGATCGCCGCGCCGATGCTGCCCAGCAACATACCCGCCGAGCCGATAATGAACAGCCAGACGCCGGCCGGTTTCAGCGACTCCCAGAGGAAAAACACGCTGCCCACCACGAAGCTGGTATTGCCCAGCAAGCCCATGGCCAGATGAAACCACTGGTATTGATGGATCAGCGCCCGCGTGAGCGCCCAGGAGGAGTGGGCGCGCCGGGCGTTTTGACGAACGCTTTGCGCTTTACTCATGCTGTTGTTCCTCCTTGCCAGGGGACGACGGGACGGGAGACTAACACAACGCCGTCACGATACGTTTGCCACCGCTAGAGAGGCCGCAGCCGGTCCGCCAGCGCGCCGCCGCCGTCACCACCACGCTCCACCAGTTCCAGGAATTCGTCGCCCAGGCGGCGGCTTTCGTCGATGGCCCGGTGCCAGTAGCGCTCACGGCCGGGATCGTCGCCCAGGTAGGTTTTGAAATCGGTGCGGTCGGGCAGCTTACCGTGGGGCAGACGCGCCAGATAATCGGCGGACGGCGCCACCAGCAGGGTGCGCGCCAGCCGCCCGGCGTCGCCGTTGCGCCAGCGCAAGGGCTTGTCGAACCAGCCGGGGATCACCCGGTTGGTAAAGTGCGGATACAGCACCAGGTCGTCGGTGCGGTAGGGCAGGTCCAGATGGTAATCCAGCAGACCGCCGTCGCGGTACACTCCGGCCGGGCCGCCGGGCAGGTCGCGCACCCCTTCCAGCACCAGGGGAATGGCGGCGCTGGCGAGCAAGGCCGCGCGCAGATTGTCGCCGTTCAGGCCGATATGATGGGTGGCGAAATCGTTCAGATCCGCCAGCGGCAGCGGCGCCTCGCCGGGGTAGACCAGGCCGCGCTCCATGAAGGCCCCCAGCGCCCGGCGGCTGAGCAGATTGCCACCGATCACGCCGGCCATGCCCAGGCCAAGGCCCAGGCGGCCTTCCCCGCTGATCGCCCGGCGGCTTCGGATCACCACCACCACCAACCGGTAGTCCGGATTGCCAAGCACCGCCGGGTCGCTGTCGCCGAGCAGCTCGTCGAGCATGGCGGCGCAACGCCGGCTGACCTCCGGGGGAGTAATGCCCTTCGGAAAGCGCTGGGCGCTGTACAGTTCCGCCAGCCGGCGCAGACGGGCGGCGGCGTCTTCGCCATCGGCGGCGCCGGCCACGGCGGCGAAGCGCCAACTGCCGATGGAGGCGCCGATCAAGGTGCGCGGGCGCGGCGCCCGGGGCAGAAAGTCCCCGAACACGGCCTGATCCAAGCCGCTGATGCCGACGGCCTTAGGACCGCCGGCGGCGCCGGGCACCACGCTGATGTCCTGGGCGCGCAGGCCGTGTTCAAGAAGGTGTTCCCGGGCCTGGGCCCCGGCGCGCAGAACCAGAGCCGGTTCGCGGGTATGAATGGCAGGCAAAACGATCCCCCGGTGTGTGTGACCGGGGGAATGCTATCAGATGCGCTCGTGGGGGTGGCAGTAGATCACCAGTTCGCCGTCGGCGTCGTCCACGTTGGTGGGCACGTTGAGCGGGTCGCTGACCGCCAGGATCACGTCGTAGGCGCGGCCGCCGCTCAGCGAACAGTCCACCCGGTCGATCTCTTCTTCCGGATCGGTGCCGTTTTCCACCACCACCAGATTAAGGCTTCCGGCGTCGGTGGACTGATAGTCCGTGGCCTCGCCGATGGTCAGGTCGGTGGCGAAATATTCCCCGTCGCTGGAATCGTTATAGCGCAGATCCAGAGAAAAGGTATTGAGGATATTGGAATTCACCGTGTTGATGACCCGGAACCGGGCGGTCCCCGTTTCCACATCGGTCTGGTCCTGCTGAAACAGGCCCACGTCGATGGAACCGGTGGTGGTATCGCCGTACGACACCGCGGTATAGCTCGTGTCATTCGCCAGCCGCGCCCGGTCGCTGAACAGACTGGCGCCGTTCTGGTTGACGCCGCGCAACTGCACGCTGTTGTCTTCGTTGTCATTGGCGTCGTCGATGCGAACATTGAGCTCCGGCGCTTCGTCCTCGCGGGAATAGCCCACGTCGTTGACGCTGTCCGATTCGTCGCCCTCGACGGTGAAGTCCACCGTCAGGTTGCTCTGATCGGCGGCGCCCTGGCTGGTGATCTGGTTGTAGTAGAAGACCGAGCTTTCCGAGCGCAGCGAGTCGAACAAGCCACCCTCCTCGTCGCAGCTGGACGCCAGGGCGGCGGCGACCACCACCGGCACGAAGAATCCCACGTTCATGTTGTTCTCCTGGTTCGTTCCTTGAGATCAGACCCGGTCAGCCGGGCCCCGGTTCCACGTTGAATTCCTGGATGAAGATTTGCCAGAAGGCGACGAACAGGCCCGCCAGCAACGGCCCCAGAGCGAAACCGGTGATACCGAACAGCGCCAGCCCCCCAAGCGTGGAGAACAGCACCAGATAATCCGGCAGTTTGGTGTCCCGGCCGACCAGAATCGGCCGCAACACATTATCCACCAGGCCGATCACGATGGCGCCGAAGGCGGTGAGAATGACCGCGTCGACAATCTCACCCACCGCATACAGATACAACGCCACCGGCACCCAGATCAAGCTGGCGCCCACCGCCGGAATCAGCGACAGCACCGCCATCACCACCGCCCACAGCACCGCCGCCGGAATACCCAGGAACCAGAAAATCAGTCCGCCCAGCATGCCCTGAACGGCGGCCACCACCAGGTTGCCCTTGATGGTGGCGCGGGTGATTTCAGCGAACTTGTTGAACAGCATGCGCTCACGGTCGTCACCCAGGGGCAGCGCGCGAATCAGCATTTGGATCAGCTTGTTACCGTCGCGGAGCAGGAAGAAGGTCAGATAGAGCATCAGGCCCAGATCGATGAAGAAGCGGAAGGTGTTCTGCCCCACCGCCAGCGCCCGCTTGCCGAGGAACTGGCCGGCGCTTTTCAGGCCCGCCATCACCTGGTCGCCGAGATTGGAGAAATCCACGCCGAACCGCTCCAGCCAGTGGTAGGCCATCGGGAAGCCTTCGCGGAAGGTGGCGATGTATTCGCCCGGGTCGAGCTGGCCTTCCTGCAGCTTCTGGTAGGCGGACAAGCCTTCGGTAATAAACGACGCCGCCACCAACAGCACCGGAATCACCACCATCACCGTGCACACCAGCAGCGTGACCAGCGCCATCAGGGTAGGGCGGTTGGGCCATTTGGCCAGCAGCCGCTGCTGCATGGGATAGAAGATCACCGCCACCGCGCAGGCCCAGAAAATGGGCGCGTAGAACGGCTGGAGCAATACCAAGAACCCCAGCGTGACCAGGACCAGCAGGGCCAGGAAAGAGCTCTGCTGTAACGGAGGGCGATGCATGTGTGACTCCTGTCAGCCGGCGGGCACCAGGGTGGACACCAGGTAACCGGTATAGCCCAGATAAACGGACAGCAAAACGGCACCTTCGACGCGGTTGATACGCCCGGTGCCGACGCCCCGGAACCCGTACCCCATCAGGAACAGGGCCACGGTCAGCACCGTCATCACCACCCAGTCCCGGTAAAAGACGGCGGGCTCCGCCGGCACCGGGGTGATCGCCCCGGCGATGCCCACCACCGCCAGGGTGTTGAACAGGTTCGAGCCTAGCACATTGCCCAGCGCCAGATCGTGTTCGTTCTTGCGCACCGCCGCCAGCGCCGAGGCCAGCTCGGGCAGCGAGGTGCCCACCGCCACCACGGTCAGACCGATGACCAGATCACTGACACCCAGACCCTCGGCGATGCTCACCGCGCCCCACACCAGCAGACGCGAGCTGGCCACCAGCAGCACCAGCCCGAACAGCAGCCAGAACAGAGCGCGCCCCAGGGGCATGGGCTGTTCGGCGGCGGCCTCCACGTCGCCGACGATGGGGTCACCGTTACCGCTCATGCCCTGATACACCGACCAGCCCATCAGCAGAAAGAACACCGCCAGCAAAACAACAGCGTCGGCGTGACTGACCTGGCCGTCGTAGAGCTGGTAGCCGGCCAGCAGCATGATGATCGCGAGCACCGGCAGCTCGCGCCGCAGCACCGAGGAATGCACCGCGATCGGGCTGAGCAAGGCCACCAGGCCCAGGATCAGCGCGATATTGGTGATGTTGGAACCGTAGGCGTTACCCAGGGCCAGGCCCGGATTGCCATCCAGGGAAGCCAGCGCCGAGACCACCATCTCCGGCGCGGAGGTGCCGAAGCCGATCACCAGCATACCGATCAGCAGCGGCGGCATGCCCGCGTGCCGGGCGGTCGCCGAGGCGCCGTCCACGAAGCGGTCGGCGCTCCATACCAAAACCAACAGACCGGCGATTACCGCCCCCAGAGCAAGCCACACAATAAACCTCCAGATTCAGCTATTCTTTTCTGTAAAGCCGGGCGCGCACGTCGCCGCCGTCCTTTTCGCGCAGCCGCTCCCAGGCTTGGGGCACCGCCGGCGCCGGGTCATGACGGCGCGATTCCACATAAATTCGCGCCTCGGGCTTCAGCAGTCCGAGCTCTTCCAGGGCCGCGCAGGCCGGCGCCGCCAGGCCCAGATCATAGGGCGGGTCGACGAACACCAGGTCGAATTGCTCCTCGCAGCGGCCCAGCCACTTGAGCGCGTCGGCGCATCGCACCTGCAGCCGTTCGCCGAACAACGGCGTCAGCTGACGGCTGAGGTCGGCGCAACGGTCGCGCTTTTTCTCCACCAGCAGGGCATGGGCGGCGCCCCGGCTCAGAGCCTCGGCGCCCAGGACGCCGGAGCCGGCGAACAGGTCCAGCACCCGGGCGCCGGGCAGATCCGCCTGCAGCCAGTTGAACAGGGTTTCGCGCATACGGTCCGAGGACGGGCGCAGATCGCCGCGCTGGTCCACGAAATGCAGACGATGGCCGCGCCGTTCGCCGCCGATGATGCGCACCTGCCCCTTGCTGGTTTTGCCTCTTGCCTTCATTGCCCATCCGTTTGCGGGGCGCGGGGGCCGATGCTGACGATCGCCAGCCTGTCGGCGTCCAACGCGCGCTGGAACGCGGCGCGGATGTCTTCCACGGTCACCGCCTCCACGCGCCGGTTAAAGCGTTGCAGATAGTCCAACGGCAAATCGTAGAAGCCGATGGCGCCAAGCTGGCCGATGATATCGCTGTTGTCGGCGGTTTCCAGTGCCCGGCTGCCAAGAATGTTCGCCTTGGCCGCTTCCAACTGGGCTTCGGTGGGTCCGTTGTCGATGAAATCCCGGACGATGCCCAGGGTCAGGGCCAGCGCCTGGTCGGCGTTATCGTTGGCGGTTTGCAATTGCAAGATGAAGGGGCCGCCGGCGGCCATCGGCTTGAAGTAACTGGAAATGCCGTAGACGAAACCTTTTTCCTCGCGCACTTTCCGCGTCAGCAGCGAGGCGAAACCGCCGCCGCCAAGAATGTAATTGCCCACGTACAGCGGCACATGATCGGGGTTGCCGCGCCAGGTGGCCTGGTTGCCGATCAGAATGTGGGTCTGGTTGGACGGGAAATCCAGGTGTTGGCTGACGCCGTCCTCGAGACGCTCGGCGCGGGCCAGCTCCGGGGCCGCGTCGCCGCGCGGCAGCGCCTCGCTGAGCCGGGCGGCGATGCCCTCGGCCTGCTCGCGGTCGACGTCGCCGACCAGCGCGATCACCGCGTTGCCGGCGGCGTAATAGCGCTGGTGGAATGCCACCAGATCGGCCCGCTCGATACCGGGCAGGCTCTCGAGCGTGCCGGACTGCGGGTGGCCATAAGGGTGATCACCGAACAAAGTGCGCTGGAAGGCCTTGTTGACCTGCGGCCCAGGCACCTGCTTTTCCATCTTCAGGCCCTGCAGGGCACTGGTGCGGATCCGTTCCAGGGCGTCCTGGGGAAAGGTGGGGGTGCCGATCACCCGCGCCAGCAGGTCCACGGCGTCGTCGCGCCAACGGGGCCGCGACAGGGTGCGCAGGCTGATCACGCCCATGTCTTGGTAGCTGCCGGTGGAAAAGCGCGCGCCGCGGTCCTCGAACCCCCGGGCAATGTCGTCCACGCTCAACCCTTCGGCACCCTCCCCCAGCAAGGCGCTGGTGAGCGCGGCCACGCCGGGCTGGTCACCGTCCCGGGCGCTGCCCGCGTCCATCACAAGGCGCACGTCGAGCATCGGCAGCCCCGGCGACGGCACGAACAGCACCTTGGCGCCCTGCTCGGTACGCCAGGATTGAATCTCCAGCTCCGGTGCCGCCGGTGTCGCCTCGCGCACCTGCCCGGCGGTGCTGGGGAAGCCGGCACAGCCGGCCAGCAACAAGGCCGCCAGCAGGACGGGGAACGCTTTCATCAGGTACTTCATTATTCGCCCTCCGGAATCACATGGGCCACGGCACCGCGTTCCGCCACCAGCCAGTCGCGGGCCGCTTGCTGAACCTGCTCGGGGGTCACCGCTTCCAGGTTGTCATCGAATTGCTCCGCCAGCCGCCAGTCCAGACCGAGCACCGACAGGGTGCCCAGCTCCATGGCCTGGCCCATCACCGAATCACGCTGGTAGATCTGCTCCGCCAGCACGCCGGCGCGCACCCGGTCCATTTCCGCCTCGCTGGGCGGCCGCGCGGCGATCTTTTCGATTTCCGCGCGGATCGCCGCCTCAAGCTCGTCGAGGCTGACCTCCGGGTTGGGCGTGGCGGTGATGGTGAAGGTGCCGTTGCCACGCTGCAGGCCGTCGTAGCCCGCGCCCAGACCGGCGGCCAGGCGCTGGCCGCGCACCAGGTTGCTTTCCATGCGCGCGCTGATGCCGCCGTCGAGCACGCCACCCAGCATGGTCAGGGCATAGAAGTCGTCCTGGTGGTCGGCGGTGGTCAGCGACGGCACGTTATAACTCATATACAGCGCCGGTACCCGCACCGGCAGGCGCAACGTCATGCGACGCTCGCCCGGGGATGGATTGAGCGTGGTCTCGGGACGCGGCGGCGTCTCGCCCCGGGGCAGATCGCCGAAGAATTTTTCCACCAGCGGGCGTACCCGCTCGGGGGTCACGTCGCCGGCGATCACCAGGGTGGCGTTACCGGGCACGTAAAAGCGCTGGTACCAATCGCGGGCCTGTTGCGGCTGCAACTGGGCAAGCTGGTCACGCCAGCCGATGATCGGGTGGGCGTAACCGGTGCCCGGCCGGGCCACCGCCTGGAATTTTTCCCAGGCCAGTGCCGTGGGCTTGTCGTCGGTGCGCTGGCGGCGCTCTTCCATGACCACCTGCAACTCGCGGCGGAAGGACTCATCGTCGATCTTGAGGTTTTTCAGGCGCTCCGCCTCCAGCTCCAGGGCCAGTGGCAGCCGGGACGCTTCGTACTGCTGAAAGTAGGCGGTGAAGTCATAGCTGGTGAAGGCGTTGTCGCTGCCACCGAAGCGGGCCACGGTGCGCGAGAACTCGCCGGCGCCGAGCCGTTTGCTGCCCTTGAACATCATGTGTTCCAGCACATGGGCCAGGCCGGTTTCATAGGGCGCCTCGTCGATGCTGCCCGCCTTGAACCAGACCATGACGGTGATCACCGGCGCCCGGTGATCCTCCCGTACCAGCACGTCGAGGCCGTTATCGAGCTGGAACTCGTGGGTCGGCAGTTCGGCGCGGGCGCTGAGCGTGATCAGGCTCAAACCCAGGGCGATCAACAGTGGTTTCATCCGCAATCCTCTACGCTGTTTATGGCGGGCGCCAATGACAATGGTAGGATAGCCGCGCGCCCGTGATGAGCGGGCAAGGCATTTCCGGGCTCCCACCCTACCCCATCAGGCGGGCGGGTGGCTCCCAACCCGATGGATACGACTGACCATGAACGACGAAGTTTCACGCGACGACGATCGCGACCCGGCCGAGGACAGCGCCCGCACGCCCCGTGACGACGAACCGCGCGGCGGCGCCAGGAAGGCCGGCCTGTTCTCGCGCATGTTCGGCAAGCAGCCGCAACCGTCCGAACCCGAGCCGGACAGCGCCGAGCCGGCGGAAGCCCCGGCACAGCCCGAGCGCCCGGCCAGCGAGCCGGTAGCCGCGCCCGAGGGGGCGCCCGCCGAATCCGACGGCGGTTTCTGGGCGCGCATGAAGCAGGGCATGAGCAAGACCAGCAAGAACCTGGGCAAGGGCCTGGCGGACCTGCTGGTGGGCGCCAAGGAGATCGACGACGAGATCTTCGAGGAAATCGAGACTCAGCTGCTGGTGGCGGACGTGGGCGTGGAAGCCACCGACACCATCATCGGCAACCTCACCGACCGGGTCGGCCGCCAGGAACTGGTGCACGCGGACGCGCTCTACGAAGCACTACAGGAAGAGCTTCGCAACCTGCTGGTGCCGGTGGACCGGCCGCTGGAAATCGACACCTCCAAAAAGCCCTATGTGATTCTGATGGTGGGCGTG
>Ga0310342_100002698_pt1 | contig 11473 bp, 11 predicted proteins | sample S15DNA20500_MG_FD_206155 | JGI IMG/M metagenome (GOLD analysis project Ga0310342, IMG submission 206155) | Marine microbial communities from station ALOHA, North Pacific Subtropical Gyre - S1503-DNA-20-500_MG | ecosystem: Environmental > Aquatic > Marine > Oceanic | place: Pacific Ocean: North... | reverse complement strand
GAGAGGTGGCCCCCCAACTCCTTCGACACCTGGTTCGCCTTGATGACCATGGCCAGCGCATTCCAGCGGGTGATCGAACGGATGCGGTGTTCGAGTCCGGGCTCGCCCGGCATGTGCGGTTCGTCGCTCTTGCGGATGGTGTTCAGGTACGCCGTCGTGGCCTTGTACGGAAGGTGCGCCCCGCTGCGCCGCGCGCGATCGATCAGGCGCTCGATCAGGAAGTGCGCACGCTCCATCCCCTCGTTCTCGAAGACCGAGTCGAGCGCATCGACCCATTCGCGGGTTTCCTGGGGGTCGACGTCGCGTTCATCGGACATGGGCATCTCGCAGGCGTCGGAAGTCCTCGTCGGCGTGGTACGAAGAGCGCGTCATGGGCGACGACGCGACCATCGCGAACCCCATCTCGCGCGCCCTCCGGCCGAGCGCATCGAACTCGTCCGGAGTCCAGTAGCGCTCCACCGGCGCGTGGCGGGGCGAGGGCCGCAGGTACTGGCCGATCGTGACGAAGTCGACCTCGGCGGCGCGCAGGTCGGCGAGCAGCACCTCCACCTCGGCGCGCTCTTCGCCGAGTCCCAGCATGAACCCCGACTTGGTGAAGAGCCCCGGCCCCTGCCGCTTCGCGCGGCGCAGGAGATCCAGCGAGTGCGCGTAGCTCGCACCGGGCCGGATGCGGCGGTAGAGGCGTGGCACCGTCTCGATGTTGTGGTTGTAGACGTCCGGCGCCGCGCCGGCCACGGCCTCGAGCGCGCCTTCCTTGTGCCGGAAGTCGGGCGTCAGGACTTCGATGCTGGTGCCCGGCGCACAGCGCCGGATTTCCGCGATGCAGCGCACGAACTGCCCCGCGCCGCCGTCGGCCAGGTCGTCTCGATCGACAGAGGTGACAACCACGTGCCGCAGGCCCAGTTCGGCCACGGCCTCGCCCAGCTGCCGCGGCTCGTCGGGATCGACGCGTCCGGGGAGTCCCGTCTTCACGTTGCAGAAAGCGCACGCCCGGGTGCAGACGTCGCCGAGGATCATCACCGTCGCGTGGCGATTCGCCCAGCACTCCCCGATGTTCGGGCAGGACGCCTCCTCGCAGACAGTGTGGAGGCGCTTGCGGCGCATCAGCGCACGCGTCTGCTCGAAACCCCGTTCGGGCCTTGAGCGCAGCCGGACGCGGATCCACGGCGGCTTGCGCGCGCTCGTCCGTTCGGCACCGACCTGCTGCATGGACCCGAAACCCCGCTGGTCGGGCTGAACCCTAGCACGCGGCCCCTGCGGGGTGGGACTCTGGAAAAGTGAAAGGCGGGCACCGCGGTCACCCCCTCGACGGCAGACAGGGTGTACCCTGCCCGCCGGGAGGGATCCGCATGGCACCGTTTCTCAAGCCGTACGAGGGCAGCATCTACGCCGGTTTCCGCATCGTCTTCGGTGCACTGTTCGTCCAGCACGGCGCGCAGAAACTCTTCGGCCTTTTCGGGGGCCCGCCGCCGATGCCGGCGGGACTGCTCTACACCGGGGGACTGATCGAGTTGGTCGGCGGCGCGCTCGTCGCGCTCGGCTTCGTGACGAGTTGGGCCGCTTTTCTCTGCAGCGGCATGATGGCGGTGGCCTACTTCATGGTCCACCTGCCCAACGGCTTCTGGCCCATTGAAAACCACGGCGAAATGTCCGCCCTCTACTCGTGGGCATTCCTCTTCATTGCAGCACACGGATCGGGCAAACTGAGCCTCGACAAGGCGCTGAACCGCGCCTAGGAGATCCCCCATGAAGCTCGCGACGTACACGACCGGCGGCACGGCGCGCATCGGTGTAGTGGTGGGCGAAGAGGTCGTCGACCTCGACGCACACGCGCCCGGTCTTCCGACGGAGATGAACGCATTCCTGGCGGGCGGACCCGATGCTCTGCAAGCAGCACGGCGCGCCGTCGATACGGCGGCCTCTCGCATCCCTCTCGACGACGTGAAGCTCGAATCACCGGTACTGCGCCCCCCGAAGATCCTTGCCATCGGTCTCAACTACGCGGATCACGTGAAGGAGACCGGACGGGAGACGCCGAAGGTTCCGGTGGTCTTCAACAAGCAATCGACCGCCGCAACCGGGCCCTACGACCCGATCCACCTGCCGCGCGCATCCCACGTGCTCGATTACGAGGGAGAACTCGGCTTCGTGATCGGACGGCGCTGCCGGCACGTGCCCCGCGAGCGCGCACACGAGGTGATCGCCGGCTACCTGATCGTGAACGACGTCACGGTGCGCGACTGGCAGCTGCGCACACCGACGATGACGATGGGGAAATCCTGGGACACCCATTGCCCGATGGGCCCCTGGATCACCACGGCCGAAGAAATCGAAGATCCCCATTCCCTCGGCCTGCGGACCTGGGTCGACGGAGAGTTGCGCCAGGACTCGAACACGAAGGAACTCATCTTCGACTGCTTCGACCTCGTGGAGCATCTCTCGACGGCCTTCACCCTGGAGCCGGGCGACGTGATCTCGACGGGGACGCCGAGCGGCGTCGGCATCGCCATGAAGCCCCCGAAGCTCCTCGTGGCGGGCGACGTCGTGCGCATCGAGATCGCAAGCCTCGGACAGATCGAAAATCCCGTGATCAACGAACCCGAAGACACCGCACGCATCTGAGGAGGCCCCCATGCCCTACGAAAAGAAGCGGGCCGAAATCCTCGGCGCCCGGATGGCCTACATCGATGAAGGCAGCGGAGACCCGATCGTCTTCCTGCACGGCAACCCCACGTCGTCCTACCTGTGGCGCAACGTCATGCCGCATCTCGAGGGCCGGGGACGGCTCGTCGCTCCGGACCTGATCGGGATGGGAGACTCGGACAAGCTCCCGGACAGCGGGCCCGACCGGTACACCTTCGTCGAGCACCGCCGCTACCTAGACGCGCTGCTCGACACGCTGGGTGTGAACGACAACGTGACCTTCGTGATCCACGACTGGGGCTCCGCCCTCGGTTTCGACTGGGCGAACCGCCACCGAGACGCGACGAAGGGCATCGCGTACATGGAGGGGATCGTGCGGCCGCTCGACTGGGGCGAGTGGCCCGACGCGGCGCGCGGCGTCTTCCAGGCCTTCCGCTCGGAAGCCGGCGAGGCGATGGTGCTCGAGGACAACGTCTTCGTGGAGCGGGTCCTGCCCGGCTCGATCCTGCGCAAGCTCTCGGACGAGGAGACGGCGGAGTACGGGCGCCCGTTCGCGGAGCCCGGCGAGGCGCGGCGGCCCACGCTCACCTGGCCGCGCCAGATTCCGATCGAGGGGGAGCCCGCGGACGTGGTCGAAATCGTGAGCCGCTACGGCGAGTGGCTCGCCGCGAGCGACGTCCCGAAACTCTTCGTCAATGCCGAGCCCGGCGCCATCCTGACCGGGGCGGTCCGCGAGTTCTGCCGCAGTTGGCCCAACCAGCAGGAAGTCACCGTGAAGGGCATCCACTTCGTGCAGGAAGACTCGCCCCACGAGATCGGCGAAGCGGTAGCCAACTGGCGGGCCGGGATCTAGCCGGATTTAATCCAAATAGCGGGTATTAAAGGGTATTTCAGTTCATTGACTGTATGAGTGACTACTCTTAGAGTTAATGATATGGAATATCGCGTCGAGGAGTTGGCCCAGGCAGCGGGACTGCGGGTGGACACGCTCCGCTTCTACCAGGCGCGGGGCCTCGTGCCCGCGCCCACGCGGCGAGGGCGCGTCGCGGTGTACGACGATGCCCATCTCGAGCGGCTTCGCCGCGTCCGGGAACTGCAGCGCGAGGGGTTCAAGCTCGCACAGATCGCGCGCATCCTCGCCGGGCCCGAGGCGGCAGACCGCGAACTGTTGCTGGCGCTCGCCCGCGAGCGCGTGGGCGAGCGAACCCTCACGCGCGAGGAGCTGGCCGCAGAATCCGGCGTGCCCGAGCCGCTGTTGCGCGCCGCCGAGTCGGCCGGCCTGCTGGAAGCGGTGGTCGTGGACGGCGACGAGCGCTTCGGCGAGTCGGAGCTCGAAATGGCCCGGGCCGGACTCGCCCTGCTCGAGTCGGGCTTTCCGCTCCAGGAACTCCTGACACACGCGGTGAATCACGCGGAGCACGTGCAGGAGGTCTGCGACGCAGCGGTCGAACTCTTCGACGCCCACGTGCGCAGCAACGCCGACGACCTAGAGGTAACGGAGATCTTCCAGGCCCTGCTGCCGAAGGTGACGCGCCTGGTGGCGCTGCACTTCCAGCGCACGCTGGTGAACCGGGCCCTCGATCGACTGCGCGGCAAAGACGAGCACCGCGCCCTTCGCGCCGCGTTGGAAGCCACGGAGAGCGCGCACCTGGAGGTGGAGGTCGAGTGGCGCTAGACGCCCTGCCTTCTGGCGCCGACAAGCGCGCGGCGGTGCGCGCGATGTTCGACCGCATCGCGCCGCGCTACGACCGGTTGAACCGGCTGCTCACGGCCGGGCTCGACCAGCGCTGGCGTCGCTTCGCCATCGAAGGCGTTCGCGTTGGCGCCGGCGACGTCGTCCTGGATCTGGCCTGCGGAACGGGCGACCTCGCGGAGCAGTGCGCGGCCCGGGGCGCGCGGGTCGTGGGCGTCGATTTCGCCGGCGAGATGCTCCGGGGCGCTCGACGCCGCGACGTGTGCGCGGACTTCCTCCAGGGGGACGCCGCCCGGCTGCCCCTGCGCGATGCATCCGCGACGGTGGCCGTGTGCGGCTTCGCCCTGCGCAACTTCGTGGAACTGCCGCCGGTCTTCGCGGAACTCGAGCGGGTGCTCGCGCCAGGAGGCCGGGTGGCGCTTCTCGACGTGGACCGCCCGCGCGCGCGGGTGCTCCGCGCCGGCCACTCCTTCTACTTCGACCGGGTGGTGCCCCTCGTCGGCGGCCTCCTCTCCGACCGCTCCGCCTACGCCTACCTGCCCCAGTCGACCGTCTACCTGCCCCCGGGCGAAGAACTCTGCGCCCTGCTCGGGAAGGCGGGCTTCACGGCGGTGCAACGCCGCGAGCTCCTGCTCGGCTCCGCCCAGATCCTGACGGGCGAGGTGCCGCGATGATGGGCAACGCGACGCGCTACCTCGCCGTGCCGGTGACGGTCACCGACCCGGACCTGCTACCGCAGCTCGCCCGGCGCGAAGAAGACCGCTTCTACTGGGAACGACCCTCCGAAGGTTTCGCCCTGCTGGCGCTCGGCTGCCGCGAGGCGATCGAGCCGCACGCGGCGCGGCGCTTCAGCGCGGCCGACGCGGCACTCCGGAACCTGGCGGAGCGCGTCCAGGGCGTGGAGCCCGGGACGCCGCTCGTCGTCGGCGGCTTCGCGTTCGCCCCGAGGCAACCCCGCGACGAGCATTGGGCGGACTTCCCGGCTGCGCGACTGGTCCTGCCGGAGCTGTTGTGGCTGCGGCGCGATGGGACGAATCGGGTGCACGCCTTCCTGCCGTTGCATCCCGGCGAGAGCGCAGAGCGACTCGAGGCGCGTCGCCGAGCGCTCGCGGCCTCCTGGGAACGCGAACTCGCCGCGCGGCCGCCGGACGCGCCCGCAGCCGGGAAGACGGGATTCCACGCGGATACACCGCTCGCGCCCGCACACTTCGAACGAGCGGCAACGAACGCGCTCCGCGCCATCGCCGTCGGCGATCTCGAAAAGGTGGTGCTCGCGCGACGGGCGCGCCTCCACCGCGCCGAGGGATTCGACGCCGTCGCGTGCCTCGACGCTCTGCGCCGCGCCTACCCCTCGAGCGCGTGCTTCGCCCAGGGCCGCGGCGACGCGATCTTCCTGGGCGCCACGCCCGAGCGCCTGCTCCACGTCCGCGGTGACGCGCTCGAGACCGGAGCCGTCGCGGGCTCTGCACCGCGCGGGCGCGAGCCGGCGGAAGACGAGCGCCTGGGACGAGAGCTGCTGGAGAGCAAGAAGGAACAGACCGAACATGCCGTGGTGGTTCGGGCGATCCGCGAGGCACTCGACGGCTCCTGCATCGACCTCGATGTGCCCGAGGCACCGCATCTGCTCCGGCTCGAGGGCATCCAGCACCTGGAGACGCCGGTCCGGGGCCGACTCGCGCCCGGCACGCGGCTCCTGGAACTCGCCGCGCGACTGCACCCCACTCCCGCGGTGGGCGGAACGCCGCGGACGGCGGCGCTGGCCTGGATCGACGCCCACGAATCGCTCGACCGCGGCTGGTATGCCGGCTGCGTCGGACACCTGGACGCTGCGGGCGGCGGCGAGCTGTGCGTCGCGCTGCGCTCCGCGTTGCTCCGCGGAGCGAATGCTCACCTGTTCGCGGGCGCCGGCCTCGTCGAAGGGTCCAATCCCGAGGCCGAGCTGCGCGAAACCCGTCTCAAGTTGCGCGCCCTGCTCGACCCCATCGCGGAGTTCTGAGCGTGCCGGTGAACCAGGCCTTCGCAAACGCGCTCATCGCGGAACTCGTGCGCACGGGTGTGCGCCACGCCTGCGTCTGCCCCGGCTCGCGTTCGACACCGCTCACCGCCGCCGCGGTGGCGCAGTCGGGGCTGCGTTGCTGGTCGCACGTGGACGAGCGCTCCGCGGCGTTTTTCGGCCTGGGCCTCGCCCGGGCGAGCCACACGCCGGTCGTCTTGATCTGCACCTCCGGAACCGCCGCCGTGAACTTCCATCCCGCCGTGGTCGAGGCCGACCACGCGCGGGTGCCGCTCGTGGTGCTCACCGCAGACCGGCCGCCGGAACTCCGCGACTGGGGCGCCGGACAGACGATCGACCAGCTCGGCCTGTACGGAAGCTCCGTGCGCTGGTTCGTCGAGGCTCCGGTTCCCGTCGCGGGCGCCGGAATGCTGCGCCACGCACGAGCGCTCGGCGCGCGAGCGACCGCGGTGGCACGAGGCCGTCCGGCGGGTCCGGTGCACCTGAACCTGCCGTTTCGCGAGCCGCTCGCACCCGGCGCCGCGGCCCGGGATCTCCCGGAAGAGACGCCCCCCGTCGAGCGGTGGGCGCCGGCTTCCGAAAGCGGGCTCGCCTCCGACGCGCTCGACGCGCTCGCCGAGACGCTTCGCGCCGGAGAACGAGGCATCGTGGCCTGCGGCCCGCTCGACGCCCGGGCAGAGGAGACCCACGCGATCGCACGACTGGCGCGGGCGCTCGGTTGGCCGCTTCTCGCCGAACCGACCTCCCAGCTGCGCTGCGGTCCGGCCTCGGCCGAGGCGTCGGTCATCGCAACCGCCGACCTGTTGCTGCGCGACGAGACTTTCGCCGGGCGCTATGCGCCGGACCGCGTGCTGCGCTTTGGCGACACGCCGACGAGCAAGTCCTTCCGCCTGTGGATCGAACGCACGCGGCCGGCGCGCGTCCTTCACGTCGACCCGGACGGCGTGTGGCACGACCCGAGCCACCTCGCGTCGGACGTACTGCGCTGCGAGCCGCGTGGGCTCTGCGAGGCTCTCATCGAGCGCCTCGAGCCCCCGGTGCGCGCCTCGGCCTGGCTGCGGGATTTCCTGGCGGCGGACCGCGCGGCAAACGCGGCCCTCGATACCGAGATCCCGGGCGATCCGGTTCTCCACGGTCCGGGCGTGGTGCGCGAACTGGCGGCCGCACTCCCGGACGCCGCCCAGTTCTATGTTTCGAACAGTCTCGCGGTGCGAGACGTCGACGCCTACCTGCCCGCTTCGGAGCGCGCCCTCCGGGTGCTCTGCAACCGCGGCGCCAACGGCATCGACGGAATCCTGTCGAGCGCGCTCGGGGCGGCGGCGGCGGGCGGGGACGCGACCACGGTGCTGCTGACCGGCGACCTGGCCTTTCTGCACGACGCCGGGGGGCTACTCGCGGCCCACCGACACGCGCTCCGGGCCACCATCGTCGTCCTCGACGACGACGGCGGCGCGATCTTCTCGCTGCTACCCGTTGCGGCCCACGGCAAAGCGGTGGGCTTCGAGGAATACTTCCGCGCTCGTCACGGACTCGACCTCGCCGCCGTGGCCCGGGCCTATGGTGCGCGCGTCACGCGCGTGTCTTCGAGTCTGCACCTGCCCACGGCCCTCAAGGAGGCCTTCGCGGCGCCGGGGCTATCGATGGTGCACGTCCCGATCGACGCCGAGCGCGCCCTGGCGCGGCGCCGGGAGATCGAAGCGCATGTCGCGCGCGCGGCGTTGGGGCGATGACGGTCGCGCTGCACACACGGGTCGAGGGCGACGGACTGCCCGTGCTCGTCCTGCACGGCTTCACCGGATCGAGCGAGAGCATGAGCGAGATCGCAGTCGGACTGCGGGATCGCTGGCGGGTCGTGCGCCTCGACCTGGTCGGGCACGGTGAAAGCCCCGCACCACACGGCGCCGCCGATTACACCATGGAGCGCTGCGTCGACCAGGTGACCGGAAGGCTCGACGCCCTCGGCATCGACTCCGCCCACGTGATCGGATACTCGATGGGGGGTCGGGCGGCCCTGGCGCTGGCAGCCTGGCGCCCCGAGCGCCTGCGCTCGGCAATCCTGGTCGGCGCCAGCGCTGGGTTGGCAGACGCCGGCGCCCGAGCCGAGCGGCGCCGTGCGGACGAGGCGCTGGCAACGCGCATCGAACGCGAAGGGCTGGAAGCGTTCGTCGACCACTGGATGGCCCTGCCCCTCTTCGCGACCCAGCGCCGCCTCGGCGCGGAGGCGCTGGCGCGCGCCCGGGCACAGCGGCTGCGCAACCGGCCCCACGGCCTGGCGAACTCGCTGCGCGGTATGGGAACCGGCGCGCAGCCGCCGCTCCACGAAGCACTCCGCGGCGTGCGCGTCCCGGTGCGCCTCGTCGTCGGAGAACGCGACGCGAAGTTCGCGGCGATCGCCGAAGAACTGGCCCCTTTGCTCCCGTCCGCCGCGGTGAACGCCATCCCCGGTGCCGGGCACGCGTGCCACGTCGAAGCGCCCCTCGCTTTTCTTCGCGTTGCGCGCGGCTTCCTCGGAGAAGTCGAGCGCGGAGCCACAAAGACCCCCCCCAAGAGTCCCATGCATGCAGGAGCCCACTCATGACTGCCGTCGACTGGAAGACCGCCAAGAGCTACGACGACATCCGCTTCGAGAAGAGCGCCGACGGGATCGCGAAGATCACGATCTGCCGGCCCGAGGTCCGGAACGCCTTTCGCCCCCGGACGCTCTTCGAGCTGATCGACGCCTTCGCCCGGGCCCGCGAGGACGCGGAGATCGGCGTGATCCTGTTCACCGGCGATGGGCCGGACGCCTTCTGCGCCGGAGGCGACCAGAAGGTGCGCGGGAACGCGGGCTATGTGGACGACGAGGGGATTCCCCGGCTCAACGCGCTCGACCTGCAGCGGGTGATCCGCAGCCTGCCCAAGCCCATCGTGGCGCTCGTCTCAGGCTACGCCATCGGGGGCGGGCACGTACTGCACCTGATCTGCGATCTGACCATCGCGGCAGACAATGCGCGCTTCGGTCAGACGGGACCGAAGGTGGGTTCGTTCGACGCGGGCTTCGGCGCCTCCTACATGGCGCGCGTCGTCGGCCAGAAGAAGGCCCGGGAAATCTGGTACCTGTGCCGCCAGTACGGCGCGCAAGAGGCCTTGGACATGGGCCTGGTGAATGCGGTCGTTCCCGTCGAGGAACTCGAGACGACGGGCGTGGCCTGGGCCCGCGAGATGCTGCAGCACAGTCCGCTGGCGATCCGCTGCCTCAAGGCGGCCTTCAATGCGGACTGCGACGGGCAGGCCGGGATCCAGGAGCTGGCCGGCAACGCAACCCTCCTCTTCTACATGACGGAAGAGGCGCAGGAAGGGCGCGACGCCTTCGTCGAAAAACGCAAGCCCGACTTCGACCGCTTCCCGTGGCGGCCCTAGACACGAGTCCGCCCGCACCCGGCCCGGCCGGGCGCTGGGTGCTGGCCGCACGCCTGCGCACGCTGCCGTTGGCGGTAGCGCCCGTCGTGGTGGGCACCGCGCTGGCGGCCGCGCACGGTCGCGCCGCGGCGCTCCCGGCCCTGGCGGCGGCGGTCGGCGCGCTTCTGCTCCAGATCGGCGCGAATCTCGCGAACGACGTCTTCGACTTCGAGAAAGGTGCGGATACGGATTCGCGCCTCGGGCCGCCGCGCGTCACTCAACTCGGCTGGCTCTCGCCGGCCGCGGTGCGCCGGGGCGCCACCGTCGTCTTCGGAGCGGCGCTCCTCCCCGGGCTCTATCTCGCCTGGGTGGGCGGCTGGCCCATCGTCGCCGTCGGCGTCGCCTCCATCGCCGCGGGCCTGGCCTACACGGGCGGCCCCTACCCGCTCGGCTACCACGGTCTCGGCGATGCGGCGGTGTTCCTCTTCTTCGGCGTCGTCGCCGTGTGCGGCAGCTACTGGGTGCAGGCCGAGGCCCTGCCGCCGGGGGTGATCGCCACGTCGTGCCTGCTCGGCGCACTCGCCACCGTTCCCCTCGCGGTGAACAACCTGCGGGACATCGCCACGGACGCGCCGGCTGGAAAGCGAACCCTCGCGGTACGCCTGGGTCCGGGCGGTGCGCGTGCCGAGATCGCCGCGCTCCTGGGCGCGGCCTACGGGGGCTGCGCGCTGCTCGCGGCGTTCGCGATCGCTCCGCCCGCAGCGCTCCTCCCCCTGGCATCGCTGCCGCTCGCGATGCGGCTCGTGCGCCGGGTGCGGCGCGCCGAAGGAGCGGCGCTGAACCCCCTCGTCGCCGAAAGCGCGCGGCTCGCGCTGGTCTTCGCGCTACTCCTCGCCGTGGGGTGGCTCGCATGAAGCTCCGAGCGGCCCGCTTGACGCCGATCGCGGTGCCGCTGCGCGCGCCGCTCACCACGGCGCACGCGATCATCCCCACCCGGAAAGGCGTGCTGGTCGAACTCGAGGCCTTTGGCGGCGCGCGGGGTTTCGGCGAGGCGCTGCCCCTTGCGGGCTTCGGCCTCGAAAGTGCGACGCGCGCGCACACTGCGCTGGCGGCGGCGACACGGCGGCTCGTGGGCCGCGAGATCGGCTCGGCCGAAACGGGCCTGGCGACCGCCGCACCCGATCTCGCCCGGGCCCCGGCCGCGCGCGCCGCGCTCGACTCCGCGTTGCGGGACCTGGGAGCGCGGGAAACCGGTGCATCCCTCGCCGCGCAGCTCGCCACGACGCTCGGCACCACCGCGCGAGCACGCGTTCCGACCGGCATTCTCCTCGCGGCGGACCGCGCGGACGACGCCGCCGAAGAGGCGCGCGGGGCCATCGCGGCGGGCTTTCGCGTCCTCAAGCTCAAGCTCGGTGCGGGCGAGTTCGACGTAGATCGCGCACGCGTCGCGGCGGTGCGAGAAACCGTCGGCGCCGATGTGGCGCTGCGCGTCGATGCAAACGGCGCCTGGAGCGAAGCCGCAGCTGCCTCGCACCTCGAAGAACTCGCCGCCCTCGATGTCGAACTCGTCGAGCAGCCGCTCGCGAGCGAAGCCCTCGACGCGTTGGCGCGTCTGCGCCGCGCGAGCCCGGTTCCGCTGGCCGCCGACGAGTCCGTGCACGACGTGGCGAGCGCCGAGCGGGTGCTGCGTTCCGGAGCCGCGGACGTTCTCGTGGTGAAGCCCGCCGCGGTGGGCGGCCTGGGCA
>Ga0310342_100002696_pt1 | contig 11477 bp, 10 predicted proteins | sample S15DNA20500_MG_FD_206155 | JGI IMG/M metagenome (GOLD analysis project Ga0310342, IMG submission 206155) | Marine microbial communities from station ALOHA, North Pacific Subtropical Gyre - S1503-DNA-20-500_MG | ecosystem: Environmental > Aquatic > Marine > Oceanic | place: Pacific Ocean: North... | reverse complement strand
TTCTGCTGGTTGTCAAACTGGTCGAGCTTTTCCAAAAGGTGCCGTATGAATCCTGGAAAGGTAGCGATTACCGGCGGCAGCGGGCGGGTGGGCTTCTACATGGTCGAGTACTTTCGGGACAAGGCGGACGTTACCGTCATTGACAACAGGCCACCGGAACAGCAGGACGTGGACTTCGTGGAAACGGACATCCTGGACTTCGAGTCGATCGAGGCGGCCCTTAGCGGTCACGAGGCCGTCGTGCATCTGGCGGCTATCCCGAATCCACGCGTCGCTCCGGCAGATGTCACGTTCAATACCAACGTCCAGGGAACGTGGAATGTGCTCCAGGCCGCCGAGAACGCGGGCGTGCGGCGCGTCGCCGTCGCCTCCAGCGATGCAGCCACGGGCCTTCACTACAATGAGCAGAGCTGTCGGCCCCAATACCTTCCGGTCGATGAGGCTCATCCGCTTCGTCCCATGGAGTTCTACTCGCGTAGCAAGGAAGTGGTCGAGGTTATCAGCCGACATTACGCAAGCCGCGGTAAGCTTGAGGTCGTGGTGATCCGTCCGACACACATCGTGTTTCCGCCCGAGTGGCCTGAACTGGAGGCACGCGGTGCCGATGTGAATAACTATCACCTCTGGTCGTACGTGGAACCTGATGATGTTGCCCAAGGCTTCTACCTGGCGTTGACAGTGCAGGATACGAACTACGATGTATTCTTCATCTCGGCGGAGGACACTCTGTGCTCGCGACCGACTCTCGAAATGATACACGAGCGTTTCGGCGAGCTTCCCGAGGTACGAGACCCGGAGCTCTTTGAGCGAAAACCTCGTGCCTCAATTCTTGATATCAGCCGCGCACGCAGGGTGCTTGGCTTCGAACCGAAAAGCGACTGGAGACGTCTGTTCGCTCGTGTTCCCGTCGAGAACCGCATGCCGCCCAAGAGTGACGTTCCCGGCTCAGAACACAGGGGCCGGTAACGGCCTATCGGGAGATAGAGGTCCATGACAATGGCCCGTTCGGATTTCGTGATCATCGAGCCGACTGGTGATCTTGAGGCGCCCACTGTCATCGCCGTACCGGGTAAGGCTGATTCCCTGATACCGGCGCCGCACGAGAGCGCCTTGGCACATTTCTACCGCGCAGGAGATTCTCAATGGCGAACATGAAGGGCGCTGATTTCATCGCCGATGTGCTGATCCAGGAAGATATCCCATATGTCTTTGGCATCTGCGGCCATGGCAATGTGGGTCTGCTCGATGCTCTCCATGACCGCAGGGACGAGATCAAGCTCATCTCCCCGCGACATGAACAGATCGCCGGCCATATGGCGGACGCCTATTTCCGTGTCGCGCACAGACCGGTCGCCACGCTCACCTCGTGCGGACCCGGTTCGGCCAACATAACGATGTCGCTTGCGTGCGCGCAGGCCGATTCATCCGCCTTCCTGGCGATTACCGCCAACATTCCGACATCACAGTTCAACCGGGCTCCCTTTCAGGAAAGTTATCACCATCATCAGGCCGATTTCCCATCTGTCATCCGACCGTACGTCAAACGCAGTTTCCAGCCGAGCCGGGTCGACATGCTGCCAACCGCGCTGCGGCAGGCCATACCTCTGCTGACCTCGGGGCGTCCGGGACCAGTTAACCTTGATGTTCCCTACAATGTGTTCCAGGAAGAAGATGACGTCGAGTTGCCACCACCATGTAGTGCTCATCGCTTGCGGCGATCAGGAGCGGCGCCCCAGGCCGTCACCGAAGTGGCCGATCTCTTACAGAACGCGAAACGCCCGCTGCTGTTTATCGGCCACGGCGTCACCCTGTCAGAGGCCTCTGTGGAACTTACGTCCTTCACGGATCGGCTGGGCATTCCCGTTGTCATGTCGCCCAATGGAATGGGAACGCTCGACATGGAGCACGCGCTGAGCCTCGGCTTCATCGGACGCAACGGAACCTGGGCCGCAAACCAGGCGGGGCGACACTGCGACGTATTGATGGCCCTTGGTGCCCGCTTTGACGACCGTTCCGCCAGTTCCTGGGTACCGGGCTTCTCCTGGAACATCCCGCCGACGAAACTCGTCCATGTCGACATAGATCCGGCCGAGATTGGCCGCAACTACGATCCGGCGATCGGTATCGTTGCGGATGTCCGGACATTCCTGCAACAGCTTCTGGCCGAATTCGACAGGAGGGACAATGAATCTTGTGCCCGAAACAGAACAGAAGCCTGGAGATCTAAGATCGCCAAGTGGCGGGCCGAATGGGACGACCACATCCGACCACATTTCGCTGCCGACACGTCGCCCATACGTCCCGAGCGGATGGTTGCGGATGTGCAAAGGCTCATGCCCGAAGACGGCATTCTCCTCTGCGACTGCGGTGTCCATCACAACTGGTTCATGCAATTCTGGCGTGCGCGGCGCCCGCAGAGAATGCTCAATGCGTGGGGCTTTTCAGCGATGGGCTTTGGCGTCAGTGGAGCGCTGGGCGCCAAGCTCGCCGCCCCGGACAGCGCATGCGTTGCGGTCGTCGGGGATGGCGGTTTCACAATGGCGCCGCAAGTACTCTGTACTGCGGTGGAGTATGATATTCCGGTCGTGTGGGTGATCTGGAACAACTATTCGTGGGCCGCGATTCGGGACCTTCAACTTGGGGCGTTTAACGGGCGTGAGATTGGGACAAGCTTTCGACATCCCCACAGCGGAGACCCCTATAACCCCGATTTCGCTGCCTTAGCGCGTAGTTTCGGCGTGGACGGCGTAAAGGTGGAACGTTCAGACGATTTCAGTGATGCCTTGAAGCTTGCGATTGCTGCGAACAAGCCATTCGTCATCGACGCACACGTTGATGTAAACGTGCGGCCAACCTCGGTCGGAACATGGAAACTGCCGCCTCTGCCACATCCGATGCCGGCGTTTGGAGAACCGTGGCGGCCATAATTACAGTTACTTGCGTGACGGGACTCAGAAGAAGAAGCCAGTGTCCGACTCAATAAGTGCAAACCACCACGACCCGGTCAACGTTCGACACCTGATCAACGGCCAGTGGGTCGATACGCCGGATCACGATGCAACGATCGATCCGTACCGTGGCGATGTCGTGTCGCGTGTCGCACAGGGCGGACCAGAGATTGCCGAACGGGCTATCGCATCCGCAGCGGCGGCGGCGCCGATGATCGCCGGGATGCCGGGCTACGAGCGAGCCGAGATCCTCCAGCGAGTTGGCGATCTGATCGCCCAGCGTTCCGAAGAGATCGGCCGCCTGATGGCGCGGGAGACAGGCAAGGCCTTGAAAGATGCAATCGGCGAGGTGCAAAGATCTCAGGATACGATGGCCCTTTCGGCCCAGGAAGCGATCCGAATCGAAGGTGCCCAGGTGCCACTGGACGGGAGCCGGATGGGAGCCGGCAAACTTGCGTTTCTCATTCGCTTTCCCGTCGGCGTTGTCGGTGCTATTACGCCTTTCAATGCTCCGTTCAACCTGGCGTGTCACAAGCTCGGCCCGGCGATCGGTGCGGGCAACGCCATCGTGCTCAAAGCACCGCCTCAGGCAGCCGGCGTCGTTCACGCGCTTGCCGGGCTCTTCGTCGAGGCCGGCGTACCCGAAGGGGTCGTGAATGTCGTGCACGGCGGTGCCGACATGGGCCGCACCATCGTCTGCAATCCGAGCGTCGATTTCGTGACCTTCACCGGTTCGAGCCGCGTGGGAGCAGAAATCAAGGCCGCGAGCGGCCTGCGGCGCGTGGCGTTGGAACTGGGGGGCAATGGCTGGACGATCATTCATGAGGACGCGGACATCGACGACGCGGCGCCCATGTGCGCTCGCAACGCGATGCGGCTGGCCGGACAGAGTTGCATCTCCGTCCAGTCTGTCCTGATCCACCGCTCACTGTACTGCGGGTTTGTGGAACGGGTCGTGGCCGAGGCCGAAGCCCTCGAGGTTGGCGATCCGGTCGATCCTCAGACAGACGTTGGCACGCTAATCGACGAAACCGCCGCGAAGCGGGTTGCCGGCTGGATCGACGAGGCAGTTGGCGACGGAGCGAAGCTGCTCACCGGCGGCAAGAGAACCGGTGCTCAACTGACGCCCGCGGTGCTGACTGATGTGTCCGCTGACATGAAGATGGTTTCCGAGGAGGTCTTCGGCCCGGCGGTAAGCATCCTTGCCTATGACGAGTTGGACGAAGCCATCGCGCAGGTCAACGGCGGGCCCTACGGACTGCAATGCGGGATTTTCACACGCTCGAATGCTGTCACGATGCGCGCCATCCGTGAAATCCGGTGCGGCGGGGTGATCATCAACGGAACCTCAACGTGGCGGACCGACCAACTCGCCTATGGCGGCATCAAGGCCAGCGGCATGGGGCGTGAGGGTCCCCGCTACGCAATGCGAGACATGACCGATGAGCGTCTTGTCGTTTTCAACATGTGAACGGAACAACGCCATACGAATAGCCAATTACGTTAAGACTACTTCTACCGTTCGTTCGGCTGGTGCGATTGGAGCCGCACCTGATTGGCATCGAAACCGTGGCATGACAGGCGGGTCCAACACACCGCGTAATTGCCTTGCTTGATCCACTGCTCGGCGGTGCCGCGCCGGTTGTAGAAGTCCACGACGGGCTTTGCACCGCTGTCGAGGTTGGTCACAATGAAACCCACACGCGGGAACAGCTCGCCTTGATGCCACTGGATCTTCGCCCCATGGAACTCCAGCTTGACAGCACGGTCAAAACCGACCCATAACGCGTCCTTGCGTGCTTCACCCATTGGGTTTTGTCCTTATCCGTGGTTTCGATGTGAGAATTCAACGTATTCGATAGCGCTAACACGAGGGACGCTGCCTAGAAACGCAAGTGTCACCTGGGAAATCCGGGGTAAATGAACCTTTTCGATGCCCTCTGTGTTTAACACTCAGGACACGTCTCGCTACAAACGCTCCTCACCGAACTTTTCCCCGACCATCTCGTGCAACTTCTTGATTTGTTCCGTCTGGTCCGCACGGCAGACCAGGGTGGCGTCGGCGGTGTGCACAATGATCAGATTGTCGCAGCCGACCGCAGCGATCAGATGATCGGGGTCGTCGGACACGACGACGGTATTTTTCGTGTTCAGCAGCGCGTGCTGTCTAGCGGACATGGCGTTGTTGTGTTCGTCTTTGTCACAGGTCTGTGCGATGGCAGGCCAGGCGCCCACGTCGAGCCAGGTCACGGGCATCGGCAGCGCGGCGACGCGCACCGTACTATCGCGTGACGCAGGTTCCATCAGCGCGTAGTCGACGCTGATCTTTTTTAACGTCGGATACAACCGGCCAACGACATCGTTGCGGTCCGCGGTGTCGTATGCGTCGGCCAGCTCGCACAGCGCGTTGTGCGTTTGCGGCTCGTAACGCTTGATACATCGGATCAGCACGTCCGCGCGCCAGACGAACATGCCGCTGTTCCACAAGTACGCACTCGACCCGGCGTCAAAGTACTTCTGCGCAGTGGGCACATCGGGTTTTTCCTTGAACTGCGAGACGATGCGCGCTTCGGCGGCGATCGATTCGCCAAGTTCGAGATAGCCGTAGCCCGTCGCCGGTCGCGTGGGGGCGATACCGAACGTGACGAGCGTGTTGTGTCCAGACTCCGCCAGCGCAAAGCCGTTCTCGACGACGCGGTGAAACACGTCCGCCGGTTCGATGATGTGGTCGGCAGTGAACACGGCGATGACGGCATCGGGGTCGCGTCGGCCGATCACCGCGGCGGCGAAACCCACCGCGTTTAACGTATCGCGGCTCACCGGTTCACCGAGATAATGGTCGGTGTCCAGGTCCGGCAACAAATCGAGCACGGCATCCCGATGGTCCAGCCCAGCGCACACGTATCGCCGGTCGGACGGCACCAGCGCGTCCAGCCGCCCCATCGCCAATTCGAGCAGACTCTTGCCGCCAAACAGCGGGATGAGTTGTTTGGGCCGGTGCCGTCGACTGACTGGCCAAAGCCGTGTCCCGGCACCTCCAGCCATGATCATCGCGTATCGCATCGCAGGATTGTAGGCCGTAGTCGAAAGGCGGAAAGTCGAAGGTCAAAAGTCGCGGGCATGGGGCTGGGGCTTGCCGAAGCACATCTGGGTCACCAGGCGTGGCCGCTGGCCGTGGGGCTCACCGTGTGCTGCGGCGTGATTCTGTGGTTGACGCGGCACTGGGTCGTCGCGCCGTTCGATCGTCTGATCAGAAAACTCCATGCGCTTGCGAACGACGACACGCGCGACGCGATGCGCGGCCTGCCAATGCAGCGTGGTGACGAGACGGGGCAGATCTCGCAAGTTGTGCGACAGATCGCCGTCGCCGGCAGGCGTGACCGCTCGGATGCCCGGCAATTGCGCGCGACGATGGACCAGCGGCTGCGCAAGGCGATTGATCACGCGACCACCCATCTTCGCGAAATATCGATGCGCGATCCGCTGACGGACCTGGGCAATCGCCGGTTCCTCGATCAGACACTCGAACCACTCGTCGAGTCGTGCCGGGCGTCGCGCAGCAACCTGTGTTGTGTCGTCATTGACATTGACAACTTCAAGCAGGTGAACGACACGCTTGGCCACGACGCAGGTGACAGACTCATCTCGTTTGTCGGCGGGTTGCTTCGTGCGAGCATCCGTGACGGTGACTACGCGGTGCGCACTGGCGGCGATGAGTTCCTGCTGTTGTTGCCCGGCTGCCCACGGTATCGCGTCGATGCGATGCTCAAGCGCATCATCGCGATGTTCCGCCAGCATGTGCGCGTCGTCATACCTGACGACATTTTGCCCGACCTGTCGATGGGCGCATCATTTCTTGATAACACCGCCCATCGCACCGGCGCCAAACTGATCGACATTGCCGACAAACACCTGTACAACGTGAAAGAGACCGGCAAGGCGCACGCCCGCATCGGGTAACACGCGTTTGGGCGCGATCATCGCGGATCACCGATAGAATTAACCGGTCATGTCCATGAAGGCGTCCAATCCGACGACCACAACCGATCTCTTGGCGCAGGACCGTGAAGTCTTGCTGTCGATGGCGTACGATGCGATCGGGTATCACCTCGCCAACGGCCGGCCTTCGCAAATCGATGTGTCGCGATATTCGCCGGCGCTACAGCAAGTTCGCGCCACGTTCGTCACGCTCGAGATCCAGGAAAAACTGCGAGGCTGCATTGGAACGCTCGAAGCGGTGCGCCCGTTGGTCGCAGACGTGGCTCACAACGCGTGCTCTGCGGCATTTGACGACCCGCGGTTCCCACCACTGCGCATCGATGAACACATGGTCGTCAGTATTCACATTTCGATCCTGTCGCCCGCCGAACCGATGAGTTTCACCGGCGAGGCCGACCTCTTACAACAGATCGTCCCGGGTGTGGACGGGCTGATCCTTCAGGACGGCCCGAATCGCGGCACGTTCCTGCCCAGCGTCTGGGAACACGTGCCGGACAAGGACCAGTTCCTCGCGCACCTGAAACAGAAAGCGGGTCTCGCCGCCGACTACTGGTCAGACAGCATCAAGGTTTCGCGGTATCGGACGGAATCAGTGTCGTGATGGGGAGGCGTACTTACACCTTCACCCGATCGACCGCCAGCGCATGCGCTTCGTGGTAAAACCGCGCCAGACTGTTCCAATCGAATTGAGCGGACAACTCTTCTGCGTTGTAGCGCATGGTGATTCGGTCACGCCGGCTCATACCGCAGAAGCGCAGCATCGCGTCAGCGAGTTCGTCGGCGGATTCGTCGAACGATTTGCCGCGGCGTGGCAGCACTTTCAGACCGATCTGGTCCGCGTTGGGAATGAACTGCTGGACATACGCACCGAACCCGGACAGGTCACTTGCGATCGCGGGCACACCCAGCGCGATCGATTCGAGCGGCGTGTAACCCCAAGGCTCGTAGTAGCTGGGAAAAACACCCAGGTGGCACCCGCGCACAAACTGCGTGTACTCCATGCCGAACAGCGGGCTGGTCTGGCTGATGAAATCAGGGTGGTAAATAACCTTAACCGGATCATCCGCCGTGTTGAACAGTTGACAAGCGCGCAGATGATTGAGCACGTCGTCAGTCTCGTCGTCTACCAGGTCATGCGTGACGATGGTTGGCGGCGCGGCGCGCTGCCAGGCGTGAATCAGCCTGCGCATCCGCAGCCGACTGCGCTCGGGTACCAGCGTGTTCAGGTCCGGGACCATGCCGCCGGCTATCGCGTGGAACAGCCCTTCACCCAACTGGTCGGTGACGTCGCGCGTGACGTCGCGTAATTCGCGCAGCGCCGTGGCGGACTCGAGCACGCCGATGTTGATCGACCGCGTCGGCCGGCGTGTCACGATGAACGCGACGACCGTCACGCCATCCTGCCCGGCCGGCGACTCTTTGAGCCGTGCGTTGAGTCGGGCCAGCGCGTCGATCGTCAGGTCCATGCCCTTGTTGCGATATTCGTATCGGCCGGACGTGAAAAAGTAGAGCGTCTTATCCAGATCGAACCGGTAGCTGGGGAAGAAATGCCCCATCGTGAACTCATGGACCTGCTGTTTGAAAATGCGGTGCCGGTTCTGCACCTCATGCATCTCCTCAAAGCGCTGAATGCTCAGCCCGTTGGGTGTCAGCACGTCAGGCGTTCTGTCGAGCAGGCGCGTGCACTCATCGGCGGTAATGTCCGACACCGTGGTGAACACGTGCGCCCCGTGCACCGCGGCGCGTTCGATGCGAAACTGCGCTTCGACCAAGTACTTGCGCGCCTCGACCAGCGCGTCGTAGCGAGCCAGGTGCTCGTAAAACTTCCCGTCATTCATGGCGAGGAACCGGCCCAGCGTCGTCGCGTGCGTGGTGAACACGATCGACCCGGGCCAATGCTCGCGGCGCAACTCCGGCACGCAGGCGCCAGCCATCCATTCGTGAAAGTGTGCAATCAGGTGGGCATCGCCCGGCGGCTGCGCCGCCAGCAGGTGCAACAACCGACGCACTATTTCACCAAACGCGAGCACGTTGTTGACCATCTCTTCGTCGCCAGGCGTGGCGATGTCGTGGTGCTGCCACAGGCGGTACTTCACGTCACCGAGCTGATCGAAGACGGACAGGTAATCAACCAGCACGACGCGAGGCCGGCCGGAAACGACCCACCGCCCGTAATGCGCACTGATTCCCATCTGCCGAAGTTTCGCGACCACCTGACCGATCGGGTCTTCGAGCGAAGTGGGCTCGAACTCGACGGCCGCAGTCTGCTCGTTATAGGGCCCGACGAGCAGGTAACGCTGCCCCCAGTGTGCCGTCATTGCGGGCGCTTTGGACCGCAGCACTGTGTAAATGCCGCCAAGCTGGTTGCACGCTTCCCACGCGATTTCGATGAGCATCGCCTGGTCCGTGGGGGCGGCGCCAACATGCGCCGACGGCGTGACGGGCGCGGGCGGTTTCCTGGTCCGACGCGAGCACGTCGATGCAGGGTGCGCCGTCTTCAACGAAGCGGCGCTGCCACCGGGCGGTTTGCCTGTCGCGCAATCGGCGCTGCCCGTGCTCGGTATCGTTTTTCGTCTGGCCATCAACGTGTCCTAATCAATATGCCCGGCGTCGCGAATCTATTGGACCGTCGACGGTCCTACGGCAGACGATGCACAAAAGATCGGCAACCCGCCTCATTCGTACGCACTATCGGCATCCAAACACCCACCTCAACGATCAATGTGCCGATTCCGAGATACACGTGCAAAACGGATGCCGGGGCACGGCAAGTTACCGTAAATGAACGCGAAAACCGGCACCCGGCATCATCACGCCGTGTCGCTGGCGGGTCGTTCCGGGTCGTTCATGCCGCGCAAACGCTCGGCGGTCTGTTTGAGTTGGTCCATCAGCGGCCGTACTTCGAGCACGGACGTGCCGGCGGCGTGCGCGCAGTCATCCAGTTCCGCTTCGATCAGGTCGGAATCGGCGGTTGGTTCGTGAAGTTCGATCAGCGCTTCGAGTGACCGGGCGGCCTCTTCGGCGCGATCGACCATCGCCTTAAGGTCGGCGACGGCGGCGACCTGTTTCATGCGTGCGACACGCTCGGACAGACGTTCCTGCATCGCCAGCACCCGGTCATTCACCTGCGCCTGCGCCTGGTCGATCAGGTCTCGGTTCCTGTCGAGCACCTGCCGTGCTTGCGCTGAGAACGTTTCGATCTGCGCATCCGCCTGGTCGGCGTGTGACTGCGACTGCTCGTCGAACCGCGCTGCGAATTCGAGCAACATTGCCTCCGCCCTGTCGCGCGATGCGTTGAGCTGCTGCTCGGCCTGGCGCATGACGGCCAGCCGGTCGTCGAGCGGGCGCGAGATCGTTGCGATCTGCTGCCGCGCGTCGTCGAGGACCTCCGACAGCGATCGCCAGGCCATTTGCTGCACGCGCTTGGTGTGCGCGCCGTCAGGTGAAATGCTGTTGAGTTGCGCGTCGAGTTTGGTGGTCAGTTCGCGCACACTCTGTTCGACGCGGTCGAGTTGTGCCATACGCCTATCGATGCGCGCTTCGGCGCGCTGCACATCGGCCATGCGGCGATTGAGCCACGTGTCGATCTTAGCCAGTTTGTCCGGCAGTTCGGCCGAGAGCGTTTCCGGACTGACCGGCCCATCGCGCTCGGTCGCAGGCGTGATCATGGCGTCATCAGACTGCATCGCGGCGAAGCCTTTCATCGCGCGCAGTAGTTTGAATCGCTCGTCCTGCGCTTTGGTGACCATGTCCGCCAGATCACGCTGTGACATTTCAGAGAGTGGTGCGGTCTCTTTTGGGTCAGTACGCATCGCCTGTACCATCTTGTTGGGTGTACTCGTGTTTGCGGTGCGCAATCGCACTGAACACGGAATTTCCGGGAGATTTTGACCGATTTGAATCGACCGATATGCTGCCATTTGGTCAGCAAGCAGCCGTGCGGCGGTTTATCGGACAGGGTTGCCGGGACTTGAATACCGAAGTACCCGAATACCCGATGCGGACGCGACGCGAGACGTGTTTGAACGCGCCGGTCCGAGAATATGACCGTCCCATGTGTAGCATTCGTCATTCGTGCTTCACATTCTTTCGTCATTGGGTATCTGGGCAATTGAGCCCCCGTCCCGCCCCCGCGCTGCATTACAATTCCCACGTACCGTGATTCAAACCTTTCATGACCCGCACACCATGACCTTCTTCCAGATCATCGCCATCCTCGTCACGCTCGCGGCGGTATTCAGTTTTGTGAACCACCGGTGGCTGAAGCTTCCGACCACCATCGGGTTGATGGTGATGTCGATGTTGCTGTCGGTCGGGATTCTGATCGCCGGACATTTTGATCAGCACGTCCGTGACCAGGCGCTTGCCGTACTCGAGCGGGTGCAGTTCTCCCACGCACTGATGCACTGGTTGCTGGCGAACCTGCTGTTCGCCGGCGCGCTGCACGTGGACTTGAACGACCTGAAACAGCAGAGAATCGTGATCGCGATCCTCGCGACGGCTGGCGTTGTCGCGTCGACATTCCTGGTC
>Ga0310342_100002695_pt1 | contig 11480 bp, 8 predicted proteins | sample S15DNA20500_MG_FD_206155 | JGI IMG/M metagenome (GOLD analysis project Ga0310342, IMG submission 206155) | Marine microbial communities from station ALOHA, North Pacific Subtropical Gyre - S1503-DNA-20-500_MG | ecosystem: Environmental > Aquatic > Marine > Oceanic | place: Pacific Ocean: North... | reverse complement strand
TATGCAGGAGCGCGGGCGCGGGCGCGTGGTGAGCATCGCGTCCGACGCCGGCCGCGTCGGCTCGTCGGGGGAGGCGGTCTACGCGGCCTGCAAGGGCGGAATCGCCTCGTTCAGCAAGTCGGTCGCACGTGAACTCGCCCGTACCGGTATCACCCTGAACGTCGTCGCCCCGGGTCCCACCGACACCCCGCTGTTCGCGAACTTCGACGAGACCGGAAAACTCGCGAAGGCCCTCGAGCGCGCGATCCCGATGGGGCGCCTGGGACAGCCCGCCGACTTCCCGGGCATCATCGCCTTCCTGCTATCGGACGACGCCGCCTTCATGACCGGTCAGACGATCTCGGTTTCGGGCGGGCTGACGATGCACGGCTAGGCCTTCTTCGCGCTCTTCCCGTAGCCACCCATCATGCCCGTTCGGACGTCGGACATCTGCTGCTTCGTGAGCAGCTTCGGGCCGCCGATCAGCAGGGTGTTGAAGTACTGCTGGGCGAGGTTCTCGACCTCGATGAGAAGCCACATGGCGCCGGACAAGTTGTCACCGGTCACGATCACGCCGTGGTTCGCGAGCAGGCACGCATTGCCGCTGCCGAGCGCGGCGACCGCATTCTTCGAAAGCTCTTCGGTCCCGAAGGTCGCGTAGGGGGCGCACTTCACGACGTCCCCTCCTGTCACGGCGATCATGTAGTGGAGCGCGGGAATGTCGAGGCCCATGATCGCGATCGTCGTGCAGTAGATCGGGTGGGCGTGGATGACCGCCTGGACGTCCGGCCGGGCTTCCAGGATGTCCAGGTGGAAGCGCCACTCGCTCGAGGGCTCGAGCTTGCCCTCGTGGCGGCCGTCGAAGCGCATCGGCACGACGTGTTCGGCCTGCATCTGCTCGTAGGGAAACGAACTCGGGGAAACCAGGAAGCCGTCTCCGCAGCGAGCGCTGACATTCCCCGACGTCCCCTGGTTGATGCCGCGCTCGTTGAGTTCGCGACATCGGTCCGCGATCTCCGCGCGCAACCTCCACTCGTTCTCTGCGAAGCCCGCAGTGCCGGGCTGTTCGGCGCTGGGCATGGGATCTCCTGTCCGGTCGTCGACTCCGCCCGAGGGCGGAAGGACCGTGGCAGCCTTCCGCTCTTCAGGCCGCCGAGTTCGAGAACGCGTGCGACCCGGCTCTCGAGACGCTTCGTTGATGGGCCATCGGGAGACGTGTAGCCTGACGGTCGCCCCATGTCTTCCTCCGCCGCCTGGCAGCCCGGCCCGCGTCCTGCGTGGGTGCGAACGCTAAATCGACTGGGCGACCCCCGCGCGATCTCGTTCGATCCCGAAGTCATCCTGCAAGAGGCGAGGACGCGGACGGGACTCTCGGACTTCGGAGACGACAGCTGGCAGGAGGGATTCGGAATCTTCCTGGAGGCCCTGGAGACCGAAGCCCAGCTCAACTTCGTCGGCCGCGTGCTCGCCCGTTCGGACGTCCTGAACTGGTTGGAGAACCGCCTCCAGATGACCGAGGCGCGCAAGACGCATCCCCAGATCGACGAGGAGCGTATCGAGAGGCCTGTCTTCATTACCGGGCTGCCCCGCACGGGCACCTCGATCCTGCACGACTTGATGGGCCACGACCCGGGCTCGCGCGTGCCACTGGCCTGGGAGGTTCGCCACCCCTGCCCGCCGCCGGAGGCCGCGAGCTACGAAACCGATCCGCGGATCGAGCGCGCCGACGAAGAGGTGCGGCTGTGGTGCGACATCGTTCCCGAGTACGACTCGATGCACGAATTGGGCGCGCGAATTCCAGTCGAATGCATCCAGCTCACCGCGCACGCGTTTCGCAGCGACGAACTCTCCGGGCGCCACGTGGTGCCGACTTACGCAGCTTGGCTCGCAGGTACGGATCTGGTTCCTGCCTACACCTTCCACCAGCAAATGCTGCAACTTCTGCAGTGGCGGGCACCGGGCGAACGCTGGGTGCTGAAGGCGCCCTCCCACCTGGCCGTGCTCGGACCGCTGCTCGCGGTGTATCCGGACGCGCGCATCGTCTGGACCCACCGAGATCCGCTCACGGTGATCGCATCCGTGGCCAGCATCCTCTTTTCGACCGCCTGGGTGCGATCCGACGCCGTCGACGCCGAGCAGGTGCTGCAGTGGTTCACGGGCGAGACGTGCGCGGCGATCCTGGACGCGGCCTCGGCCGTGCGCGATCGCGAGGACCTCGGCGCCGCACGGTTCTGCGATGTCCTCTACAGCGACCTCGTCGACGACCCCCTGAAGACCATCGCGGGGGTCTACGACGACTTCGGCATCCCCCTTGGAGCCGAGGCGGAATCTCGCATACGCAGCGCAGCGCAGGCCAAGGCGAAAGGCCGTCACGGCGCGCACCGCTACGACTTCAGCAACACCGGCTGGGACCCACGCAGCGAGCGGGAGCGCTTCGTCGCCTACCAGCAACGCTACGGCGTGGCATCGGAGGACTGATGGCAGACGAACGCGCACGTGGCGGATCGCGTGACGTCGGTGCATTGCGGCAGGCGCGGTCATCGCGACCGAGTGACGACGAGGCCACCCGGCAGCTGTTGTCGGGAGACGCGTGGCATCGCTACTGCGACGCGTTGAGGGCAGCAGGCGATCTGCTGCTGGCGTCGAACGCGGAGGCCAGCGACAGCACACGTGCCGAGGGTATTCGCTACTTGCTGGGCCTGGTTCGCGGGGGCCTGGGGCAGGCCCTCGAACTCGCCGACCCCGCCCGACCTCGCTTCTTTCGCAACCCCGACAGCACCTCGCGCTGGGGCGCAGAGAACGCCGACAACCAGTACCTGTGGGCGCATGTCGACCCGCGCGCGGTGTACCGCATCGCGGGGACACGCGGCACGGCCTTCGACTTCCTGATCGAGGTGAAGGAAGGCTACATGCAACTCGGCGACGAGCGGAACTTCGCCACCGCCACGGCCGAGGAGATCGACTGCGACGCGGACGGGAACTTCGAGATCACCCTCTCGGCGGAACGACGAGATGGCAACTGGCTTCACCTCGATCCCGAGGCCCACTACATCGCCATCCGCCAGTACCTCTGTGACTGGAGAACCGAACGTCCCGCTCGCTTCACGATCGAGTGCCTCGAGCACCCGGACTCCGACCAGGCCGTCACGCCTGCTCGCATTGCAGCCTGCCTCGAGGACGCGGCCGAGTGGACCCTCGAGAGCGCCCGCTTCTGGAGCGAGTGGATCGAGCCGCTACGCAATGCCTGGAATCCGTCGAAGATCGCCCCCGCCCGCAAGTTCGCGGGCGGCGCTGACGACATCTACTACGGCAACAGTCTCTACCGGATCGGCCCGGATCAGAGCCTGTTGATCGAGACGGAGCTGCCGGACGCTCGCTACTGGCAGTTTCAGCTGTGCGATCTGTGGTTTCGCAGCGCGGATTGGGCCGAGCGAGCCACGAGCATCAATCTCCAGCAGGCGCACGTCGACGCCGACGGGCGCTTCCGCTGTGTCGTCGCCCACCACGACCCGGGCATCGCGAACTGGCTCGATACGGCCGGCGAGCCAGAGGGCCTGCTGCAGTTCCGCTGGATCTGGTCGCGAACGAACCCCGTGCCGACGGGACGCATCGTGCCCTTCGATGAAATCCTCGACCACCTGCCCGCGGATACGCCGGCGTTCAGTGAATCCGACCGGCAGGCCGAGCTGCGGGCGCGGCGTCGGCACCGCGACCTGCGCGAGCCCGCGAGCTGAGCCCGCCAGGCCCGTTGCGCTACCTAGCCCTCGCGCTCGCCTCGGGAGTTCCGGCCCTCGTCTACGAGGTGGTGTGGACCCGCGAGGTTGCCTCGTTGACCGGCGGCGAAGTGGAGGCGATCGCGATCGTCGTGGCTGCGTTCTTCGGCGGCCTCGCGATTGGGTCACGCTGGCTGGGAGAACGTGTGGACCGCGCGAAGAGCCCTCTACGCGCCTATGCGCTCTTCGAGGCAACGGCCGCGGTACTGGCGCTCGGCGCGCTGGCCGGGCTCCGGGCGCTCGCGGCGAGTGATGGCATCACCTGGCCGCGCCCGCTGCTGCTGCTCGTCACGGGCGCCCCCGTGCTGGTCGCCGCGGTGCCCCTCGGCGGAGTACTCCCCGCCCTGCTCCGCGCGGCGGAGACGGACGCCGGGCAGGCGGCCCGCACCGGGGGTCGAATCGTGGGGGCGAACACCTTGGGTGCGGTGGCAGGAGTTGCCGCGGCTCTGTTTGCCCTCCCCGTGCTCGGCATGCGAACGACCCTGGTGCTGGCCGCCGTCTTGGGCGGAGCGATTGCTTGCGTCGCGGCCATCCTGGCGCGCTCGATAGAGGAGGAGCCTGCCGGCCGCGACGCGGGCTCCGAGTCGCTTCCCGTCTTGCCGCTGTTCCTCGCCGCGGTCGCCGGCGTCGCCACCCTCGCCTACGAGGTGTTGATCACGCGCATGGCCGCGATCCAGGTCGGATCTTCGCTCGTCGCCTGGACCCTAACTCTGGGGCTCTTCCTGCTCGGCCTCGCGCTTGGAAATGTCTCGTCGGCGCGGCGGGCGGCGGACTCCCCCGAGCCGGCTCGGGACCTGGCCTGGATCGAAGCCGCTGCAGCACTCGCCATCGGTCTCGGTGCAGGGATCCTCGCACCCGGCGCCGCGGCACGGCCGCCCTCCGGCTCTGCGCTCGTACTGCTGCTCGCGAGCGTTCTCCCCCCCGCTCTGCTGATGGGCGCGGCGTTTCCGTTCTTCGTGCGCCTGGCTGCGGGAAGGCTCGAGTCGCTGGGTCGCGCGCTCGGAACCGTGAGTGCAGCCAATACGGCCGGTGGCGTGCTGGGATCGCTGCTGGCTCCCTTCCTGATGCTGCCGCTGCTCGGTCTCGTCGGCGGCGCCCTCGCCTGCGCGGGTATCAACACCCTGGTCGCTACCGCGTTGCTCGTCCGTGTCGGCGACACGCGCGGCATCCGGTTGCGGCCTGCCGCTGCGGTTCCCGCCGCGGGCCTGCTGGTGATCTCCCTGCTCGCAATGCGTCCGCCGGTGGCGCCGGAGGGCATGCAACTCATCTTCGTCACGGAAGGCCGCCAGGCCACGACTGCGGTCCTTCGCAATGCCGCGCGCCGGGACCTGATCGTGAACGGCGAGGCCCAGGCTTCGACTGCAGGCACCGCGCGCGGGACCGAAGAACTGCTCGCAATCCTGCCCTGGCTGCTCCACCCGAGCGCAGAACGCTTCCTCGAGGTGGGTCTCGGGGCAGGTATCACCCTGGGGATGGCCACGGCGCTGCCCCTCCAGCAGATCGACTGCGTCGAACTCGCAGAGTCCGTCCTCGCTGCGACGCCCTTCTTCCAGCCCGAGAATCGCGGTGTCGGCCGCGGCGATGACGCGCGCGTCCGGATCGAACACGGGGACGGCCGGGTCTTCCTTGCCCAGCATCCCAACAGCTACGACATCGTGGTCGCAAACACCGTCCATCCCGAATCGGTGGGTGCCACGTTCCTCTATTCGCGCGAGTACTTCGAACGAATCTCGGCCAGCTTGCGACCCGGCGGCATCGCCGCCCAGTGGCTGCCCCTGGAACGCATCGGAAGAACCGCCCTGGTTGCGATTCTGAGGACGTTCTTCACGACGTTCCCCTACGCCAGCCTTTACTGGGGAGACGACAACCTGATCGCAATCGGAAGCACGCGTGAAATCGGCGTGTCGGGTTCCGGCTTCGTACAGCTGCCCGAGCCGGCGCACAGAGCTCTCGGGCGCCTCCACATTCGCACGCTGTCCGAACTGTCACGTCGCCGGCTGGGCGACGCCCCGACCCTCCTCGCCGTCCTGGGCGAAGGGCCGCTGCTCCAAAATGACCGCCCCCTTCTCGAAGCGCTTCGCTTCGAACAGGCCGAGGGGACACCGATCGCAGCACAGTTCGAACTCCTGGCCGAGATCGCCGAAGCGGGGGGATCCGACGAGATGGTGCTTTGGCTCGAATCGCGCGCGGCGCGCGCGCGGGGGCACATTGAACGAGCCGACCGGCGCGAGGCACTCGCTGAAGCCGCAGGCCTCGCACTCGCGCGCCGCGGCCGGATCTCCCGAGAGACACAGACCGACCTGCTCGTCGTCGACACGGGTCAACTCGACGAGGCAATCGCCATGCTGAGCGAGTTGCTCGAACGCGAGCCCGACGCCAGCGCCGCACGCTTTGGCCTGGCGGTCGCCCAATACCGTGACGGCCGGATCGAGGCTGCCCATGCGAGCGTCTCCCAACTCCTCGAGATCGAGCCCGCCCACGCGCGGGGATGGAATCTGATGGGGATCCTGCGGCAGCAACTGGGATCCAGGAGCGAGGCACGAGCGGCCTTCGAAGCGGCGCTGGCCGCCGATCCATTCCTCCCGGAGGCGCTGGTCAACGCGGGTCTCGAAGCCGCGCGAAATCGCGACCCGAAGCAGGCAGCAGGGTTCCTCCGCCGTCTCCGAGCGCTAGCGGTCTCCGGCTCCAGCCCAGAGTCGAGGGCTCTGGAAGAAGCGCTGGCGAAGTCCCTGTAGCGACGGCTCGACCTAGGCTCGGCGTCGGCGCGCGAGGAGACCGAAACCGAGCAAGCCCCCCGCGATCAGGAGACCCGTGGCTGGCTCCGGGATGATCGTACCCTGGACGCTGAAGTCCACGCCCGAACTGATCATGAAGTTGGCGGTATTGCCCGTGGCCAGAGCGCCCAGGGGAGCGAAGGCGACGAACATCCGCACGCTCGTCTCTTCTGCGAGCAGGCCCGAGCCATAGTCGAACAGGCCCACCAGCGTCGTAAACGGCCCGACCGACACGGCCCCCGGTGCAATGCCGGTATCGCTTGCGAAGATGCCCGCGCCCATCGGATTGGGAATGATCGGAGAGGCCGCAGCCCCTATCCCGATCGCGTCCACGAGCGCCGACCCGGCGCTGAGAGCCAAGCGAATGACGAGGACGTCCTGATTCGCGAAGTCGACGGTTCCGTCAGTCAACGTGCCGTGGGCCGAGCCTGAAAAGTCGGTTTCCCGAAGGACGAAGCCGAGCACGCCGCCCAGCGAACCCCCGCCGGTGATCTCCACGTCGTCATCGAGTGTGAAGAACGTGGCACTCGCAGAAGTCGCCCAGAAGATCACCAAGCTTGCGACGACGACCGCAACCCACTTCGGCTTCTGCAGCATCAACTCTCGACTCCCCAGCAAATCACCAAAACGACCACCGGCCCTATACCAGAGCAGGAGTCTCTAACCGTATTACTACCCAATCGGTGCCATGTAAAGCAAAATCCGTTCCATCGGTAGGAGGCGGCATTTCACCCCGTAAATACGCTAGGAAACAGCGATCTCGAGCCGCTCGGGGCACGAACCCGCTACCGGAGAGAAAAGCTCTACCCATCCTGAGAGATCTCTTTCCCTCTCTGCACTCGCGAATCACATCGTCTCCTGGGCCAGGTGCTGGAGAATGCGCTCGTAACCGTTCTCCCCGCGCACGCGCACGATCAGCTCGTACTCCCGCGACAGGGAGTTCATCAGGTAGACGCTGGCGGAGGGGTCGTCGACGAGTTCGCCGTTCACCTCCAGGACGACGTCGCCATTCCGAAAGCCCACCTCTTCCCAGAAGCTGCCGGGCACGACGCCGAGAATCTGGACCCCTTGCAAGTCTTCGTTGGCATACAGCGGTCGAACCCTGGCCTCGGCGTACAGCCGTGTCGGAGTTCGCTCCGGAGAGAGCGCCTCCTGGTTCTCCTGGGTAACGGTGATCCAGCCCCTCTCGGACACCGTCGGCTTCGGCCGCTCTGGCAGCCGCTTCACTTCCACCTGACTGCCAGCCGCACCGACCGCGGGCGGCGATGAAATCGCTGTCGGCACGCGCTTCGCCAGGAGGACAGGCCCGGCGGGATTCGGACCCTGCTCAGAGTGCGGCAAGAGCAGCGCCAGCAACAGCAGCGGAAGCACCAGGCCAGCCGCCGCCAGCCACGCGCGCCGTCGCACGCCCACGAAGCGGCGCCGGTCGGCGCGGCGCAGCTCGTCCGGGCCGCGAGAGAAGGGCAGCAGGTTCGCGAACAGCGACCCCAGCGAATGGCCAGCGAGCACACGTCTCTCCGCCTCGTTCGGACGGCACCAGAGGACGAGCGCAACTGCCGACAGGAGCCAGAGTACCAGTGCGAGTTCGAACGAGGTCACGCTGCAGAGAATGCCGGACAGTGCATCGAGGCCCGGAGGCCGCCCCGCTCCTGCGGGAGGGTCTCCGGGCTCATTACGCGCACGGGCCTAGTGTCCGCCCGCTTGCTTCTCGGTGAAGTCGATCACGAACCAGTTGGGCGATGGAGCCCCCTTCGGCTGGTTCAGAGGCGCGGGAGCATCCGTTGCAAACGGAGTCGAGCAGCTCGTGTGGATGACCTCCGCCACTCCATTGATCCGAATCGTCAGCTTAGAACCGAGGGACGACTCGCCGTGGGCCGTGCCGTCGATCGTGAACCCGTTCTCGCTGGGCTTCGACAGCAAGGTCACCCCACTGATCAAGTCGACCGGGCCGTAGGTCACCGGCTCCCCATAGAACGACTTCGCCTTGAATTCGACCGACGCCCCGAGGATCGTCGGACCGTCGTAGCGCAGCAGCGCTGCGGCGATCTTCTTGGTGCAGACCGTGGCCTCTTCGGGCGGCTCCTCCACCGTGATGGTCGCAGTGTCGCTGGCCTCGACGCAGGCGTTTCCCGCAACGTCGCCGTTGACCGTCGCGACGTTGGTCGTCTCCTCCTCGATCAAGGCGGTGGTCGTGTAGACCGCCACCTCACTGGGAGCAAGCGTCGCTCCGCTCACGATGTTACCGAGTTGGTCGTCGTCGACAGAGACGTTGTCGACCGGGTCGTCGTTCGGATTGGTGACCGTGTAGGTGTATTCCACGCTGGCACCGAGTGCGACCGTGCCGCCCTGCGTCGTGTTCATGCCGAAGACCTGGAGCGCCCCGACCTGGTCCTCGAGGTTGAGCGACTGCGAGCAGGAGGTATGGAAGTAGCCATCCTGGATGAGATCCCCGGTAATGGCATTCTTGATCCAGTAGCCGGTGGTGCTCGACAGATTGCTGCAACCGCAGGCCGATCCATCGATCGTCAGCAGATCACCGCTGTTGACGTTCGTCACGTCCAGGTACTGGCACGTGTACGGGGATGCGCTGTTGCTGATGATGATCCGAACCGGATCGATCGTGGCAGGCAGAGCGTCCACGCAGAACACCTTGCCCGGAGCCTGCGAGTGCGTCGTCGCGCTGCAGTCTGCAGCCGTGTAGCGGAGCGTCAGATCCTTGATCTTGCCCAGGCAGTGCGGGCCCGGAACCACGTCGATCTGGGTCTCGCAGTCATCTCCATCCAGCTCGAGGTCGATTGTGCCCCCCTGGGTCGATGTCACGGAGGTGACCAAGGCAGAGCCAAACTGGCTGCCAGGATCGAAGGGCTGGGAGCACGAGGTGTGGATCGTGTCCTTTTCGACGGTCAGGTTGCCATCGCTGGTTCGGATCTTGATGGTGACCCGCTTGCCAAGTGTCTCCTTGCCAGCCGCAGCAGCATCCACGACCACGCTGTCCCCGAGCATGACGCCCGAAACCGAGGCGAATATGGTCTTCTTGTGGCGCCTGTGGCCCCACCAGCCCCAACCCCAACCCCAACGCTTGCGCTTCTTACCGTAGACGAGGATGTCGACGGGCTCTTCGCCGTCGGCGCCACCCATGCACTTGGCCTTCTTGGGGTTCTGGAGGTGGGAACTCGCGCTGCAACCGAGACCCGTGTACTCGAACGTGAAGGCCGTGGCCTTCCCCTGACACGCATCGCCCACCGTATCCGGCGGCTGCACCACGCAGGCTTCCTTCGCAATCTGGAGGTCGCATTGCTGGACCGGGGGATACAACGGACCATGGCAGGTGCCTGCCGCGTCGAGACTCGCCTGGCCGCTGATCGAAATGTCGCTGAGGGTGCCCGGCGTGAGCGGCGAGTGGACGTAGAGCAGTTTGCTCATCTCGCCGTTCGCGATCGGAACCGAGGAAAAGTCCCACGTCACGACGTCGACCGCTGCATCGATCGTAGAACTGCCTGGAGCCGTCCCGGGAGACGTCGCGATGTAGCCGGCGCCCGTCACATCGTCGGTCTCGACGGAGAGCTCGAAGCCGATCAGCGCGGGAACGAAGGGCCCGGAGCCGCCGACGTGGCTGATCCTGTAGATGTAGGTGTTGTTCCCGGCAAGCGGCAGCGGATTGTCGGGATTGCTGGGAAGCCAGTACTCGAAGGACTTTTCGACGATGTAGCAGGGCTGATCGCAGACACCGGGAAAGCCGTTCGGCTCCTCGAGGACCGACGTGCCCGACTGATCGGGTCCGGCCGAGGCTGGGGCAGGCAGCACCACCGTTGCCAGTACCAGGGCGGCTGCGAAGAAGGCGGGGTAAGAGGTCGCGACAGAAGCAGAATTGAGCATGAGAAAACCCCTGTGAATAGTCAGATCAGCGAGAGCACCTGCCTATGAGTTGCCGGTAAGTTGCCGGTGTAACAGCTAGTTGGCTTGCCTGCAATCATCGTTGTCACTCAATCGAATAAAAAGTCACCCCGCGCTGCAATCCCTCGGTCCGGATGGAGTGGTTCCCACCCACCCTGCGAGCCAGCCGTCGCCGGGCAGCGCTCCCACCCGTAGGCCTGCGTGGCCCTGGGCGACGCGCCGAGCGCCTTGCGCGCGCGCGTTGGAGACCGCGATCTGATCCGCTGGGGAGCGTCGCGCGTCAGCCCGACGACGATTCCGTGTAGAAATCCGCGCGAGGCGTTCCGGTGGGGTCGTAGACGGGCTCGGAGATCGCCGGGCGGTACTTGAGAACGTCTGCACCCGTCAACCCGTGAGCGGCAATGGTGTTCCGCATGTTGAGGTAGTGCGGCCCCTCGAAATGGGCGCGCAGGGCCTCTTCGTTCTCCCAACGCTCGTAGACGTAGATGCGTCCCGGCACCAGCAGGTCGGCGCTCCACACGTAGTCGATGCAGCCCTCCTGGGCGCGGGTCGCCTCCATGTGCGGACAGGCCGCTTCGAGCGCCGCGTCGCGTTGGGCAGGGTCGACTTCGACGGTTCCGCTGATGAGGATCACGAGAATCTCCTGTCTCCGGTGTTGGCCGCGCGGGTCAGAGACTAGCCTTGGAGCGGAGGTAATTTCGATGTCCGACGAGCAATCCGGAATCCAGGAAATCCGAGATGAGCTGGCAATTCGCGAGTTGGTGGCCCGCTACTCCGAGGCCGTCGACCGCCGGGACGAGAAGGCCTGGGCCGAGACCTGGGCCGAGGACGGCATCTGGAACGTCGGTCCGAGCCACGCGACGGGCCGCGAGGCAGTCGTGAAAACCTGGTCGGGGTTGATGGAACTCTTCCGATTCGTCACCCAGATGCCCCAGTCGGGCTTCGTCGAACTCGATGGCGACGACGCCCGGGGAACCTGGCAGGTGGTGGAACTGGGCTGGCCTCACCAGGGCGACCCAAGCTGCACCCTGGGCGTGTACGACGATCGCTACCGCCGCAC
>Ga0310342_100002694_pt1 | contig 11480 bp, 10 predicted proteins | sample S15DNA20500_MG_FD_206155 | JGI IMG/M metagenome (GOLD analysis project Ga0310342, IMG submission 206155) | Marine microbial communities from station ALOHA, North Pacific Subtropical Gyre - S1503-DNA-20-500_MG | ecosystem: Environmental > Aquatic > Marine > Oceanic | place: Pacific Ocean: North... | reverse complement strand
TTGTCCATTAGAAATTAAATCCATAAACTTGGATTTTCCCACAACGGCACTAAGGGTGAAGCCGCTAGCAATTCCTTTAGCGTAAGTGGCTAGATCGGGCGTCACTCCAAAAACTTCTTGGGCTCCTCCTAATGCTAGCCGGAACCCAGTAATCACTTCATCAAAAATTAAAGCTGTCTCATATTGGTCACAAAGGCTGCGGAGGCCTTCTAGAAAGCCGGGTCGTGGCAGGATAGAGCCTGAATTACACATCACTGGTTCAGTCAAAATGGCCGCGATTTCCCGACCTCGTCGTGCAAAGAGCTCCTCTAGAAGATCTAGATCATTCCAGGGCATAATAACTACGTTATCTGCGGCATTGCGGACTTGGCCTTTACTGGGTAGTACCGGGTTGGGATTTTTTCGTTCCCCAGCCTGTTCGGGACTAGGTGCTGTTGAAACAAAAAGGCTGTCGTACCATCCATGCCAATGTCCTTCGAATTTAATGACCAGATTCCGTCCGCGGTAGGCTCGAGCCACGCGAAGAGCGGTGATAACGGCCTCAGATCCGGTGCTATTGAACCGAACTCTGTCAGCACAAGGGATAATCTCAGTGATCAGTGCCGCCAATTCAGCTTCTGATTGGTGCTGCCCAGCAAAAATTAACCCTTGGTCTAACTGTTTGTGCACTGCCTCCAGCACCAGGTCAGGATTGTGACCCAACAAAAGTGGACCTTGTCCAAGGATGTAGTCAATATATTCATTGCCGTCTACGTCTTTAATCCGGCTGCCTGAGCCGGACTTGAAATAAAGGGGATGGGGCAGCTCGGCCTTGCGAATATCGCTACTGACTCCACCAGCAAGAACGGCTTTATACTTTTCAAACCACTGGGCAGACTTTTCAAGAGCCATAAAGGATTTCTGTTGGGAGTTTTGAGGGGATGGCTAAAGGCTAGTCCAGCCCCCGTCAAGCATCAGATTGATTCCTGTTACGTAAGCCGAGGCGTCAGAGGCCAAGAACACTACGGCGCCTTTGATATCTTCGTTGTCCAAAAGGCGCCCGAGAGGCACTCGCTTTCGGTAGTTGTCCAAAAAAGGCTTTGGCTGGTTCTCGAGATAGCCTCCTGGGGAGATACAATTGGCCCGAACACCTTTCTTTCCATAGTAATTAGCAATATGCCGGGTTAAATTAATCATTCCGGCCTTGACGAAGTTGTAGGTCGGTGACTGAAGCATTGTAGTTCCTTCATATAAGGTAGGATCATTGGCTACTACACCATAGATACTAGAGATGTTGATGAGGGATCCCTTTTGTTGCCTTACCATGTCTGGAACAAACGCCTTACAGATAGTGAACAAACCAACCATGTCACCTTTGGCACTCTCCATCCAGTCCATAGGAGTTTGGGTCTCGAAACTTCCTCCAACCCTTGCTAGAGCGCTGTTGACAAGAATGTCGAGACGACCAAATTTCTCTAGAATCTGGTCATGCAGTCGGTGTATGGAATCAATATCAGCGATGTCTAATTGCATTCCATGGGCATCATAACCCTTTTTTACCAACCCCTCCGCAAAGCGAAGGTTTCTCTCTAGGGATCGAGAGGCGACGATGACGATTGCTCCTGCTTCAGCTAGACCCTCGGAAAGGCTACTGCCAAAAAGAGGTCCCGCTCCCGCTGTTACCAGAGCAATCCGGCCTTTGAGAGAGAATTTATCGAGCACACCCATAATTACCTCATATCATCGGTTGTTAGTGTACAGGATCTTTTAATTAATTCCACGCTGTATTTCCCTGGAATGTGACTGACTAATCTAGGTAGAATATGGGTTATTCTTCCGTTAGGTCCAGACTCAATTGCGTCGGTGAAACGAGACTTCCTTCGGAAAGGATTGGTCTGAATCTGTTTCTCTGAGAATTTTACCAAGGAGGGCACTTGCTAGCTAATATTTTGAAATCCAAAGTCCGACAGGAAGAGTTAACTCTGGGTGTTTTTTTAATGTTTGATTTTTGGGCAGGGTATCTCGAAATTTTCAAAGCGGAAGGTATGGATTTCGTGGTTCTGGATATGGAGCACAGTTCAGCGAGCCTCAGTACAGCCGAGGATTTGTGCCGTACTGCCCGGCTTTTAGATTTGCCGCTGCTCATTCGACCAGAAGCTGCTCTCTACCATTTAATTCGAAGGTATATGGACATGGGGCCGGCTGGCTTGATGGTTCCTTGGATAGAAAGTCAGGATCAGATTGAAGGTATTCGACAAGGAACTTTCCTTCCCCCTAAGGGGAGAAGAGGACCAGGTGGTCCATCGATTTTTGCTAATCGTGGGTTAGATCGGAAAGCTTGGGACGAAATTGAGTCCAGCTTGTTCATCATGACTCAGTTTGAAAGTCCAATTGGAATCAAGAACTTAACCTCTCTGATTAACCATGATTGGATTGACTCAGCCATGCTCGGCCCATATGACCTTTCTTCGAATATGAGCCGATGGGGACAGACTGACCATCCGGAGGTGGTGGAGGCTATTGAAGAGGTGAGACGCCAAGCTTTGAGTCTCGAAAAAAACTGTGGCATGGTGGTGGGGTCAGTTCAGCAGGCCAAGTTTTGGATTGAGCGAGGTTTTTCTTTTTTGATCTGCTCAGAAGTTTCCGGCATGGTAAGGCATCATTCCCGAGACCTTATTTGCCGTATTCAGCAGGCACATTCTGATGCTCGAGGAAATCGATCTGGGTAATGATGTTCTGGGTACCCGGCTTTTAGTAGGGGTGTGCTGCAAAACTTTCAATTTTGAAACACGAAGATAATTTTTGGAGTGTGGAAATCCTGTCTTCCAAAGTGAATGCCCTGCTTATTATGTGTTAGTTGAGGTAATGAGAGTAAAGATTAGCGACAAACAAAAATGAAACTGACGAACCTAGATGTGGTAGTGGTGGTTATCTATGTGATGTTCCTCTCTGCCATCGGGATTTATTTTTTCCGACGTCAAACTTCGAGAGAAGAGTATCTGATGGGTGGTCGGAGCATGCATTGGATGTTGTTGGGAGGCAGCATGATGGCCACTCTACTTTCTACTATTACCTTTCTTTCCGTGCCGGGTGAGATGATACGTTTTGGCATTGCTCTGATGTCAGGCACTATTGCTATGCCCTTATTTGTCCCAGTTGCTAACCGCATCCTTATTCCCGTGCTGCGGCGCCTCTCCATCACCAGTGCCTATGCGTACCTGGAGAAGCGATTCGATGTGCGTTTTCGTATCCTAACGTCCTTCATTTTCGTCCTAAGGACCATAATCTGGATGGGATTGATCATTTATACGTGTAGCTTTGCCGTCAGTGCAATCACCGGATGGGACCTCTACTTAACGATTGTGATTGCTGGTTTAGTAACTACCTTGTATACCACCGCCGGTGGCCTGCGGACAGTAGTTTGGACAGACAACCTGCAGTTGGTGATCCTGTTGGGGGGGGCTTTAGCCATTCCGGTAGTGATCGGATTTTCAATCGACACAGGTCCAGTAAGTTGGTGGAGTACCTTTTCTGAGGCTGGACGAACCCAGATTCAGCTCTTTAGCTGGGACTTGACGGTACGTATTACTGTGGTTGGTATTGTGATGAGCAACTTTTTTTGGAACATTTGTACCTTAGGTGGTGACCAGGTTGCGGTGCAACGGTATCTAAGTTGTCCCAATCTGTCGGCTGCACGAAAGACTGTGTGGACGTTTGCCCTATTGAACTTCATAGTAACGGTGGCCCTTCTTTTTTGTGGCCTTTCTTTGTTTGCTTTTTATGCGGGCCGTTCTGGTCTCTCCACTCAGGCTTTTCAAGAACAGATCGCAACCGAAGCCGACCGGATAATGCCCATGTTCATTGTGGACGAACTGCCAGCAGGTGTCTCGGGGTTATTATTGGCGGCATTACTGGCTGCCGCCATGTCGAGTTTGAGTTCAGGTATTAATTCTATTTCTGGTGTGGTCGTCTCCGACTTTTTTGAAAGATTTAGTGTTTTTAAAACCTACGTCCAGAACCTTTGGGCCGACAAAGTGGTTTCTTTGATAGCAGGGCTAGTTGGCGTGGGGACTTCAGTGAGTATTGCTCTGATGGTCGAGGGTACTGACTGGAATTTGATAGAGCTAGCAGGACGACTCAACCATATTTTTGTGGGACCACTCGGAGTATTATTTTTTGCGGGAATTCTTTTTCGTCATGTGGGGAAACAGGCAGCCTTCCTAGGATTTGCCACGGCAACCTTGATGAGTCTTTTCATTTGTTTTGGCAAAGAGTGGTTTGGCCTCGAAAAGAGTCTTTCCTTCATCTGGGTGGTGCCACTCCCATTCCTGGTCGGATTAGCTCTGGCGGGCTTGGGTGCTTACTTGTTTCCTCGCCCCTCAAAGCACTTAGTTAATGGGCTAACACTCCATGAGCCTCAGAGTAATGACTCCATCGGATAGTGGCTGATTAGGGGAATTGGAAGACCATGCCAAATGAAAAACGGGCTTTACCTTCTATGCGAGTTGACGGTCAAGTTGCTTTGGTAACCGGTGCGGGTTCAGGTTTGGGGCGTGCGATGGCAGTGGGATTGGCAGAGGCCGGAGCGAGTGTGGTGGTAACGGATTTGTCTGGGCGGATAGGAAATGCAAAGCAGACGGAAAGTCAAATTCGGAAATTAGGTAGAGAATCCTTGACGGTGCCTCTGGATGTTACCTCTCTCGAGAGCATTGGCCAAATGGTTGATAAGGCAACTGGACAATTTGGGAGAATCGATATTTTGGTTAACAATGCCGGAATCAATATTTCTAAGCCGGCTTTAGAGGTGACAGAAGAGGATTGGGATCGAGTGATGGATGTGAATTTGAAGGGAGTCTTTTTCTGCTCTCAAGCAGTAGCTAAAGGGATGATCCAAAGAAAAACGGGCAAGATAATTAATATTGCTTCTCAGAACGGAGTCGTTGGTTATTATAATCGTGCAGCCTATTGTTCTAGTAAAGCTGGGGTAGTGAATCTGACCCGTGTGCTGGCGGTTGAATGGGCCAAGCAGAATATCAATGTCAATGCTATTGGTCCGACGTTTGTCCGCACCCCGCTCACTGACAAGCTATTCCAGGATCAGAACTTTAACCGTGAGATTCATCGCCGCATCCCATTGGGACGATTAGGTACACCAGAGGACATTACAGGAGCTGTTGTTTTTCTAGCCAGTCCGGCTGCTGATTTGATCACTGGGCACACTTTGTTGGTTGACGGTGGATGGACAGCAATTTAGCCGGGGTAGCCGGTGTAAGGTAGGATAATAATTTCTTTGGTGGCGAGCGGTAAGTTAGATCTCGGGAGCTGGACAATAGGGACTAAATTGGAGTCAACCATGAAGAAGGTAGTTGCGAGGTGTTTTCAGCACTGGGCAAATGGCCGGTGGGTCTGGGGGATTAGCCTGATGCTAGTGCTATTGAGTCAGACGCTTGTTGTTTGTCAAGCTGCTAAAATGAACAAGGCCCCAGTGACGGTAGAAGTGCTGCGAGTAGGATTCGATCGCGATTCAAATTTGCCAATAGTAATTCTTTTGGACAAAGGTGAGAAGCGGGCTATCCCAATTTGGATAGGGCCCTTTGAAGCTCGTGCCATTGACATGGAACTGCAGGGAGAAATTTCTCCTCGGCCGCTGACTCACGATCTTATGAAAACGATTCTAGAGGGAGCCGGAGTAGTTTTCGAAAAAGTTCTAGTTGATGAGTTGAAGTCTGGGACTTACTTTGCTCGAATCTATCTAGCCTTAGACGGGAAGGAGTTCGAGGTTGATAGTCGTCCTAGTGATGCTATTGCGTTAGCATTGAGATTCCATCAGCCCATCTTAGTAGCGAGATCATTGATGGATGATGCTCCTGCTCTTGATCTTCAGGAACCTAACAGGTCCCAGTTCGAAAAGATCAGGGGAATCACGGTTCAGAATATTACTGATGAATTAGCCGCATCTTTAGGATTTGACAGCCAAGAAGGAATTTTGGTCTCGGATGTCAAGGGAAATGAGAACCCGGTCCTGAATCGAGGAGACGTTATCCTAGCTGTTGAGCAAAGATTAATTCCGAATATTAGAGATTTTAAAGCCAGACTCTTGGGTCTTGATGGTAGGTTGGTCAAGCTGCAGGTACGACGGGCAGGTCAAAATCGAGTAGTTTGTCTTTTACCCAAGCCGTAAATCTCCTAATCCGTGATCTCCATTAATTTTGACCGGTTAACCTGATTTGATTGTAAACCATTCGTTTTTTCAAAGGATGCGGATGAGTTTCTCTCAGCGACAATATTTCAATAATCGCGTTGATGAATTTGACATTCCCCAGCCCTTACCAGTTCTAGGTCGTCTTAGAAATATTGTTGCTGAAGCTGGCCTGCAGCCCGGTGAGGTAGTCCTGGATGTCGGAACTGGTGTGGGAGTTCTGATTCCCCTGATCCAATTTTTTCGGCCTGCTCGTATAATAGCCTGCGATTTTGCTGAGAAGATGTTGGAGCGGCTCAAGCAAAAGTATCCCCAAGTTGACATCTATCATACAGATGTTTCCTGTTTGTCTTTGGAGGATGCATCTGTCGATGTGATCTTCTTGAACGCTATGTATGGTAATATCGACGACAAGCCAACGGCTTGTCGCAACGTGGCCCGGCTGCTCCGTCCGGGAGGTCGTATGGTTGTTAGTCATCCTGAAGGAAGGGCATTCGTGGAAAAACTTCGCCAGATAAGTTCTCTCTCCATCGAATCACTTCCCAGTCGGGAGGCGTTTAAATCCTTATTGGAGCCATTCGATTTAAATATCATTGCTTACAGGGATATCCCAAGCTTATATCTCATGGTGGCTCGAAAAAACTGAGGTCAGATCCTACTATCCTAACTACAGTCTTAAGGTAAAGGCCTGAGAAGTAGAGTGTGGTAATGAAGCCTCTTCAAACGTATGACTTCTTAAGTAGTAGAAGCTTTAAGGTTGAGAAATTATTTATCCTATCACCGATCGAATAGCTTGGACTGCCAGGATAACCCGGTCAATATGTGCCATCGTGTTGTAAATGTGAGGGCACAAACGCAATCCTCCAACAGTAGCTCCTGCAATGCCGTATTGGGTGTAGAGACTGTCGAACACTTGCTGCCGTTTTGGTTGGGGTACCTTAATGATACAAACGCCTCCACTGAGCTGTGGATCTTCAGGTGTTAGCAGCTTAAAGCCCGATGTCTTTAAGCCTGCTTTTAATGTTCCAGCAAGCTTGAAAATACGAGCCTCTATTCGACCAAAGCCAATCAGACGGTGAAAATCGACAGTAGTAGCAATGGCAGCCAAGCAAGCGTCGTCTCTCTGACCAAAGCACTCGAATTTCCTGGCTCCCTGGAGATCGGTCCCGTCGACTCTCCCCCATCCGGAACCCACCACATTGGGCCAGATGTTCCTAATTCGATCTTGTTTCACATAGAGTAGACCACTTCTTTAGGGCCGCAAAGCCACTTGTGGCTGCTGGCAGCATAGGAGTCACACTTCAACTCCCTCAAATTGAGATTGAAAGATCCCCAAGTTTGAGCACCATCGACATGAACATGAATATCGCGTTGATGGGCTAAGTCACACAGTTTTCTAATTGGAAGACGAAGACCACTAATGTTGGAAACGTGAGTGAGAGCTAAGACGCGCGTGTTGGTTCCTATAGCCTCCATGAATGGTGTGATCAGTTGATCAAGTCGGGTAGGTTCTGTAGGAGTCTTGACTCGTTTGACCCTAGAGTTGAAGCGAGATGAGCGTATATCCCAAGCGACATTGTTGGTTGGATGGTTCTGATCCCAAAGGACGATTTCATCTCCTGGTTTGAGGGGAAAGCCATTGTTGATGATATTATTGGCCTCGCTAGTGTTTCGGACCAAGGCAATTTCATCGCTGGTCACCCCTAGTTGATTAGCTACCTGGCATCGGGAGTGTTCAAGCATGCTCTTGAATTTGGCTCGATTGTTAAAAGAACAGTCCTCATCAATGTCCTGAGTGAGCTCCACCACTTTTTCGGCAACCTGTCGGGGAGAAGGACAAAGGTTGGCAGCATTCATGGGAACCTTATCCTCTCGAAAAGGGAACTGCTGCCGAACCATTTCCCAATATGCGTCATTATCCGGAATGGTAGACAACGGAGAAGATAAGGCAGCAAAGCAGGTCGGACTTGTTGACAGGAAGCTGACTCCGCGCACTAGTTTTTTCAGGGCTAAGCGACGAGAAAGATCTTGCGTCATAGTTGTATTGCTCCTGAACTAGATCATTCATTAGATAAGAGTTATAACTAATGGAGTACCCCTTACGTCATGGGGTAATGTTTGAAGGAATTCAGACAGCTGCTTGATAGGATTCAATCGATGACTGTGAAGAGGTAAAATCCATTCAATGTGTCACAGGGTGTTGATCATCACACCGCCATCAACAACTAAGGTTTCCCCAGTGATGTAGCTACCAGCCTCTGTAGCTAACAAAAGTGCTGGTCCAATGAGCTCGTTAGGTTCTCCCCACCGACCTAGCGCAGTACGTTGGGCGAATTGTTGTTTCTGAGTGTCGTTAAGGAGTGATGCGGGTAGATCTGTCCAGAAAGGTCCCGGTGCTATACAGTTTACAGTAATGCCATAAGGGCCTAGATCCAGTGCGTTAGCCTTAGCCATCCCGATCAAGCCGTGCTTGGTTGCATTGTACGAGTTCCGGCTGGCCTTACCACCTAAGCCCATAATTGAAGAGATGTGGATAACTCGCCCCCAGCGCCGTTCTTTCATTTGAGGAACCAAGGCTCGAGTTAAAGCCATGCAGGAACTCAGGTTCAATTCCAAAATCCTGTCCCAGTCTGAGTCGCGGACCTCATCGATAACTGCGGGAATGTTAGCACCGGCGTTATTCACCAGGATATCCACTCGGCCCATTTCTTCGAGTGCGCTGCGAGCAAGGCTCACGGCCTCCTGCCGTCGGGTTAGATCAGCGACGATCGAGGTTCCCTTCATGTTAGTTCCGTCTAGAATCTGAACAAGAGCCTGTTGAAGTTCATCTTTGTGACGGCTACTGATGATCACGTCAGCGCCGGCTTGAACAAAACCTCGAGCCATTGCTTTTCCTAAGCCTTTACTACCGCCGGTTACCAAAGCGACGCGACCTGAAAGGTCAAACAGCGACTGATTCTCCATCTTCCTTTTGTTCCTTTCTACTGAGGAGTTTTCTACCCATCTTTCAAATGGTATCACATAGAGCAAATTCAAGTCCTAGATGTAACTCAGAGATTTTTTAATGGGTATGAGAAGGACGGAGGGTTTTAAATTTATGTGGTTTAAGGGCCAATGACAAAGATCATCTCAAAAAGGATTCTGATAGGAGATTACTGGAGAAAAAAGATCCGCGAGGAATTTAAAATTATAGGTCTCAACAAGGACTAGGGAATGTTGAAAAGGATGTTACTTGTAGGAGCAGCCTACGCATAGAAGAGCAACGTCGGGTGACCAATAAGGTTCCTACAGTAGCCGATCCTGTTGAGTTAACACCATCCAATAACTGATATATTAAGTATATTTTAGGTAATGTTTCAGGCAATTTTCAAAAGTGACAGAAAATTTCTCTCTCGGGTTCTCCTTGGCCCAAAAAATATCCTGATTTTAGACTATTGTCTGGGAGAAAGTTTCCGGGGAAAAATTGCTACCTTAGATCAGGGTTGTCGGTCCCATTCATGAATATTACAGGGGAGTCGTTTTGTGTCAATGAGCTATCCTTAAGAACCATTCCTGATATTTTTTTAAAGTTCAATCACGAACTTTGAACGACGTCTCGGTTGAAGAATCAAAGGAAATGTGTATGATTAGCTCAAGGGAAGTCTTTAAATTCCCTAACATCCTGACCTGCTATTTTGGAGAAAATGCGGGCAGTTAGGTTGCTCGATTAGGGCCAGTAAGGCATTAATATGAGAATGACTCTGGGATTAATTTTTTCAACGGTGATGTTGTTTGCCACCAACGCCCGAACGCAACAGATTACAGTATCTCGAATCGAAATTGTTATGGTTCCTGAAAAAATTCGATGCTTTGAGACTGCCGTGATTCAAGTTAAAGCCTACGGAGAAATAGTAGATGCCGATGGTAATAAACAAACTATTCGATTGCGGCGAAGTCCAGACTATATTCGAATCTTGGGCAAGGACCGAGGATGGTTGTCCAAGCCCTTCTTATCCCAGACGGATCGTGTTCAGCTACAAGAACACAGCTCGTTTAGGACTTTGGTGGATGTAACCGAAGACGTCTCTATGAAGGATAGCGTACTCTATAGCGCGTTGGAAAAGACTGGCACATTCGAGATTGAGGCTAGTCTGGATGGAAAGAAGGAGAAACGAGAGATTGAAGTTTCTTCAGGGGCTCCTCGCCAACGTCAACAAGAAAGAATCGTTTTCGGTAAAGAACCGCCTAATCAAGATCCTTATCTTCAACTCGCAGCTCACTATTCGCCTCTGGTTGCTCAAGAGACATGGTTTCAGCCCAAGTCGGACTATTTGGCACGATTCGACTATGATGGGGATTGGCAAGGTGACAACAATTGGGATGCTCTGGAAAAGGGTAGCTCGCAGGCCTTTGTCTATTATGCAGTCATGGAGACCAAGACCCACTGGTTCATTGTATATAATTTTTTTCACCCTCGTGATTATTCTGAGGAATGTCTAGCAGGGTTTTGTCATGAGAATGACAACGAGGGGATGATCCTGACTGTGGCAAAAGAAGGCTCAGGTTATGGGCACCTGCAGGCTATGGAAACCTTAGCGCATAACAATATTTATTCTTTCCAGGCTGATGATGAAATTAAAAAGGGAGTTCATGACATTGACGGAGGAATTGAACTGGAGGGAGAATCGCATCCAGTAGTTTTTGTAGAATCAGGAGGCCACGGGGTTTACGGCTCATATAGTCAATATTCCCGATTTAACCTTCGAACCAAGTTTACAGCGGGCACTGGGATTACCTACGTCTACAAGGGAGAGGCCGAGAGACCTAAGCATGCGAACGACCGCAGGGTTGGGTACGAGTTGCTTCCAATTACCGAACATTGGTGGAACAAAGTGGATCCCGCCAGCGGTTGGAAGCAGAGGACCTTTGAGGATCTTTTCCAGTATAAACCGCTGGGAGGGCGTCCTCCAGCAAGGTTTCCTGCCATTCCGAAGGCATTTGTCGGGCGTAAGCATGCTACTAATAAAGCTAAGCCTTTTTGGGGGTGGCACGACAATCGAACCGATAAAAAGAAAATTCTGGTACCTGGGCAGTGGGGACTTGATCCAGCCTATGCTGTTTCGCGAAATCTATGTTTTCCCAGTAGTCAAGCGTTCTCCTTGGAATATATTTACAATCCATTTCTTGATTTGGACATTAGCACCAAGACAGAATAACCATCATTTACTCAGTCAATCGTTCTAAGAGGAGACTAGCTCTTTAGGTTTGTCACCAGTTTGGGACTATAGGCACCAAAATTAGAGGGGGGTTGGTACTGTTAGAG
>Ga0310342_100002693_pt1 | contig 11482 bp, 10 predicted proteins | sample S15DNA20500_MG_FD_206155 | JGI IMG/M metagenome (GOLD analysis project Ga0310342, IMG submission 206155) | Marine microbial communities from station ALOHA, North Pacific Subtropical Gyre - S1503-DNA-20-500_MG | ecosystem: Environmental > Aquatic > Marine > Oceanic | place: Pacific Ocean: North... | reverse complement strand
AATTTGTGGAGGATAGCCAAGCTCCTCGATACCTCTTACTCACTGAGTGCAGTATGGCCGATAATGTGGCCGCTGAGAATCCCAACAAAGAGATGCTCCGGTTATGTAGTGTTAGGTGCCCTCACATGAATCAAATCACTTTGCAGGATACCCTTGATTCTCTTCTCCACAACCGATACGTAATTGACGTACCAGAGAGTGTCCGATTGCGGGCTAAGCGAGCACTGGATCGTATGCTGATGATTCATTAAATGGTTCTCTCTGAGTTTCTGCTATGACCAGTATTTTGCTAACTGGGGGAGCTGGTTTTATCGGTTCACATTTAGCGGAGCGTTTGCTTGATATTGGAGTACGGCTAACCATAATTGATGACCTGAATGACTATTATTCTCCCGCGATTAAAAAACAGAGTTTGAGACAAATAGCAAAGCATGGTTCCTTTAGGTTTGTCCAAATAGATATTAGAAATATTAAGGGAATGGAAGAGGCGCTTAGCGGAGAGTTTTACGACGTCATTATCCACTTAGCTGCTCGTCCTGGTGTCAGGACTTCCATGGCCCAACCAATGCTTTACGAAGGAGTGAATGTTCAGGGAACGATCAGCCTGTTAGAGCTCGCTCGAAGATTTCACTGTCACAAGTTCATTTTTGCATCTTCCAGCTCTATTTACGGAACTAGTAATCGTATTCCCTTCTCAGAGAATGATTTGCAGGCCAACCCAATATCTCCATATGGAATAACCAAATTAGCCGCTGAGAAGTTTTGTTATTCTTTTGCTCATTTACACCAGATCGATACCGTCTGTCTGCGTTTCTTTACAGTCTTTGGACCAAGACAACGTCCAGATTTAGCAATTCACAAATTTGCCCGTTACATTCAAAAAGGCAAAGAAATATCAGTGTTTGGTGATGGTAGTTCTCGGAGAGACTATACGTACGTTGATGACATCGTAGAAGGGATCCTGTCTGCGATGGATTTGAACGTGCTCTTTGACATCTTTAATTTGGGAAATTCAGCTCCAATTACTCTTATGGAAATGATTCATCTACTGGAGAATCAACTAGGCAAGAAAGCCCACCTGTGTTTTCAGGAAAACCAGCCTGGAGAGCTACCGATCACCCATGCCGACCTGAGTAAATCCAGAAAACTTCTAGGTTACTCCCCACAAGTGCCTTTTAAAAAAGGTCTTGAATACTTTGTGAATTGGTTGGAGTCTGTTGAGAATAATGAATACTAAACGTTTTTTATCTGGAATGAGATTCGTTGCAGGCAGTACTGTTTTTCTTGCTGACGGTTATTGGTTTTATGGCTAGATTAAACTTAAGATTGCCTTTGAAGTGTTAAAAAGGGTGATGACGGGCTAGTTAATGGCTTTTAACGGCAACTGCACGGAGCATAGATCTTTATTAGATAACGAATCTATCTTTTCAAAGGTGCTTAGCGAAAACTAAACCCTCCATCAGTTTGGGGTGAAAGTGGGTAGATTTTTGAGGAAGTAAGTCCCCAGACTCGACAACTTCCTGTACTTGAGTTACAGGTGTCGGATTTAAGAGGAAGGCACACTGATATGGGGGACGTATTACTCGGCTGACCGCATCGTTGGCATCGCTCACATATTCAATGTAGCCACCTTGTGCAAGCTCTCGATCTCCAATCCCCAAAAGCTCATTGAATATCACGACCTGTAGAATTGAAACGTCAAGTTTGCACCAAGTCTCGGATTTATCTAAAGGCCACTTTAAAGATGCAGCTAAGTTGGGACTAAAAGTTAGAAGAGCCAAGTGCCTCAAGCCTGGTAAATAAATGCCCAAAGCATTACGACCAGCCTGCTGTTCTTGTCGAAGCTTTTCCAGGAGAATCTCTATAGAATTAGCAGAGTTACTTTCATTAAATGGTATTGACTGAATCCTAAAAAAGTCCTCTAGCTGCTGAAGAAATTTGGAAGGTTCGAAACCATCCCTGTCTCGAAGAATACGATGGAGAGGAAAAACAGAGATAGCTGGGGACTCGAGTCGAACGAAACTCATTAACTTGAAGCCATAATTGCCCCAGGCCGGGTTTTGGCTAAATCTATTAGCAGTCTCTTTATGAAATTGTTGGGCTACCTCATAACGATGGTGACCGTCTGCAATAATGACGGATTTGCATTTCATGGCTTTCTGAATTTTATTGATTCCTTCGTTGTTACTAACCGTCCACATGCGGTTCAAGATTCCTTCCGGACCGAGGACGGTCATATCTGCGTTCTGGTTAGTCAGTAGATCCAGCTCCCTTTCGATTTCTCCCTCTGGATCAGAATAGAGCATGAAAACTAATCCTGAATCTACTAGGGTTGTCCGCAATAGCTGCAATCGATCCTGTTTTGGCTTGGTCATCGTACGTTCATGAGGGTATACCTCCCTTGAGCTATACTCAGTAACTTTTCCCAAAGCTACAAAACCCTTGCGAGAGATATAGTTACCATTAGGTAAATAAAAGTCTTGATAGTAAGGGTAGATACTTAGTTCTGCATCTTGTAACAACACTGAGTCCAATAACCACTGATGGAGCAACTTCTTAGATCTAGTATATTGATTGTCCGTCAAGGAATCGTCCCTCGTTTTGGGGTTCATGATAATATGGGCAATATTGTAGGGATGACGATCATGAAATCGTTCGTCTCGATGTTGTTTGAATTGATCATATGGAAGGGAAATGACATCTTCCAAGTTTGATATTCGATCAGGGTTAAATCGATAGCCTCGAAAGGGGATAATTTGCATTAAGTCTCCTCACATGGGATAAAATATAGATTTGGAATAGTCGGAGCTTTTTCCAATGCGCCCTTTTTGGGAATTCATTGTCGGATACAGTCGTAATTTATAAATAAATTCAAGTCTCATTGAATAGCAATGTCTAGATGGTATCTAAGGGTCTAATCATAGTATGAGTGCAGGCCGTGATCTAAGAAGTTGCCTGTAAGTAGCGTACCGGAGCCACCCCAACCACTAATTATCATACATCAAGATCAGCCACTGCTTGTCATGCCGTCAACTAAGAAACTTGTTGTTGCCTTCCAAGGGGAGCTTGGAGCTTATAGTGAAATTGCCTCTCGTGGGTTTTTTAAGGAGCGTATTCACGTAAGTCCAAGTAAAACATTTGAGGGAGTCTTTCGAAAAGTACAAAAAGAAAAAGTAGATTTCGGGGTAATTCCAATTGAGAATTCCTTGGCTGGAAGTATTCATCAGAACTATGATCTTCTTTTGAAGTACCCTCTGAAAATCGTAGGGGAATCGAAACTGCGTATTGTACATCATCTCATTGCAAATTCCGGCGTTACCCTATCCCAGATCCGTCGTGTGTTTTCCCATCCACAAGCCCTAATGCAGTGTAGTAAGAGTACAGCTCGATTAAAAAAAGTTAAGGTCATACCGACTTACGATACTGCCGGCAGCGTGAAGAAGATTAAGGAAGAGGAAATTAAAGACGGTGCTGCGATTGCTAGCGACCTAGCTGCAAGATTTTATGGTATGACAGTCCTGAAAAAGAACCTCCAGAATGATTTCGACAACTTTACTCGTTTCCTTCTACTATCAAAAGGAGGGCGTCCTCTACCTAACGCTAACAAAACCTCAATTGTGTTTTCGATTCGTAATTGTCCCGGTGCTCTTTTTCGTTCAATAAGTGTCTTCTCTCTGCGAAATATTGACTTATACAAGATTGAGTCACGGCCATTGCATGGAAAGCCGTGGGAGTATTTTTTTTACATTGATTTTGCAGGAAGCTTAGACGATCCGAACTGTAAAAAGGCCCTGTCTCATTTGAAAGAGATGACAAACTATCTGAAGTTGTTAGGATCCTACCCCAGGGACGAGTCAAAGAAATAGGTCAAAACTCATTCCTGTGGGAAAAGAATTTAGTCCGAATTGCGGTCCAATACCACTGCAGGTTGATTATATTACCTTCATTGGTTGGATAAGGGGTAGACCTCCCTACGGTAAGATAACGGAAAATTCTCTTTCATATACGAATGGTCCTTGGCAGTATTCAGTGCATGACAATGACAGTCAACCTAGTAGTTGAAGTTTTTCCATTGCAGAACTCGCTTAATTTTCCTGGTACCAAGCTAAGCCGTTTAGCTTAATATTTTTATTATTGCTTGCAGTTTTGAAACCGAAAGCGGTTTGGAGGTAAAGCACGGAGTGAATTTGGACAAACTAGTCAGTGGTATTGTTCTCGCAGCGGGAAAATCTGAGCGAATGGGCCGCTCCAAAGCGCTACTACCGATATTTGGAACCACATTTCTTAAACATATTCTCAATCAAATCCAGAGTTCTAGGCTCTTTGAAACTAAGGTTGTTCTAGGGCATCAATCAAATGAAATTCTGAAACGTTTACCTGAAATTAGTTCTGTCGTTGTAATTAACGAGGAGTATGAAAAAGGGCAACTGTCATCTTTGCAAAAGGCTATTCTAGCTATTCATGATGGGCCCAGCGAGGGCTTAATGCTATTCTTGGTAGATCATCCCTTAGTTCAGGTTGAGCTCATTAATGGAATGGTTCGAGCCTTCTCAAACGGAAAAAGTCCTATTGTTATTCCTTCCTTCGAAGGTAAGCGAGGACACCCGGTGATCTTTCCCAGGGAGCTCTTTTCCGATTTGCTTGCGGCTCCCCAGAACCAAGGAGCCGTAGGGGTAGTCAGGGAACATCGTAAGCAAATTCTTCACCTGGAGTGGAAATCAGAGTTAATTCTGGCCGATGTCGATACACCGCAGGACTATAGCCGTTTTGTGCAGCAGAGGACGAGTCGCGGCTAACCAAGGTCACAGTTCGTTTAAATTTGGATATATCAAGATGCGGTCTAGTCGTAATAGAGCTTGCGCAATGGTCGTTGTTAAGTATATCCGGCATCTCTTTTTCCTTTTTGTTCTGTGTGAGTGTTTTCACAGGGAGCTGTATTCACTCTCTTTTGAAAATATTGCCATCGGCCTAGATTCTATTCGCCAGGATAAAATTAAAGCGACAGTTGAATTTCTGGCATCTTCCCATTTTAGAGGGCGAGCAACTGGAAGTCCTGAGGCCATGCTAACGGCTAGCTACATTTCGAGCATCTTTCAGAGAAATGGCCTCAAGCCACTCTTGCATTCTTCCGACTTTATTCAGTCCTTTGAAATAACACGAACAATACCAAAACCAAATAGCTATTTTGAATTAAGACAGAAAGGGGGTGAATCTTATTCCTTTAGAATTAATAAGGATTTTGTTCCGGCTTCATGGGGAGCCGACGCTCTTATCATGCAAAAGGAAGGAGTTTTTGTTGGCTATGGCATCACTGCTCCAAGATTAAACTATGATGACTACGAGGGGCTGGATATCCGAGATAAAATCGTGATAATGTTGACTAAAGTACCCGATAACGAACAGGATTCTTTTCGCCAAGTAAGCCGCACTGACTATGGGGATCCTATTAGAAAATCAATTTGGGCTGCTCACAAGGGAGCTGCAGGGGTCATCCGTGTACTAGGCCCAGAAGAAAAACTGCCATCTTCTTCTATTTGTGACTTTAATCAAGCTGAGGCACATCTAACCATCCGATTGAAATCACTTAAGATTCCTGTGATCACTCTTACATTTGAAGCAGGCCAACAGCTCCTTAGCAAATGCATCGCACCTCATATTCAAAGGCAGAATTTAAGTCAAATAATTCAACTAATCAATAAAGAATTACGTCCGCAGACATTCAAACTTGAGGGCGAGCTCCGTCTGGCTACGGAGTACAGACGACGACCGGTACAAGGGTATAATATTATTGGAGTTATTCCAGGTTCCGATCCCACTTTGAAGAATGAGTATATTGTAATTGGAGCCCATCATGATCATGTGGGAGTTGATGATAAGGGACAGATCTTTTTTGGTGCAGACGATAACGCCTCTGGAACCGCGGCACTGCTAGAATTATCAGAAGCCTTTCAGGCCAATATGTTAAAGCCTAGAAGAAGTATTCTTCTAGCGGCTTGGGGAGCCGAAGAAATTGGCTTGCTTGGCTCTCGGTACTATATACGAAAACCAGCAGTACCACTTGAAAATACAGTGGCTATGTTTCAGATGGATATGATTGGGAGGAATGCCCAGCACCAAGCTGACGCTGTAAATAGTTTTCCTAGAGAAGTAGCGGCAGAGAATCAAAACTCCTTAAATGTTTTAGGAACTTGGCTTAGTCCCGACCTTAGGTCCAGTATTGAAACTAGCAATATCAGAGCTGGTTTAGACCTAAAATTTCCCTCAGATCTGGAAGCAATTGAACTAATGCGACGTAGTGACCAGTGGCCATTTCTAAAACAAGGTATCCCCGTATTGTTTCTGTTTACGGGATTCCATCCTGATTATCACCAATTGACAGATACAGCAGATAAGATAAACTTCGCAAAAATGGAAAAGATTTTAAGACTCCTCTACCTGACTGTGTGGGAGCTGACAGAAGCCAGAGACCAGCCAACATTAAAGAAAGCTCTTTTTGAAAAATTAACTTATACAGGTAAAATCAAGTAATAACCTCTCAGGAAGAAATTAGGCCTCGGTATAAATCTTCGCAGCTGCCTCAACTCCAGCACTCCGATTGGCGTGAAATCCCTCTTGGATGAGAATTAGTTCGAGGGCACTCAGAAGCAATAAGACGTTGTTCTGTTGCGACGAAGTACCCATCAAACCTACCCGCCAGATTTTGTCTTTAAGGGGCCCCAGGCCACCACCAATCTCGATTCCAAACTCGCTCAACAGTCTAGAGCGAACCGTTGCATCAGAAACATTTTCAGGCACCTTGATAGCATTTAAGGTCCACAAACGATCTTCCGGCTTGACTAACATTCCTAGGCCCATTGCCTCGATTCCAGCTACTAGGGCACGATGGTTTAGCCGATGACGATCCCAACGCTGCGGCAAACCTTCTTCTGTAATTAGCCGTAAAGCTTCACGTATTGCATAGTTCATTGATACTGGCGCCGTATGGTGATAGGTGCGATCTGACCCCCAATACTTTTCTACCATTGTCAAATCAAGATACCAACTTTGCACCTTCGTTTGTCTTTTGCGTATCTGAGCGACAGCTCGCTCTGAAACAGTAATTGGAGACAACCCAGGAGGACAACTGAGACATTTTTGTGTTCCACTATAAGCGAAATCTATGCAGTGTTGGTCAACCCCGACAGAATGTCCTCCTAGAGAAGTAACACAGTCTAGTAAAAAAAGTGTTTCGGGAAAATCGGTTAACACTTCAGTGATTTTTTCTGGAGGTGTCAAAACGCCCGTTGAGGTTTCTGCATGTACAACAGCCAGGACCTTAGGATGCGTTTGGATCAAAGTTTCTCGAAGTTGATCCATATCAAACCCAGTCCCCCAGGTGGTTTCTAATCGTGTGAGCACTCCTCCGCACCGTTTAACAATGTCACTCATACGCTCACCAAAAACACCATTAACGCAAACGACGACAGAATCTCCTTGTTCAATTAAATTTGAGAAACCTGCCTCCATACCGGCACTTCCAGTTGCAGAAATTGGAATTGTCAATCGGTTCTTTGTTTCAAAAACAATGCGCAAGAGCTGCTGAATGTCATCCATAGCTTTGAGAAACTCAGGATCAAGGTGTCCTATAAGTGGAGCCGCCAAGGCACGCAGAACTCTAGGGTCGACGTCGCTTGGCCCAGGACCCAAGAGGATACGCTTGGGTGGATGAAACTCATTCATGAATGTTCCTTTCGTAGTCTTGTTTCAGCTATAAGATGCCTGTGCAACCACCCTCTAGTGATTGTCGTCAAAAGATTACCTAAGATAACCAGATTAATTGATTGCCTAAGGTGTTTAGAATCTAATTAAAGGATCTCTTGTGCTTCCCCTAATTCTTTTTCAGATTTTTTCTTATTAATATTCTTCGACCTCACAAATATTTAACTCAGGAATCTCAATCTGTACAACCATCTGTTTTCTTCGGTGCGACAAGCTGAGTTTTACCTGTCGATTTAGTTTACGTGATTGATCAATCTCCATGTAGCTAAATATTTTTCTTAAAACTGATTCGGCAATTTTTTTAGCAATCCTTGCTTCGTAACCTGTCTTGGAGGCAACCAATTCGACAAACTCAAACAAGGTCTTTTCAAACTTGACTGCCAACGGTAATGTAATTTTAATGCTTCCTTCGTTCGTGAACTGACCATCTTCATCCATCTTAAGTAGCCAAGCCTCAACGAGTCAATAAAATGATACCATATTCATAATGGTAGCGGTTTGGTCCTAGAACCAGACTTAATAAGAATCAATCCATTCAGTGACCCACCCCAAAAGATATCCTGATGGAACTAGTGTTAAAATTCCAACTAAAGATGAAAGACCCACTCGTTTGCTCAGCCTCAGAGTAGTAAGACCTAAAAACAGCTGGCTGAGAAGGATCCCCGCTGTCGAAGGGAAACCAATAATCATTCCATGGGCGCACCATGGACAGTTAGGAGGAGCAGGATCCTGAACATTACACTCCTTAAAAGCGCCAGACCACACCCAGGTACATTCGCAGCTAAAAACAAAACCGCATAAAGGGATTATAAAGATACCCCAGCTAACCAGAATAATACTGAACACTAACAATTGTTCTTTCATGGTGAGGCAATAGAGTATGTTAAAAGTAATATTAGAGTATTCGATGGTTCTGAGGCAAGGTGGGTGAGAGGTGCTCTGTCAACGAAAGATTCAGGAGGGCACCTCTCATCAATGATGCTTTACTGGTGAGAAAAGGCTCGTAGCTTCAAGTGTTTAATACATTTCTCCTCCTCCATGGGGCATTGGAGGAGTTGGAGACTTCTCTTCAGGTAATTCCGAAATAAGAGCTTCTGTTGTTAATAGTAAACCGGCAATAGAAGCAGCATTTTGCAACGCCGTCCGTACCACCTTAGTAGGATCAATAACTCCAGCTGCCCTCAGATCTTCAAAATTACCTGTCTCTGCATTCAATCCGTAACCTTCCCGCTTATCCTTCTTTATCTTCTCAACAGCCACGGCCCCTTCAATCCCTCCGTTGGCCGCAATTTGTCTTAGAGGCTCTTCTAAAGCCCTTCGAACAATATTGATCCCAATTTGCTCATCACCGTCGACCTTAAGCCGTTCTAATGCAGAAATTGCCTTTAAGAAGGTAAGTCCTCCGCCTGGCACGATGCCTTCTTCTACAGCAGCTTTAGTGGCGTGCATCGCGTCTTCAAGTCGAGCTTTCTTTTCCTTGAGTTCTGTCTCAGTCGCTGCTCCAACTTTTATGACTGCCACACCACCAACTAATTTAGCCAAGCGCTCCTGTAATTTTTCCTGATCATAATCCGAAGTAGTCTCGTCGATTTGAGCTCGAATCTGTTTGACTCTTAACGCAGTGTCCTTCGAATTACCCGAACCTTCCACAATCGTAGTATTATCCTTATCTATTACAACCCGCTGAGCTTTCCCTAGATCTTCCAATTGAAGATTCTCTAGTTTGAGACCTAAGTCTTCAGTGATAGCCCTTCCGCCAGTCAAAATAGCTATGTCTTCAAGCATCGCTTTACGACGGTCTCCAAAACCCGGAGCCTTGACGGCCGCCCCATTTAAATTCCCACGTAGCTTATTGACTACCAAGGTAGCCAGGGCCTCACCTTCGACGTCCTCGGCAATGATCATAAAAGGCTTTCCCACCTTGGCCACCTTCTCAAGAATAGGTAGTAAATCTTTCATTGTACTAATCTTCTTCTCATGTATTAGAAGAAAAACATCTTCTAACACACACTCCATTCGATCCTGATCTGTTACAAAATAAGGGGAAAGGTAGCCACGATCGAACTGCATACCTTCAACGATATCTAGCGAGGTTTCCATCGACTTTGCTTCTTCAACAGTGATGACGCCATCTTTGCCTACCTTGTCCATAGCCTCAGCAATAATCGCACCAATATTAGCATCACTATTGGCAGAAATAGAGCCAACCTGAGCAATCATTTCACCTCTAACAGGCCTGGACAACTTCTTGATCACTTGGATCACTTGCTCAACTGCTTGGTCAATACCACGCTTCAAGGCCATGGGATTGGCCCCCGCAGCAACTGTTTTAACTCCCTCACGAAAAATAGCCTGAGCCAACACCGTTGCCGTTGTGGTTCCATCACCTGCAACGTCACTTGTCTTTGAGGCCACTTCACGCACCATCTGTGCGCCCATGTTCTCCAAACCATCGGGTAATTCAATTTCTTTTGCTACTGTGACACCATCTTTAGTGATGGTAGGTGAGCCAAACTTTTTGTCTAAGACCACATTTCTACCTTTGGGTCCCAATGTAATCTTTACTGCTTCAGCCAGCTGGTTCACTCCTCTAAGAACAGCCTGTCGGGAATCCTCTCCGCAAACAATCTGCTTAGCCATGAAAGTTTCTCCTTGAAGTTTGTCAAATTCAATTAAAGCCTTTCATAAATTGATATTTTCTCGGATCACTTGCGTTTGGATTTTGTCTTAGTATCGTCTACTAGGACTGCCAGAACATCATCCTCACGCATGATCATGAACTCTTTCTCATTAATTGTAACTTCTGAACCAGAATATTTTCCAAAGAGGATACGATCTCCAGCTTTTACGGTCATTTCCATTCTTTCTCCATTGTCCAAGATCTTTCCGTTACCAACCGCCCTAATAATGCCTTCCTGCGGTTTCTCTTTGGCTGTGTCCGGAATGATTAATCCTCCCTTAACGGTGTCCTCGGCGTCCAATTGTTGGACGAGAATCCGATCATGTAGCGGTCTAAGACTCATGACACTTTCTCCTTAATTCTTATATGGTTACAAAAGGTGCTAGCACTCGACACCACAGAGTGCTAAATAGCATCCCTATATAATGACGAGTCGGAAAAATTGTCAAGAATAATCTGTGGAAGGTTTCCTGTCATTTGCCCGCCACCGCAGGATCGGGTGTCGCGCTGCCTTCACTTCATCCAGCCGTCGGACACGAGTGGAATGAGGAGCATCCTTTAACAGGTTTGGATTGTTTTCGGCCTCAAGCGCGATAGACCTCATAGCTTGTATAAAAAGATCTAGTTCCTCTCGACTTTCGCTTTCTGTTGGTTCAATCATCAGGGCATCCTGTGCGACTAAAGGAAACGCTACTGTCGGCGGGTGAAACCCATAGTCCATCAGTCGCTTAGCAAGATTCATTACAGTGACATCATTCTTAGTCTGTTTCTTGCCTGAAAAAACTACCTCATGAAGAACTGGCCCCTCATAGGGGAGGTTATAAACATCTCTTAAGCCCTCTTTGATGTAGTTAGCGTTTAAGATTGCTACCGAACTGGCATTCTTTAGACCATTATGTCCATTAGCTAAAATATAGGCCAAAGCCCGAACCAATGTGCCAAAATTTCCGTAAAAGGCTTTGATCTTTCCGATGGAGTGTGGACAATCATAATTAAAGAAATACTCTCCATTTTCTCGTTGTTCCACTTTTGGAAGTGGTAAAT
>Ga0310342_100002692_pt1 | contig 11486 bp, 9 predicted proteins | sample S15DNA20500_MG_FD_206155 | JGI IMG/M metagenome (GOLD analysis project Ga0310342, IMG submission 206155) | Marine microbial communities from station ALOHA, North Pacific Subtropical Gyre - S1503-DNA-20-500_MG | ecosystem: Environmental > Aquatic > Marine > Oceanic | place: Pacific Ocean: North... | reverse complement strand
GCAGCGATGGGGGAACGGCTGAAAGTCTACAGTGACGTGCTCGGTTTCGACGAGTTCTTTGTTGATGATCTCCAGTTGGTCTACGACGAGAAGGCGGTTAAAAAGCGGTTGCGGAAAGATGGCGTGCCGGGTTGGCTGGCGGCGTTTCGAGACGAATTGGCCACCGCCGAACCATTCGATGCAGCGGGGTTGGAAGAATTGATGACGGGCTGGGCCGAGCGGCAGGAACTGAAACTGGGACAGATCATCCACCCCGTCCGCGTGGCCGTCACGGGCAAGCAGGCCGGAATCGGGATGTTCGAGTGTCTCGAGTTGCTGGGCCGCGAGAGCGTGTTGCGGAGAATTGATCGGGCGTTGGCATTGTGCGAGTCGATTGCGGATGACCAGGGAGCGGGACAATGAACGAACAGGTTGGAAATCCGGCCGACGGCCAGTCGGACGATCGAACCGAAGACAGTCGGGTAGACTTCGTGCGACAGAAGGTCGAGGCCGACAATGCCTCGGGCAGGTTCGATGGACGTGTGGTGACTCGGTTTCCACCCGAGCCCAACGGGTTCCTGCACATCGGCCACGCCAAGTCGATCTGTCTGAACTTCGGGATTGCCGAGGAATACGGCGGGGTGTGTCACCTGAGAATGGACGACACCGATCCCACCAAGGAGGACGTCGATTTTGTCGAGGCAATCCAGCAGGACATCACCTGGCTGGGTTTCAACTGGCACGGCGAGGTGCGTTATGCGTCGGACTACTTCGAACAGCTTTACGACTGGGCCGTGCAACTGATCCGGGCGGGCCGGGCATACGTCGACAGCCAGACGATCGAGGAGATCCGTCGGAACCGGGGAACGTCGATGGAGCCGGGGGTCGAGAGTCCGTTTCGCGACCGCTCGGTCGAGGAGAATCTTGATCTCTTTGGGAAGATGCGGGCCGGCGAGTTTGCCGACGGTGAACACGTGTTGCGGGCCAAGATCGACATGGCCACCCCGCACCTGATCATGCGCGACCCGATCATGTACCGGATCCGGCACGCCCATCACTACCGTCAAGGTGACGACTGGTGCCTGTACCCGATGTACGACTTCACCCACGGTCAGTCGGATTCGATCGAAAGCGTGACGCACTCGATCTGTACGCTCGAATTCGAGAACAACCGTCGACTTTACGACTGGTACATCGAGCAACTGGGAATCTATGTTCCCGAGCAGACCGAGTTTGCCCGGCTGAACCTGACCCACACCGTGATGAGCAAGCGTCGGCTGTTGCAGATGGTCACCGACGGAATGGTCAGCGGTTGGGATGACCCGAGGATGCCGACGATCCGCGGCCTGCGCCGCCGCGGATACACCCCGGCGGCGATCCGTTCGTTCTGCGACCGGATCGGAGTGACCAAGTCCGACGCTGTGACTGAAATCGCGTTGCTGGAGCATTGCCTGCGTGAGGACTTGAACCAGACGTCCGAGCGGCGGATGGCGGTGTTGCGGCCGTTGAAGGTGGTGATCGAGAATTTCCCCGAGGGAGAGGTCGAGGAACTGGAGGGGATCAACAACCCGGAGGACGAGTCGGCGGGTACGCGTAGTGTGCCGTTTTCGCGTGAACTGTATATCGAGCGGGACGATTTCATGGTGGATCCCCCGAAGAAGTTCTTCCGGCTGGCTCCCGGTCGCGAGGTGCGGTTCCGTTATGCTTTTTTCGTGACTTGCCAGGACGTGGTCACCGACGATTCTGGTGAGGTGATCGAGTTGCGATGCACCTATGACCCCGCGACCCGTGGTGGGTCAGCACCGGACGGTCGCAAGGTGAAGTCGACGATCCACTGGGTCTCGGCCAAGCACGCGGTGGTGGCCGAGGTGCGACTGTACGATCACCTGTTCTGCGAGCCCGATCCGTCGGAGATTGCTCGAGACGAGGACTGGGCGCAGCACCTGAACCCCAATGCCCTGGAGACGCTGGAGGAGTGTTTTCTCGAGAGGTCCCTCGGCGAGGCAACCGCCGGACAGCGGTACCAGTTCGAGCGGCTGGGCTATTTCTGTGTCGACCCGGACAGCAGTCCCGACACGCCGGTTTTCAATCGCACGGTGACTCTGCGGGACCAGTGGGCGAAGTTGCAGAAGAAGTAGGGACAGGAATCCGCGGCCCGTGGCGAGGTGAGCCGGTCCCGGCCAAAAAAAAGGGCACCGGCATGAAGCCGGTGCCGCGGGGGGGAAGTGCAACCCTCGCGAGGGTTTCACGCCGGTCGGGTTGGGTGGAACCACCGCCCGTGGCATGTTCGGTTGGCGACGGTGCCTGAATCCAGGCACCGCGTGCCATTAGCGGATGACGACCAGCCGGGGACCGCGGGCCCTGGCCGATGTGGTGGTGCGTGTTCGCCAGCCGGAGAGCACGGCGGCTGACGGCAACCGTCCACTGACGGTGGGTCGATTCAGCGACGTCCGGTTGTCGCCGGTGGCCGAACGGCCCGTCGGATTGGGATTGGCGTCGCCGGCATCGAAGCGACGGGGCGTGCGGGCCGAGCGGGGCGCGTTTGTTGCGGCGGGGACCGGCAGCAGCACGGTCTGAGTGGCCGCGGCGCTGTAGGGCGAGTACGAGAAGACGGTGCGGGTGCCGACCGGGATGTTTCTCATCACGGTCACCGGCTGCAGCATCGCCACCTGTTGCGTGACATAACGCACCGAGTTGACGGCCACCTTGCGGGTCGAGGTGTGGGCGACCATGCGGGTGACGTTGTAGGAGACCTGCCGGGTGCCCTGGACGGCAACGGTGCGAGTGACGGGGATTTGCTGGGTCACCATGCTGCCGACGTACTCCCGGCTGGCAACCACCGTGGGAGTGAAGGCCTGCCGGATGGTGAACGCCGTGCGGTTGATCAGCCCGAAGAGGTCCGGGCGGTTGTCGTACTGGCAGGGCGTGATGCGGGGAATCTGGTGGAATCGGGTGACCCACTGTCCGGCGGGCTGCTGGACGGTCTGGTAGTTGGTCACCGTCTGGTAGTTGACCGTCGGCACCTGCACCGTCTTGACCTCGGTCACCGGCCGGTAATCGGTCACCTGCTGATCAACGTACTTGGTCTCGATCACCGGTCGGCGGACCGTCTGGGTGACCTGGCGGTATTCGGTTACCGGGATCGTCTGGTAGTAGGTCTGGGTGACGGGCCGGATGCAGTAGCACGACCCGGATCCGGGCAGGAACTGGGCGTGGACGTCGCTGCCCAGCAGGGTCAGCAGTGATGCGATGGCGCAGGCAAATCGGGTCAAATGGACAGACATGGGCACAGTCCTACCACGCAATGAGATTGTGACGGGAGAGGTTCGAGTGAGTTCGCGATGGCGAGGGTGGCTGCCACCGACGTTGAGTGAGGCGGGCTTGTAGTGGATTTTGGCCGGGCGGGTCAAGCCCCGTTCGTGATCTATCCACTGCCTGCGACCGGCCGGGGCTACAGCAACATCTGGAGCATGCGGGGGAGAAACATGCCGAGGGTGCCCAGGCCGATGCCGACCATTGCCTCAACCCGTCCCGAAGACGATCGTGTGTCGCTGATCCCGACCAGCCCGGTGTAGACGGCGACCAGTCCGACCATCAATGCCGGCACGCTGGTCCAGATCACCGGAGGCACCAGGCCCAGCCCGGCCAACAGGATGGAGATGATGCCGGTCACGAGGCTGATGCGACAGGACCTCGACGATTTCCGCGGCCTCGCGGCCGGGGCCGGATCCGGCTCGTCCTCGTCCTCGTCCTCGTCCTCCCCTGCCTCCCCCTCGTTCCAATTGTCCTCGGGAGCCCCGGTCGCATCGGCCAACTCCACCGGTTCGGTCTCGGGCAGTTCAGGCACCGTGTCGCCAGGCTCGTCTTCATCACCTTGCTGCATCACGTCCCACAGGCCCCTTGGCCGTTGAGCCTCGTCGGTGCCATGATCCGGATCCCCTTCGGTTTTCGGGCCGTTCTCCTCGAGATCCTCGTCTGCGACTGTCTTCTCGTCGGCCGCCTCTTCCTGCCCGGAATCGGCCGTGTCGATCGGTGTTGTTTCGGGCTGTCCCATCACGTCCCAGAGGCTGTGGCCTCGAGTCTCCTCGGTCGTCTCGTCGGCCACCGGATCCCCGCACACGGGGCACCTGTCGAGCTCGTCGGGGACGGTGTGTCCCTGTGGGCAGTTGCGGTGCGTGGAGTTCCCGGGAGTCATGCCGGCGCCTGTCGTCGAAAGAGCTGTTCGGTCAGTCGTCTTCGATTGACGAGTCCCAGGGTGAGGTCGTCCTGGACGACGGCTCCCAGCGGCGCTGCGTGGTCGTTGAGTTGCAGCAGGGCATCGAGTCGGCTGGTGCCGGGCTCCATCCGCGGCAGTTCGACAAACAGCTCCAGGAGGTCCCTGTCATCGACAGCCAGGTCTATGACTCTCACGCACGCGAACCATTCTCCCGCCTCGCCTTCGCGGTGCACCGCCACTTCGGTCAGTCCGAAGCGGCTTGCATGCTCGAGCAGTTCTTCGCGGGAGGCGTTGCAGGGGAGTCCGAGCACGCGGTGTCGGGGCACGATGCTGGATTCGACCGGTGCTCGGCTGGTGTTGAGCAAACCGCCGACGAGCCGATTCTGGATATCGGCCAACAGACCCTGCTCGTGTCCCTCCTCGAGCACCTGCACCAGCCGCTTGCGGCCCAGGACCAGCGGCGCGGTGTGCTGATCGTTTGTGCCGAATCGTTCGAGCCAACCGGTGAGCAGGGTCAAGGGGCCGCTGAGTGGAGCGAAGAGATAGAAAAAGACCTGGAACAGGGGTGCGTTGCGGAGCAGTCGCCCGTGGGGTGAGCGGAAGTAGAGGTTCTTGGGCATCAGTTCTCCGAAGAGGAACACGACGGGTGAAATGGCCAGCGTGCCGAGGATGTCCCAGGCGACGCCGGGCGAAGCCACCATGGCGATGACCGCCAGTGCAACACCCTGGGCCGTCAGGAAGTTGGCGACGTTGTTGCCGATCAAGGTGGTGGCGACGAAGGCGGAGGGATGTCGGGCAAACCAGAGCACACGGCGAGCCGACCGGTCTCCCGCGTGTGCATCGATACTCAGTCGCACGAAGCTGATCCGGTAGAACCCGGTCTCGGAACCGCTGAAGAAGGCGGAGAGCCACAGTCCCAGGGCGAAGACCAGCAGTGCCGAAATGATGATCATCGGTCCGATTCTCCCACGTCGTCTTCCATCGGGAGGTCGTCGAGCGGGTCATCGGCGCGAGCGACCAGCACCTTGACCGGTCCCCGGCCCGAGGCCTCGGTCACCCGGATCCGGTGCCCCTGCCACAGGCACTCGTCCCCGACCACCGGTACCCGTTCGAGTTGTTCCTGCAGCAAACCGCTGACGGTGACCTGGTGCTCGGGGTCGGGTTCGTAGTCGAGCTGGAGTCGTCTCGAGAGGTATCGCAGGGTGGTCAGGGCCTGGACTTCGTAACGCCCCACCCCGACCGATTCGACGGGTTCGCGTCTGAGCAGCCGGCGGGCGCGGCTGGGCTCGGGCGAGAGGATGGTATCGAGAATGTCATCGTGGGTGAGAATGCCGACGGTTTCGCCGTATTCGTTGACCACGCAGGCGGCACTGGAGAAGGTGTCGCGCATCCGTTGCAGCACCGGGGCCAGGCGGGCACACCAGGGGACCGGGATCACGTCTTCGGCGAGTCGTTCGAGGTGCCGGGTGGGCAACGAGGCGCGGTGGTCGAGCGGGATGATCGATTCGACGATGTCCCGGTCACCTCCGACGACGACGAATCCGGTCTCGACGGCCTCGGCGTCGAGGTCTTCGAGATGGATCGGCAGCGGCAGGGTGATCCAGGTCCCCCGCGGCCGCATGACCTCCTCGACGGAGATCTCTCCGAGATCGAGGATGTTGTGCAGCACCTGGCGTTCCTGGGTGACGACCTCGGTGGTCCGCGCCGAGTTCTCCACGGCTTGCTCGAGGTCGTCGGCTTCCAACGTTGGTTCGACTGTCACATGTGGCCAGAAGACCCGGTGCAGGAAATCGGTCGTGGCCAGGAAGACCGGAGCGATCGGGTCGAAGAGCCGCACGGCGATCGCCAGCGGCCAGGCCAGCCAGATGGCCAGCCGGCGTCGGAAGACGACCGCGAGACTCTTGGGAACCACTTCCCCGAAGAGGATGATCCCCAACAGGCTCAGCAACGGGATTGCGGTGGCGGCCTGGGTGCTGCCCGCGGCGACGCGGCGGGCGAGTACGATGCTGACGGCGAAGTAGCTCAGGTTGATCAGCAGGTTCCAGAACAGCACCGCGGTCAGCAGCCGGTCAGGATTGGCCAGAAGGCTGGCCACCAGTTGCTGCCGTCGCGGACCGACGCGGAAGGACCGCAGGTCGTCCCGCGAAAGATAAAACAGCGCGGTCTCGCTGGACGAGAAGAACCCGCTGGCCAGAACGAGTCCAGCCATCGCCAGGATCGCTGGCAACCAGGTTTCAGCCGCAGACACCTCTATCCGTCCTGTTTTCCGGTTGGTGGTTGGTCAGCCCCGGTCTCCGGTCGTTCGCCCCAGTGCCACATCGAAGGCGCTGACGGCCGGGACCAGCATCGCCAGCGATGTGAACCCGTAAACGGCCACGATCGCCAGGCAGACGCTCAGCGTCCCCTCCCGCAGGAACTCGGTGATGCTGTAAAAGGTCATAAACGGCAGCCAGCCGGCTGCCAGGGTCAGTGCGGGTGAGGGGTTCTTGTGGGTCAGGCTGGCCCACAGGCAGATACTGCCCAGGCCGATGAACACCACGAAGCTGAGCAGTTGAGACGCCAGCGATCCGCTGGCTTCGACCAGCAGCATCAGGAATACGAAGATCCCGATGAACAGGAAGAACAGCGTTCCCAGGCTGTTGCCGATGGCCGCCCGAGATCCCTCGAAGGTCAAGCTCGAGTGTACGCCGAGCATCGCCGCGAAGATGATCAGTATCGAGAACCCCAGCACCAGGAAGGCGAAGGTTTCCCAGAGAATGTCGCCGACGTACGCCTGCCAGGCGGCCAGGGCCAGGGGCACCACGATCAGTTCGCGGGTGTTGTAGGCAATCCCGCCCAGCTTCCCGTAGATGAATTCACCGGCCGTGATATCGGTGGCGAGCAGCAGATCGAGTGTCTTGCCGTCGCGTTCGCTGGTCAGCGACGTGACCGCCTGGGCATTGATCAGCAGCAGGCTCAACAGCGACAGACCGACGATGGCCAGGCTGCCGGGAGGGATCCGGTTCATCACCAGGCTGTGGCTTCCGTCGGCGTCGATCAGGTAAACGACCGCCACGGCCAGCAGCAGGTAGGCCGCCTTGATCAGCATCACCTTGTGGCCGTATGCCCGGGTCCGGATTTCACGCCAGATCACCGGATTGGACCAGATCCGGCGGTGCTTGACCCGGGTCTCGCCCGATGCCGCGTCGGTTTCTTCTTCTGGCTGCACGTAGGTTGTCCGGGACGGGTTCCACGCGCGAAGTCTCCACACGGTAACGCCGATCAGTGCCATGCCCAGTCCTGAGAGCGCGATGACCGAGCGGACCGCGACGGGGTCGCGGTTACGGGCGAAGGGGTCGAGAACGGTCAGGAGGGTACGGAAGGGGTTCAGTGCTGTCAGCCAGGCCAGTTCGCCGATCAGTGCCACACCGGCCTCGACGGCGCCCAGAAACCCGACGACTCCCAGTACGCTGATTGCCAGGGTCTGGAATGTCTTTTCGCGCCAGAAAGCGACCAGCGCTCCCCAGCTGCCCGCCGCCAATGCCACCGCCACGCACAGGGCCAGCACCCACATGATCTGCTCCCAGCCGACTCCTCCCAGCAGGTGCACCAGGAAGAAGACCGGGGCCGAGACGCCGATCAGGACCAGTACGATCAGCAGGCTGGCGGTAAGTTTTCCGAGGACGAGTTCCCAGGCGCTGAGATCGGTCATCAACAGCAGCAACAGCGTCTGGCGGTCCTTTTCCTGTGCGATGTTGCCGGCACAGAGGATCATGGCAAAGAACAAAACCAGCGGCAGCTGGACCAGCGAGAAGATCTCGAACAGCAGGCTGCCGAAACGGGCGGTGTCACCGATGTTGCGGACCTGTTGCCAGCCGAAGACGGCCTGGTCGGCGGTGTACATCAATACGAACAGCGCGGCGACATAGCCGGCGCGGACCAGGAAGTGCCGCAACTGACGGGGTGCCGTGGTTGCCTCGCGAGTGAAGATCGGTCCGGCCAGCACGCTCTAGCTCCCCGATTCATCCGCGTCATCGCGGAGGTAGTCGCCGCTGCGACCGCCGGACTTTTCGAGCAGCCTGACGCGGCCGATTTCCATCCCTCGGTCAACCGCCTTGCACATGTCGTAGACGGTCAGGGCTGCCACGGTCGCGGCCAGCAGCGCTTCCATCTCGACACCGGTCCGTCCCTGGTTGGTGACACGTGCCTTGATCCGTACGGATCGTTCGTCGGGGCAGTTGAAGTCGAGTTGGACCGAGTCGAGAGGCAGCAGGTGGCACAACGGGATCAACTCGGATGTCCGCTTGCTGGCCGCGATGCCGGCCAGGCGGGCCACTTCAAAGACATCTCCCTTGGCGACTCCACCCTCGCGGATCAGCTCCAGCGTCTCCGGCTGCATGCTCACCACAGCCTCGGCCACCGCCAGTCGCCGGGTAATTGGCTTCTCGCCGACATCAACCATGCGGCTGGCGCCGGAGTCGTCAAAGTGGGTCAGGTCGGACATGTCGGTTCGGATGACGCGGATGTGATCGAAAGGCCGGCCGGCTGTCGTTGGTGTCTTGAATCAGTATAGGTGTCAGAGACGGGCTTGCGGAGCTTGCCGGGAGGATTCGATGGTCAGGGTTGGCGATACAATGCCGCCAACTGCACTCCGGCACGGCGGACCTCCGCAACCCGGACCAGTCCGGGAGGGTCGTTCCTGAGAAAATCGGGCAGGTCGGCCTTTCGTCGGAAGATCATCACCCATCTGGCCTTGGCCGCGGCTGGTGTGCCGTACAGGGCCAATCGCCGAGGTGCGTCGTCCCAGGCATGGACGTGTTTGGGAAACTCGCTCCACTGCAACGGGTGCAGCGACGGAAACACAGCGATGGTCTCGTCCTCGGGAACCTGTCGGGCCACTTCAAGCAGGAAGCCACGTGTCAGGCTGTCGCCCCAGTAGGTGGGTTCGAATCCCAGGGCATGGGCGCCAGCCGGACCGCCGACGGCGAGGTTGTAGAAGGAGAGCCCGCAGGGGTGTGTGGCGAGGAGTCCCCAGCTCGAGGAGACAAGGATTGCTGCCGGCACGAGGCGAGCGACGATCGGTGGCAGGCGGGTCAGTCGGCGTTGGCACCATTCCGCCACGGCCAGTGTGCCGCGGCCGACCAGGACGGCCCAAAGTGGAAACACGACCAGGAACAGCCGTGTTCCGTCGTAGACGGCGATTCCCGGCACGGTAAACAGGATCAATGGAAAGGCGATGCAGGCGACCAGCAGCACCGCCCGCGGGTCGTTCCACCATCTCCAACTGCGAGACACCAGTCCGCAGGCGGCCAGGACGTGCAGGCCCAGTGGAACCGAAACGGCGAACATCACCAGCGGGTAGTGCCAGGCGACCGCGATGTCGGAGGTCTTTTCACCCAGGTAGAAGACCGAGAGCTGGGCCCGATTGGTTGTCCTGGCGAAGTACTCGACCAGGTGGTCGACCGGGTCGAGCCACAACCAGGGCCAGCCGACAAGCAAGACCACGCCACCGATCATTCCCCAGCATGCCAGCGGAGCGATTGCACGGATCCGGAATCGCCCCACCGCCCAGATTATCACCGGTGGTCCCAGCAGGATGGCCTGGATCTTGGTCAACAGGGCCAGGCCCAGCAGCAGGCCGGGGATGATGGTCTGTCGCCAGGCGGGAGCCGAATTCGAATTCCAGCGATCGGCCAGCGACAGTACCGAGGCGGTGTAGGCCAGCGTGATCATTGTCTCGAGCGAGGCGAGATGGGCGTGAGCGACCAGGCGGGGCATCAGCATCAAGGCGACGGCTGCCGAGACTCCTGCGACGGGACCGTACCAACTGGTGGCGGTCCGGCCGACCAGGTAGATCAGCCAGGCAAAGGCGACCGCCGATCCGAACCGAGCCGCCGTCGGTGAGAACGGGGTCGCCGGCGACTCGCGTGGCGTGGCGATCGCCGTGACGGTCGCATGGGACACACCCAACGCGACCCGGCCCAGCGGCGGGTGGTCGGGAAGATAATCGTCGTGGCCGTAGAGCTCGTCCCAGGTCAGCCCGCCCAGCATCCAGTACCAGGTGCCCTCCGCCAGCCGGCAGCCCTGTCCGACGTTGAACATCTCATCGACGGTCAGCCCGGGACCCTGGCCCAGGCCGGGATAGTCGCCGGCGGCGTCCAGGGTTGAGACGACGCCGAGAAATCCCGCCAGCGCCAGGCCAGCCAGGGTCAAGCGGACCCGACGCGAGACAACAGGTGTCTCGGCGGAGACCTGGGACGTGTTCAAGTCGTCGGACATGGTCGGGGTGGTCGGGGTGGTCGAGATGGTCTGTAGTGGACTCTACGACGCTCGCGGACGTGATCGTCAAGGGAGAATAAAAAAAGGGAATCCCCGGCCGTCCTGGCCGGGCATTCCCTTTGGTTGAAACCGCGTCGTCTCGGACGGCCGGGGTCGTTGGCCGGTTAGTTCATCCCTGGGGCCGTGTTGCTGCGGGTTTCTTCCGTGGAGCCCTTCCCGGTCATCCGATACTAGGCCAGCTGCTTCTTGCGGCTGATCAGGGTTCGGACGCGTTCGGCCAACAAGGCCGTGTCGAACGGCTTCCGGAACGTCTCGTTGAAGATCGTCCGGTCAAAACCGCTGGCGTTGTCGTCATCTGTGAGCAAGGCGACAAGTACGGTCTCTGTGTACTCGCCGTTCTTGCGGAGGTTCTGGGCGATCATCAGGGCTTCGGAACGTCCCATTCCGAAGTCCACGATCACGCAGTCCGGATGCAGCGACTCGGCCTGGATGCCGGCCTCGAAGCCGCTCATCGCGGCTTCGACCTTATAGTCGTCGCTGTCGAGCATGTCGGCGATGCCGGTTCGGATGGTCGGATCGACGCCGACGAGCAAAACCTTGCCCATCGCTTCGTCTTCGAGCTCACCCAACGGCATCCCGTGCTCCTTGAGGAAGCGGATAAGATGCTCACGGGGAATTCTGCGGTCCTGCGAACCTGGGATGCGGTACCCTCGCAAGCGGCCTGAATCAAACCACTTGCTGACGGTGCGCGGGGCCACCTTGCAGATCTTGGCGACCTGTCCGGTCGTGAAGATAGTTTTCATTGCGGGCTCCAGTCGGAATTATCTCAGTCTTAGAGGAACGCCAGCCCGTGGGAATAAATCCCACTTTGGTCTCGGGTCCGTCCACCAACCGCTCGCAGCAATCGCGTCGGATGGTCGGTTGACCTGGTTCTCGCCATTCGTTGCCAACCCGAGATGCTGGCTTGGAAGAGTAAGAACGGGCCGCTTGGATCTCTCCTCGAAACGTTCCTCTGAAATTGTCGTATCCACCG
>Ga0310342_100002691_pt1 | contig 11489 bp, 7 predicted proteins | sample S15DNA20500_MG_FD_206155 | JGI IMG/M metagenome (GOLD analysis project Ga0310342, IMG submission 206155) | Marine microbial communities from station ALOHA, North Pacific Subtropical Gyre - S1503-DNA-20-500_MG | ecosystem: Environmental > Aquatic > Marine > Oceanic | place: Pacific Ocean: North... | reverse complement strand
GTCAATTGATAACGTGCAGGTGAGCGACTAGGGTCGGGGCAGGCAAGGATCCCGCAATTTGCTCTGCCGGACACGGGGTTCCACCCGGACCGGAATAAAGCCGCCTTGGGGGAAGATCAGCAGTGGCACCTTCCGGTCTGGATTGTTGTGCCGATTGACACCGCAGGTCAGGTGGCGGTCTCCGACGCCATGACCCGGGTTGGCGTCGTATTTCTTGAAACGATCTGCAGGAGGATGGCTCCAGTGGGATTCAGGAAGAATCGAGATTGCGCTTTGGCAGGAGGGTGTCCGTCATTATGGTCCCCCGCGTCATGCCAAAATCACCTGTGGTTCTCATTATTCGAGATGGCTGGGGCGTGAATCCTGGAGGGGCGGAAACAGCGGAGGTCGATGGAAATGCCACTCTGCTCGCCAAGACGCCGTTTCACGATGAGATGCTGGCCAGGCATCCCAGGGGATTCGTGAGCTGTTCGGGAATGGATGTGGGCCTGCCCGATGGTCAGATGGGGAATTCCGAGGTAGGGCATCTGAACCTGGGAGCGGGACGGATTGTCTACCAGGATCTGACCCGGATCAACAAGGTGATCGAGGGCGGAGAACTGGCTGAAAATGCAGTTCTCCAGGAGGCGTTTTCGAAGGCCCTCCCCAGCCGACTGCACTTGATAGGACTGGTTTCGGATGGGGGAGTACACAGCCACCAGAATCACCTGATGGCCCTGGCAGGTGCCGCCAGGGCAGCAGGAGTTGAGGACATCATGGTCCATGCCATTACAGACGGGCGGGATACCTCGCCCACTGGTGGAGCGGATTTTCTTGGGGAGGTGGAAGACGGTCTCGCGGAGCACGGTGCGCGGATTGCGACGGTGGTAGGCCGCTATTTTGCGATGGACCGGGACCGTCGATGGGAGCGAACCAAACTGGGATGGGACGCTATCGTCCATGGTGTTGGTGAGGCGAGTGAGATTCTGGCCAGCGAGGCGGTGGCGCAGCACTACAAGGAGAACAAGACCGACGAGTTTCTGCCTGCCATCATTTTCCACGAGGTCAACACGCAGCGCGTTCGCGACGGAGATGTCGTCCTCTTCTTCAACTTCCGGGCTGACCGGGCACGCCAGCTCTCTGAAGCCTTCCTGACCGAGGGATTCGGGGACTTCGACACAGGGGCGCGTCCGGACGTCCACTACGTGACCCTGACCGAATACGACGAAACCTACGATTGCCCGGTGGTCTTTCCTCCGGAAACCCTGGGAAACGTGCTCGGGCAGGTGGTGGCGGCAGCCGGGATGAATCAACTTCGCATTGCGGAAACGGAGAAGTATCCGCACGTAACCTACTTCTTCAACGGTGGGGAGGAAACGCCCTGTGGGGAAGAAGAACGGATCATCATCCCTTCTCCAAAGGAGGTGCCGACCTACGATCACAAGCCGGAGATGAGCGCTCCTGAAGTGACCGCCACGGTAGTCGAGAATTTGAAGGACTATGACCTCGTCATTCTCAACTATGCGAACCCGGACATGGTGGGGCACACTGGGGTTGTCGAGGCAGCCGTCAAGGCGGTGGAAACCATTGATGACGGGGTGCGACAGGTGGTGGAGGAAACCTTGCGACTGGGCGGCAAGTTGCTTATCACGGCAGATCATGGCAACTGCGAGTTCATGCGCAATTCCGATGGTTCTCCCCACACCGCGCACACGACCAACCTCGTGCACGCGGTTTATGTAGCTGACGATGCCGAAGGCAGGATGGTCGATGACGGAATCCTGGCGGACGTGGCGCCCACCCTCCTGGCAATGCTAGGGCTTCAGCAACCTCCCGAAATGACGGGAAGGAACCTGGTGGGCGGGCTGGGGAGAGATGAGACTTCCTGCAGTGGATAGCTGCCTGCCGGTGCCTTCCGTCGATCACCCCAGGCGAAGAAGCCCATCTTGCCGGGTGTGAAGGATGCTCAATAATCCTCCACCGGGCTCTGCGGTGGTCCGTCGGTATCGGGATCGCTCTCCTCCCCGAGAACGTCCTTACGGAGTTTGAATAGGTCCCCGGCAATGTAGGTGAGCTTTTCCTCCGAGAATTCGGGAGGAATCCGGAGGCGCTTCCTCGCCTTCTCAATACGGGTATCGGTGTCGCAAAGAACCGGACCAGGAAGTTCCTGCAGGGCGGCCAGGGTCTGGCGGGCATTCATGAATTCGTGGCAGAGCAGGACAAGGTCACCCCCCGCTTCGATCGCCAGGCGGGCTGCCTCGGGGGTGCCGTATCCCTGTTGAATAGCTCCCATGTCGAGGTCGTCGGTGAGGACAAGATGCTCGTCGAACCCGAGGCGGTCACGGAGCAATCCCTGGATGATGTTGCGGGAGAGCGAGGCGGGAAGGCCGTCCTTGTCGATTCGAGGGAAATGGAGATGACTGATCATGATGGCGTCCAGTTCCGGCATGAGGGCGGTGTAGGGAATGAGGTCGCTGCGTTGCAGTTCATCCGTGTCCATCTCGACCACCGGAAGATCATGATGAGGGTCATTTGCGGCGCGTCCCCCGGCCGGGAAGTGCTTGGCGCATCCGAGGATGCGCTGGCGGCGTTGCCAGCGGTTGAACACACCGGCATTGGTGATGACCTCCTGATCGCTCTCGCCCCAACAGCGGCCCCGGAGGGCGTTGGAGGCCCCGGGGAGGTGATCGATGTCGAGAACGGGGGCGAGATTGAAGTTGATCCCGAGGAGATCAAGGAGTCGCCCGGTGGCCCACCCGGCCCGGGCGATCAGACTGGCGTCACCCTTCCTTCGTAACTGCTCCGGGGATGGGGGAGCGGGAACAAAGGGGGCCGTGCGCCAGACCCGCCCCCCTTCATTATCGATGGCGATGAAGGGAGGGGTCCGGCAAAGTGTGCGAAGCTCATCGGTGAGCTGGCGAGTTTGCCTGGCATTGACCAGGTTACGGGTGAAAAGGACAAATCCGCCGGGTTGCAGTTCGCGATAGAGAGCAGCTTCCTCGGGGGTGAGTTTCGGACCACTGACGCCCAGGAGGAGGAGTTGATGGGGTGACATGGTGGCTCTCCGGTGATGGCAAAGCACCGGACCCCGGGCTTCAGGCCGGCACAGTAACCTTTGCGTCCAGTGCGGCCTTCACGAATCCCGAGAAGAGGGGATGCGGCTTGTTAGGCTTGGATTGAAACTCAGGATGGAACTGGGCGCCGAGATAGAAGGGGTGATCGGAGAGTTCGATGATTTCCACCAGGCCCTCCCTGACAGAGGTGGAGGCAATTATCATTCCCGCATCCTGGAACTGATCGAGATAGTCGGGGTTGAACTCGTAGCGGTGGCGGTGACGTTCACTGATAACGTCGGCACCACCGTAGAGTTTTGCGGCCCTGGTCCCGGGCAGGAGATTGGACTCACTGGCTCCCAGGCGCATGGTGGCGCCCATGTCTTCCACTCTCTTCTGTTCTTCCTGTAGACAGATGACCGGATGTGGAGTGTCCTTGTGGCATTCAGTAGTATCCGCACCCTCAAGCCCGCAGACGTTACGGGCGAACTCGATGGTGGCCACCTGCATTCCGAGACAGATTCCGAAGTAGGGAATGCGCATGGAGCGGGCGTAGTGGGCGGCCTGTATCTTGCCTTCGATGCCGCGGTCACCAAATCCGCCCGGGATGAGGATGCCGTCGACTTCCCCGATGATGTTCTGAGCCCCGTGTTCCTCGATCGATTCCGAGTCTACCCGCACGATGTTCACCTTGGTGTGATGGGCGGCACCCGCGATGGTGAGCGACTCGTAGATGGATTTGTATGCGTCCTGTAACTCGATGTATTTGCCTGCCACCGCAATGTCCACGGTGTGCTTTGGTTTGATCAGGCGGTCTACGAAGTCCTCCCAGTCCTGCAGGTCGGGGGTGGGGGACTCAATCCCCAGGTTATCGACCACGATGCGGTCGATCTTGTCGCGACGCAGGTCGAGAGGACACTCGTAGATGGTGTGTTTCACGTCCCGGAAAGCCACTACGTTCTTCTTCTCGACGTTGCAGAACATTGCGATTTTGCGCCGGTTGTCCTCGTCGAGGTCATGTTCGGTACGGCAGATGATGATATCCGGTTGGATGCCGATTTCGCGCAACTTGGCCACCGACTGCTGGGTGGGCTTGGTCTTGATCTCTCCCGCGGCCCGAATGAGGGGCAAGAGGGTGACGTGAATGAAGCAGACATTCTCCCGACCTACCTCCAGGGAAAACTGGCGGAGGGCTTCCAGAAAGAGATGCCCTTCGATGTCCCCGACGGTGCCGCCAATCTCGGTAATGATGACGTCGACCTCAGGGTTCATGGACGAGAGGTCATGAATGCGGGCCTTAATCTCGTCCGTTACATGGGGGATGAACTGCACGGTCTTGCCGAGGTAGTCGCCCTTGCGTTCCTTCTTGATGACGCTTTCGAAGACCTGGCCGGAGGTGAGATTGTTGAAGCGGGTCAGGACGCAGTTGGTGAAACGCTCATAGTGCCCCAGGTCCAGATCGGTTTCCGCGCCGTCGTTGAGGACGTAGACCTCCCCGTGCTGGTAGGGAGACATGGTCCCGGGATCGACATTGAGGTAGGGATCGAACTTCTGGATGGTGACCTTGAGGCCGCGATGTTCGAGCAGGGTGCCGATGGACGCGGAGGCGAGTCCCTTTCCAAGGGAGGAGACCACCCCTCCGGTGACGAAGATGTATTTCACGCCAGGTGATTGGTTATTAGGGCTCAGGATATTATGAGGAGTTGCAGGCGGCAAGGAGAGCTTCCAGGTGGGGAACCTGTTCGGGGGTGTCGAGTCCGATGGAATGGTCTTCGGTCAGAACAACGCGGATGCGGGCGCCGTTTTCAAGGGCGCGGAGTTGCTCGAGTTGTTCCGCCTGTTCAAGCAGGCCGGGAGGCCAACTGACGAACTGTTCGAGGAAATCGCGGCGATAGCCGTAAAGACCCATGTGGCGCAGGGGCACGAGGGTGTCGGGTCGGGTCCTGAGGAATGGAAGGGGGCTGCGGGAGAAGTAGAGGGCGTTTCCTCGCCCGTCGACGACGACCTTCACAATGTCGGGGTCGTCGAGTTGGGCGGGGTCCGTCACGGGATTGGCGGCCGTGATCATGGGCAGGTCGGGTTCGGCTGCCAGAGCGGTGACCAAGGAGTCGACCAGGACAGGGTCCACGAGGGGTTCGTCACCCTGAATATTGATGACGTGGGTGATCTCGGGATGCGACTCCACGGCCTCCGCGATGCGGTCGGTGCCAGTGGGGTGGTCGGGGGAAGTCATGACAACCTCGGCGCCGAAGGAGAGGGCTTCTTCCTCGATGCGGACATCGTCGGTGGCGACCAGGAGGAGGTCGAGTCGTTCACACTGGTCCACACGCTCAAAGACGTGTCGGAGCAGGCTCTTGCCGACGAGGTGATGGAGGGGCTTTCCGGGGAAGCGGGAGGATCCCCATCGGGCGGGGATGATACCAGCGACCTTGGCTGTCGTTCCCTCTGCAGGCACCTTAACGAATAAAATGGCAGACTATCTCCTCGGAGCAGGGCGGCAAGAATATTACTTTCGATTGGTTGATTTTTTTCAGCGGAGGATCGACGGAGGGAGCAGAGGGCGGTAGGGTGAGGTTGCCGATGGAGATTCACGAGTGGTTCGAGCCCCTGGACTGGATAGTGCTCTTCGGCTACCTCGGATTGACCACCTGGGTTGGGCATGTCATGCGGGGCAAGCAGGCTTCCATCAATGACTTTTTCGCAGGGGGACGATCCCTTCCATGGCTAGCGGTAACGGGTTCAATCATCGCTACCGAGATCAGCGGGGTGACCTTTATTGGCGTTCCAGGCGGGGTTATGGCGGCGAATGGGGACTTCACTTACCTGATCTGGGCCCTGGGCTCCGTGATCGGGCGAGTCATTGTGGGCGTGGTCTTCACGAAGGTTTTCTACGAAGAAAACATTTATAGTCCCTACGACTACATGGGGAAGCGGATCAAACCGCAACTCAAGACCCTTGCGACCGTCTTTTTCACGATCGGGTCGATCCTGGCGCAGAGCGTGCGGGTCATGGTGGCGGCGATCCCACTCATGATAGTGACGCCCTTCTCTTTCGAGATGTGTATCCTCATTATTGGGGTCTTCGCGATCGGCTGGACCCTCATGGGCGGGATGCGGACCGTGATCTGGACGGACGTGATGCAGTTCTTCCTCTTTGCGATAGGGGGTCTGATCACCCTCTTTTGGGTGGGAGCGCATCTCGGAGTGGGGTGGAGCGAAGTTGCCGCCGACGCTGGCAAGATGAAGTGGCTGAACCTCGAGGCAGGGGTCTCGGACGCCTTCAAGTTCACCTTCTGGGTCGCGATCGTCGCGGTTCCCTTTCAGAATGTGGCCGCCTACGGGGTGGACCAACTCAACGCCCAGCGCATGTTCTGCTGCAAAAACGCCCAGGATGCCCGCAAGGCGATCATCTGGAGCTCGCTCGGGCAGCTCGTGACCCTCCTCATGCTGATGGTCGGGGCCGCCCTCTTCGTTTGGTATGCGAACCACCCTCCGGAGGGGGTTGTGGCGGAGAAGATGAAATGGGACAGCGCGAGCGGAACTCCAGGCGCTCCCGACAATGTCTTTCCGATCTGGATTGTCTCCGAACTCCCACCGGGCTTGAGCGGGCTGATTCTCGGTGGAGTCTTCGCAGCCGCCATTTCCAGCCTCGATTCCATCCTGGCCGCCTTGAGCCAGACCACCATTTCGCTCCTCTACAAACCTGAGGAACAGCAGTCCGAAGCCCAGCAACGAAAATTAGTCGCCAAGTCGCGCATGTGGGTCGTGTTCTGGGGAATTTTCCTGACCGTCTTCACCCTCCTGATGCGGTGGGTGCAGAAGCAAACGGGAATTGCGGTCCTGCCGCTCGCCTTCGGAATGACCACTTATACCATGGGGCCGCTGCTCGCGATGTTCCTGTGCGCGCTGCTGGGACGGGGGAGTTTCCGGGGACTCCTGATCGGCTCGATCATTTCCTTCGTGGGTGTGCTGTTCATTCGCAACGATGTGTGGGTTTTGATCCATTCCATCGAGATTCCATTCCTCCCCAGGATGTCCTATGAGTGGTTGGGAAACTTGCCGATGTACTGGGTGAATTCGGAGGGGGCCCTGAAGACCACGGTGGGATTCTATTGGGCTTGGCCAGCGACAACGATTGTCACCTTCCTCTTCGGCTACTTTTGGCCCGGGGCCGGGAAAGGGGCAAACCAGGGCCTGAATTAGCCTGTCCGGTGCCGGGCAGGGGATGCATGGGTGTTTGCTCTCAGCGAGTTGCGCCTGTCCAAGTCTGCCGTTTGATGCCATGAGGCTGAAATGGGACCCCGTGTCAAGATAATGCAACAACCGATCTGATCAGGGATTCAAACTGCTCGTTTCTTTTGGTGAGCTTAACAGGCGACCTTTGAAGTCTAACACCGGCGACGCCGTGGAACGCTTGTGGAAAAGAGCCGCGAAGGGGGTGCGATTTTCTTCTCTGAAAAATTTTGACGATCTCGTTACAGAGAGTAATTCCATGGACGCTGTTCCTCGCGGGTTGTCAGGCTTCAAAGTTAAGCGGGGAACGGACAAACAAAAATCAATCAAAACGAAGGAATTGGAGAACAGTAATGAGCAGCAGGGATGAAGGGGGTGTTTCGGCTCCAAGAGGAACAAGAGAGGGAAAAGTGTCCGCCCGTGGCGGTGCGCGCATCAGTACAGAAGAAGCGAGGACGCAGATCCTCAGACTATTGGACGCCCGGTTGAGTGGAGACGCGACCGAGCGCTGGTTTAAGCACATGCAACTCGTGGTGGAGGATGCGAATCAGGTGACTGTGTTCGTGCCCACCGAGACGCACGTGCTCTGGATTCAGGAGAATTTCCTGCCTGAACTGATCCATGCGCTGTCGCAGGTGCTGGGCTGCGGAGGGAGGCCGCGGGTGCTGGCCATGAACGGAGAGGCCGGCGGACAACTTTCTCTGCTGGAAGAGCCACAGAGGCAGTCGCGTGCCAAGGAAGTAGCGGCTGAGGCGCTTGCGAAGTCATTGAAAACTGCGGGTCTCAATCCGCTCTACACTTTCGACCGCTTTGTCGTGGGCGGAAACAACCAGTTTGCCCATGCGGCATGCAAGGCCATCGCGGCGGGGGTTCGCACGGCTTACAACCCGCTTTTCATTCACGGCGGGTCCGGTCTCGGCAAGACCCATCTCATGCAGGCGATCGGGCAGGATATCCTGAAGGCCCGGCCGGAGTTCAAGGTCATTTATCTGACCTGCGAAAAATTCACGAACGAGTTTATCCAGGCGGTCCAGAAGGGCAATCTCGACAACTTCCGTCGCCGCTACCGCCGTGCCCACGTTCTTCTTGTCGACGACGTGCAGTTCCTGAACGGCAAGGAAAAATCCCAGGAGGAGTTCTTCCACACATTCAACACCCTGCTCGACGGAAGGGCGCAGGTAGTGCTTTCAAGTGATCGTCCTGCTTCGGAGATTCAGACCCTTGAACCGCGCCTTGTGTCCCGCTTCGAATGTGGCCTTACGGTGGCCCTGCAGCCACCGCAACTGGAGACCAGGATCGCCATCCTCCAGCGCAAGATGGAGGAGTGGGAAGTCAAGATCCCGGAAGACTGGGTGCGCTTCATTGCCCAGCGTATTCGCAGCAATGTCCGTCGACTCGAAGGGGCCCTGGTGCGTATCGCAACCTTCAATTCGCTCGGCCAGGGGGAGCTCTCAACCGAGAGGATTGAGGATCTCCTGCGCGACATTCTTCGCGAGGAAGCCGCAGCCAAGGTGACCATCGACACCATCCAGAAGACGGTGGCGGACTACTATGATATCCGCTTGGCCGACATGACGAGTCGCCGGCGCCCTGCCAATATCGCCTTTCCACGTCAGATCGCGATGTATCTCTCTCGCAAGCTCACCGGAGGCTCCCTGGTCGAGATCGGGGAAGCATTCGGTGGTCGTGATCACGGCACCGTTATCCACGCCTGCAAGAAGGTTGAGCAGATGATGCAGACCGACGATCAGGTGCGGCAGACGGTGGCCGCTCTCGGAGCCCGCCTCAACCGCTAGGGAGTGACGGCCATTGCCGGTAATGGTGCCCTTTTCAGCCCGCCCGGATCCGTTTCCCCGGATCCGGGTGATTGTTTGGCGGGGGTCCGGACTTTCTTGGGCGGAGTCCTGCCCCGCTTTGAAGTGAGGGTAAAATGTTACTTGTTTCTTAAAGAATGGCTTGCCAAGCGGGGCATTCTTCCCAAGATCTCCCTATCCCAACCTCGGGACCCTCTCTGCCAATGAAATTCCGGATCGCAAGGGATGCCTTCCTAGACAGCCTTCAGCAGGTACAGCATGTGGTCAGCACCCGAACGACCCTTCCAATCCTGTCCAATGTCCTGATTGAAGCCAAGGGCGACGAACTGCGCCTCACCACGACCGATCTCGATGTCGGAGTGAGCGGCACGGCGGAGGCCGAGATCTCCAAGGAGGGGTCGACCACGATGCCGGTCAAGCGTCTGGTCAGTATCATTCGGGAGCTGCCGGATGCGGAGGTGGAAATTGCGGTGGATTCCAAGGATGTGGCCTCCATCACCTGTGGTCCGAGTTTCTTCAAGATCATCGGTCTGGCTCACGGGGAGTTCCCGCCCCTTCCGGATTTCAAGGAGGCGAAGGAATACAAGATTCCACAGGGGCTCCTTCGAGAGAGCCTCAAGAAAACTTCCTACGCGATATCGAATGACGAGACCCGCTATGTCCTGAACGGAATCTTCACGGCCTTCAAGGAGGGCAAGCTCACCCTGGTGGCTACCGATGGCCGCCGACTCGCTATGGTGGAGAATGATCTCGAGTTTCCCGCAAGTAACGAAACGGATTTCATTATTCCGACCAAGGCGGTGCAGGAGTTGCAGCGTCTGCTTGGCGAGGAAGGTGATGCCATTGCGAGGTTGAGTGACAACCAGATCGTTTTTGAGGTGGGATCCAGTGTGATCGTCTCCAAGTTGATCGAGGGGAACTATCCCAACTACCGTCAGGTCATTCCGGGGGAAGCGAAGGAGACACTCAGTCTGGGCCGGGAAGCACTTCTGGAAACCGCCCGACGGGTCTCTCTCCTTTCCTCCGAGAAATCGAACTCGGTGAAACTGGTGGTGGGGAATGGAAGCATTAATGTCACCGCCAATTCGCCGGACATCGGGGAGGCCAAGGAGTCCATGGCCGTGAGTTACAGCGGCAAGGAGATTGCCATCGCATTTAACCCGGAGTTCCTCATGGCGCCGCTCCGCAACTTGGAGGACGAGGAAATCCAACTCGACCTCATCGATGAGATGAGCCCCGGGGTTCTGCGCGGCAGCGGCTCCTTTCTCTATGTGCTGATGCCCATGCGGGTGACGGCGTAGGGAGGCCTTGGCGAAATCCCTGCGGAACAGAGTTTCTGAAAACTGATCCGCTTAACGAAGGTTCCTTCCGCCCCCAATGGGATGGATTCACTGGTTCTCATTCGAGTTCAGCACTCGTCTTGCCACTGTGTTCCCGGAGGAAGGCAGAAATCTTTGGACGACTGTTCTTCACGTCTTCCGGATGGACTTCAATCTTCAGAAGCCCTGCGACAAATTGGAGGATTTCCCGGAGGTCTTCACTCCACGGGGTGGAGATAATATCCAAGGCCGTTTCGCCCTCGTCATTCCTGCCGTTTATATTGATACGGTTCTTGACCAGTAGCTTGACGATGTCGAGATGACCGAAGAAAGCTGCCGAGTGCAGACTGGTCGATCCATCTCTATTCGTGGAGTTGATCTTCACGCCCTCGGCGAGCAGCAACTCCGCAGCCTCCAGTTGTCCCGACAAGGCAGTCCACGAAAGGGGGGTGATTCCGTTGAAGTCCTGCCTGTTGATGTCGACGCCATTCCCGGCAAGTTGAGCTCGGAGGCTTTTAAGATCACCGACTTTGGCGGACTCCCAGATATTGGCACTTGCCTGCTTCGGCAAAGCCGAACCTGGTTTGGCGCCCGCTTTGCGTAGCAGGGCAGCGACTTTGGGCCGATCTTCCTTTATCTGTTCCAGATCCAGTTGGATCTGCAGAAGTCCCCCCACGAACTGGATGATGCCCTGGAGTTCATCACTCCAGGGCGCGGAGGCAATATCGAAGGGCGTGGCGCCATCGTGGTTACGGAAATTGATACCGGCTTCATGATCGATCAGGATCTGAATGGCCTCGAGGCGGCCAAGAAATGCGGCGGAATGCATGGCGGTTTCATTCTTTTTGTTCACAGCATCCACATCCGCTCCTTTTTCGAGAAGAAACTCCATGGCTTTGGATTTTCCGGTCAATGCCGCCAGGGAGAGGGGAATAGACCCGAAAGCATCCCGGGCATCGACATCTATTCCTTTGGCCAGTTGTGTCTTAATCCCCGGGATATCTCCATTCTTGGCTGCATTCCCAATCGAGTCGGAGTCCAACCCGTTGGCCAGAGAAGAGGGAAAGGTTGGAGGAGGTTCAGGAATTTTG
>Ga0310342_100002689_pt1 | contig 11494 bp, 10 predicted proteins | sample S15DNA20500_MG_FD_206155 | JGI IMG/M metagenome (GOLD analysis project Ga0310342, IMG submission 206155) | Marine microbial communities from station ALOHA, North Pacific Subtropical Gyre - S1503-DNA-20-500_MG | ecosystem: Environmental > Aquatic > Marine > Oceanic | place: Pacific Ocean: North... | reverse complement strand
ACCTGGTCAATCGTCTCGCCGGCCCCCAGCCGCTTCAGTAGTTCCCGATCGCTCATCTGCCCCCATCCCGATCATTCGTCCTGGACCTGGTTGTGTTCACCTCGAGACCGGTCGTCGCCATCATCTGCTCGAGCACCCGGGCGACTGAATCGGCGTACCACCCGAGCCCCTCCCGCGACGGGTGGTGGTCGACGGGCAACAGGTACAGCGACTTCGGACGGGTGGGCACATCGCCACGCTCGATCAGGTTGACGGCCGGCACGCCGGCCAGTTGCTCGAGACTTCGCAGCAGCGACTGCTGCTGATCACTCATCCGGTACTCCCCCGCAGCCATTTCCTCGTACTGCGGCAGGTGCACCAGAACGATTTTCGCCTCCAGTGATCTCAGTTCCTTCAACGCCCGAACCACTCCAGGGTCCCGACGAAAGTCCGACCAGGAAAACCGTGGCGTGGCCGCGATCCCCTCGATCCCGAAAAACGGGTCCCCGTAAACCAGGCGGTTGAAGAGGAACGATGAGGAGAGCGAAGCATACTCGATCCGCCGGGGATTATCCCGCTTCCGCAATTCGAAACGAGATACGAGGTCAGCAATCAGCTCATCATCGACTCCACCCGACTGGACAACACGGCGGCACCAGTCGGCATCAATCCGGGCGTCGTAGAATTCCGACAACGCCAACCAACCCTCGTCATCCCGGTTCAAGCGGGTCACCAGCCGCGGTTCCCCGTCGACAGACCGTGTCTGCTGCCAGAATCGTGCCCGGTTCAGGTCGTCGCTGATGAACGCGATGACAACCACATCGAACCGGCTGGCCCGTGCCACGTCGGCAGCCACGTCGGTCATCTGTAGCAATCCGTGGCCACTGCGGGCACGGCTGATAACCGACACCGTCCCGTCGATCCGCTCGCCCAGTTCGGTTTGCATCAGCGCCGGCCAGGTCGTGCCCTGTCGCTGGTTCTCGGTGAACGAGTCGCCCACGACCAGGATCCGGGTCGCAGCCCGCTCGTCCGCCGACTCGGAGGGCCCAATCGCTCCTTCAGAGTTGCTGGTCCGTTCGAGACTCAACACGGCTCGGCCGTTAGCCACGCGGACTCCGACCACCCGTCGATCGGGATCATGCCGGTAGCCGGCCACCGGGTCCTCGCGGACCGTCGCCTCGCTCCAGGCATGAAACGTCGTTCCGACACCCAGCGGTGTTTCACCGACTCCCACCGCCAGCTTGATGCGGTAAGCCACCTCGGCCAGCACCAGGCCACTCACCGCTCCGAACACCAGCACGATCAATCGGAATCGCCATGACCGGCCGAAACGACGACGCGGCGATGTCCCCGAATCCGGATCGGGGCTGGGATCCGACGGCACCGTCGACCCGGCGGTCACGGGGAATCTCCTGAGGGCGGGGCCAATTTCTCCTGCAATTGCGACCACCCCCCGATTGCCTCGGCGATGGCTCGATGGCCCGCCGGGGTACAGTGACCGTCCTCGACAAAGAATGACGGCTCATCGGTGTCCCGCAGCACTGTTCGTAGATCGAGCAATTCGACGTCGGCCCCCCGAGCCCACTCCGAAACCAGTTCGGCCGTCCGGCCCGGACGATTCACCCAGCCGTCATCGACGTCGAAGCCCAACTGGCGGTTGAACTCCAGGGCCTGCTCGGAGACCTGCGAGGCATCGGGGATCATCGCCAACATCAACGTACCGCCGGAGGACCTGACGAGTTCTTGCAGCAGGTCGAGGTGATCCCTGGTTCGCCCCCAGGCCGTTTGCACAAATTTCTCGTCGGGGTCCAGGCTGTTGCGGAACCGATCGGGATCCAGGCAGGCCTGCAGGTACCGGTAACCGGGCAGTCGTCCCGCTTCGGCGCGGGAACGGATCACCGCGGACAGGCTGCGGTACCGTTGTTCGGCCAGGTCGGCGTCGACACCACCCGACGTGGCCTCGCTGCGAATCCACGCCACCACCTCGGTTTCGGTTCGCTTGCGGTTCACATCACCCGCTCGAGACCGTCGCTTCTGTATGGCCAGTTCCAGGTAAATGTTCGGGCACCAGAGATGCACCAGTTGTCTGAGGTTTCCGGCCGGCCGCCACGCGGCCAATTCCTCGTCGGTCTCCTCCTCGACCACCTCGGCCAGGTCGTTGCCCAGGTAATAGACCAGCAAGACCACGTCCGGTTCGAAAAGACTTCCCATTTGCCGGTAAAGTGTCACCTCGCGGATCGTACTCGTCCCGGCCCGTCCGAGGTTGACCACATCGATCTGCTGTGATGCCAGATCCTCGGCCAATCGCTCGGTAAAGACCGCCTCGTCAGAGACTCCCACACCGGCCACGAAAGAATCGCCCAGGACCGCCAGCCGCCGGTAACCGGGCGGTTTCGATTTGGACACCTCCCGACCACGGAATCCCAGCGAGTTGGTGCGAAAGACATAGTCGAATTCAGCACTGTGATGCGGCACGGACACGCCGGGTTCCAATCGCAACAGATGCCGGCGATGCGTGTCGGCCAGCACCCCCAGCAGCCAATCGGCCGGCTTCAGGATCACCACCAGCACGACGACCATCAGGACAAACCGCTTCAACAACACCGTGCGACGTACCGGCGATGCGGATCGGGCGGGTGATTGGGCGGCCGTTTCGGAATCAGACGACACCGGCAAGGAACTCCCTCAGGAACGCGAATTGCATCGTATGTCGAGGTAGCGAAAGCACGCAACCAGTCTTCCGGACACCTCTCCCCCCCGAACAGATCTCGTCGGCACCGGGGTAGTTTTGGTACATGGTTACCGGTGACCAAGGAGCACCTCCAAAGTTGACTCGCCGACTGACACTCGTGATTCACTCGCTGGCCCAGGGCGGAGCCGAGCGGGACATGGCCCACCTGGCCCGTTGCTGGGCCGAGCGCGGTCACGATGTCGCTGTCGTGACACTCGACTCGGTCGAAACCGACAGCTACCCGTTGGTCGAAGCAGTCACCCGTGTCGGCCTCGACCTGGTTGGACACTCACACGGCTGGTTCCAGGCCATCTCGAACAACCGCAGGCGAATCGCTGCTCTTCGGGATGTCTTCCGTCAACGATCACCTCAGACAATCGTCAGCTTCATCGACCGTATGAACGTGATGACACTCAAGGCCGCCGCCGGGATCGGTGACCCGGTGATCGTCTCCGAGAGGATCGACCCGCGGCACCACGAACCCGGACGGATCTGGCGATGGTTGCGCGGCAGGACTTACCCCGGCTGCACGGCCCAGGTCGTGTTGACCCATTCGGTCCGCAACTGGTGCCGCCAACTGGCTCCACGGAAACCGGTGCACGTGATCCCCAACCCCGCACGTCGTCCCGAAACAGGATCCGGCGGCGGGGCACCGGCATGGGCCGCATCCGGCCGTCGGGTCCTGCTCGGCATGGGCCGATTGCATCCACAGAAGGGCTTCGACCGACTGCTGCCCGTCTTTGCCCGGCTCGTCGGGTCTCACCCCGACTGGCACCTCGTGCTGTTGGGTGAGGGTGAGGAACGAACACGACTGGAGACACAGGTCGGTGAGCTGGATCTTCAGCAGCACGTCTCGCTGCCCGGATGGGTCGCCGACGTCGAAGGCTCGTTGTCGCAGTCGGAGCTGTTCGTCCTGCCGTCGCGATACGAGGGCTTCGGCAACGTCGTCGCCGAGGCGTTGGCGTGTGGCGTGCCGGTAGTGACCCTGGATTGCCCAAGCGGCCCGGGCGAAATCGTCCGCGACGAGATCGACGGGCTGGTCGTCCCGGCCGACGATCTCGAAGGACTCGAACGGGCACTCGATCGCGTGATGGGTGATTCCGAATTGCGGGCGAGGTTCTCCACCCGTGCCCCCGAGGTGCTTGGCCGATTCAGCGAAGAGAAGTTCCTGGCCCAGTGGGACGCCGTGCTCGATGGCGGCACCGAGCAAGCCGTCGACGCGATCCTCGCGTGATGAGTTACTCGTCCGAGATCGTCTCGGACCGCAGTTCCAACAGCAACGGGTCAGCATCCAGTTCGACGTCCGCGGACGTGATCACCGTCCCCCGCGGCACGTCCCGCACCAACCGGGCTCCGTCGAGAAGTCCCAGCGGAATCTCCGACCGGCTGTGGGCTGCGGCGGAAGTCGTCAAACGGCCCCATGCGCAAAAGCCTCCTTCGCCGTCGATGACCTGGCCAGCCACCAGGTTGGTCTTGGTACAGGCAACCACCTCGGCAAGATGTTGCCCGGCGACGCCGACAGCTCTTCCGTCAAGAGCTGCCACGGCGATCGACGGGCCCAGTTCCAGACCGATCCAGTGATTCGGACGCCAGGCCGCCCCGTAGCGACCGGACGAATCCGACGGAATCCCGTACTGTCGGAAGCACTCGTGGACATACTCGTGTTCCGCCTCGACCACCACGTACACGCCCCAACGCAGGTCGTTGGGAACCGGTGTTCCGTCGGGCTCAAGGCAACTGACCACTTCGACGATTCCCGCATGCTCCAGGAGTCCACCGACATTGCCGGGACGTAACAGCTCGGCCAGTCGATCGGTGCCCACGGCAGGAAACTGCAGGCCCGACTCCGGCGGCACCAGCCCGGTCGCATTGGCCACGGCCGCCATCTCGATCGCACTCTTCGTCCCGTCCAGGAACGAATTGAACATCCGTGGATTGACGGCATCCCGTTGCAGTGACTCGGCCTCCGCTCCGTAGTGGTCAAACACCGTCTCGGGAGTCGACTCGTGAAAAACCGGCAGATGGCGGGTTCCCTTTCCGGCAGTCGTCACCGTGAATCCACAGCAGCGTGCCCAGTCGACCATCTCGCAGATCAGCGCCGGCTGATCGCCGTATGCCATCGAGTAAACCACTCCGGCTTCCGCGGCCCGCCGTGCCAGGGCCCGGCCGACCAGCACATCTGCCTCGACGGTCACCATCACCACGTGCACACCAGCTTCGAAAGCCGCCACGGCGTGGCCAGCGGCAGCCGACACGTCTCCGGTGCTCTCGACCAGCACGTCGATCCCCGAAGCGATCGCCGCACCGACGTCGGTCGTGACACCAACCTGGCCTCGCAAGGCCATTTCGGACAATTCACCGGCGGTCGTCGCCGCCGCGACCTGCTCGGCTGGCCAACCGACACGAGTCAACGCCGACGCCGCCCGCGAGGGATCCAGATCAACCACCACCGACGGATTCAGACCAACTGTCGTTCGGGACTGCGCCAGGAACATCGTTCCGAACTTCCCGGCCCCCACCAGTCCGACCCGGACGGGTTTTCCGCTGTTTTGCCGGTTCACGAGACGTTCGGCGAGGTCGGCGGACGGCATGCTCAACTCCAATTCAACCGGTTTTCGTCAAATCTCTCCAACACACCCTCCAGGAGGCGCATAGGATGCCAGTGGAGGAGACGGAGGGACAGTCAATGGACATTTACCTGCCCACCCAGGCGGAAATCCGCGAAAAGTGCCGGGAGATTCGTTCGTTCTGGTCGTCCCGCGAACTGTTCAAGCGAGCGGGTGAACCCAATCCCACCGGTTGGATGCCGCCCGGAACCGAACGACCTCTGAACACCCGGACCCAATCCCACCTGCGACTCGCCGGCGAAGACTAGATCGGCCACGATCGGCTCACTTCGAAAAGTCGTACTCGTCGATATTTTCGCTGTGGAATCGGAGTGGGTCCGAGAGGATCAGCATGGTGGGGTCCTGCCGGCTCAAACGGACCTTGCCGTAGCCGGGCAACTCGGTCCCCTCCTGGATCGTCTCACCCTTTACCAGGGCGGTCGCGACCCGCACGGTCAACTCACCCAGGGCGCGGGGATCCCAGAGGTAGAAGGCCTCGAGGACCCCGTCCTTGATGTAGGCCCTCATTTCCTCGGGCATCGAGTTCCCCGTCAAGGCGACGCTGCCGACCCGGTTGGTCCGCTTCAACGCTTCGGCCGCTCCGGGGACCGAGTTCGAATCGAAGGCGATCAGACCCTTCAGGCCGGGGTGCTTGTTGAGTAGCGTCTCGACCTTCTGCCGGGCCACCTCGACGTTTTCCTGGGTCACCACCGTGTCGACGAGTTCCATCTTCGGGTAGGCCGACTTGGCCTTCGCCTCGGCGAACTTCCTCCAGGTGTTGAGATTCGCTGCATCGAGGCTCGCGATCGCGATCGCCCACTTGCCTTCACGGCCCATCTGCCTGGCAATCTCGTCAATCAGGCTCTCTCCCAATTCCTGGTCGTCAACCTGGTTGACCATCAGTGTCCGCCCGCACCGGGGTGAATCGGTGTCCCAGCAGATCACCTGGATCCCGCGCTGCTGGGCCTTCTGCACGAACCGCTTGACCGTCTTGGGCTGGTTGGGCGCGATGCAGATTGCATCGACCCCCTGGCGGATCCAGGTGTCGATGAACTTGTTCTGCTCCGACCCGCTCGGTTCGGTAGGACCGTCGTAGATCAACTTCACGCCCAGGTCGTCGGCAGCCTTCTGAGCCCCCCGCCTGCAGGCGGCGAAGTACTTGATGTTGACCAGCTTGGGCAGCACCGCAATCACGATCTCCTTGTCGCCCGGCTTGTCCGACGGCCGCTGCGAATCGGCACAGCCTGCCGCCGCGGCAAACGAGGTGCCCACGCAGGCCGCCAGCAGTTCGCGTCGCGTCAGTGAGTGCATCGTTGATGACTTCCCGGGAGTAATCAGGTCACGAATTCAACAGCCCCGCCGGCCGGTGCCGTGCCGGTCGAATCAGTCTTGTGGAATCCCGCCGCCACCGCAATCGAACCGGACGCGATGGGCCGTGGCTAGTCCGAGTCGCGGCGTCCAACACGGGTGTTCAGCCAGACCCCTGCCACCAGCAACAGGCCCAGCAACAGGTACCGCAGGTGACTGATCTCGAACGGCAGATGGTCATCACTCCACCCCTTCGCCTCGCGGAGTCCGTCATCGAGCACGGCGACCAGAAAGGCTCCCAGGACCGATCCCAGCAGCGACCCGCGGCCACCTTCGACCCGTGTCCCACCGAGCACCACCGCCACGATCACCTTCAGTTCCAGGCCGGTCGCCGTGCTGGCGTTGACCGCACCGTTGCGTGCCGTGAAACACATCGCCGCCAGCCACGCCAGCGCCCCCATCACGGCATAGGTCTCGATCAACCGCCGATCAACCGGCACCCCGGCATAACGGGCTGCCACCCGGTTGCCTCCCACCAACAACAACTCGCGGCGCCATCGCGATCGGCTCCAGAACCAGCCGCCCACTCCCACCACCAGTCCCAGCAGCACCAGCGAGCCACCGAAACCGCCCAGCCACTCATACCCCGGCACATCGAAGAACGGTGCCCGCTCGGCATCGCGCATCACGACCTGGCACAGTCCGCGATAGAAGATCATCGTGCCCAGCGTGGCCACGATCGGAGGGACATCCAGCCGGGCCACCAGCGCGCCGTTGAAAAGTCCCAACCCGATGCCGACCAGCAACCCCAATGGCACCGCGGTGAACCAGAACGACGTTCCCCCGTCACAACACGACATCACCGCCGCAACCAGCGCCAGCATCGAACCCACCGACAGGTCGATGCCGGCGGTCACCAGCACCAGCGTCATCCCGACCGAAAGCACCAGCACCGGGGCCAGGCCGGGGACCAGGTCGAGGAACTTCAGTTCCAGATAATCGACAACGCCGCCAGGAGTCGAAACGTCGGCACCGCTGACCGAGGCAAAGACGGCCAGTTCGAGCACCAACAGAACTGACAAGGCAGCGGCTCTCACTTCAACTCCTCCATCCGGTGCTCACCCCGGTGCAGGACACAGTCGAAGCCGATCACGCCCAGAATCAACGCCCCCTCGAACGCTTGCCGGGCATGAACATCATCAAGGGCATAAAGCAGGGTCTGGCGGGCCAGGTACAGGAACAACACCCCGAGCAATGTGCCCAGGAAACTCCCTTCGCCACCGAAGATGTTCGTCCCACCCAGGACCACCGCCGCGATCACCGACAATTCAAATCCCAAGGCCATCCGCGCCGGGTCAATCGTCTGCTGGTTCGATACGTAGAGCACCCCGCCGAGACCCAGGTAAAAGCCTCCAAAGAGAAAAGCCGAGACGGCCAATCGCGAAAGATCCAGGCCGTGAAGTCGGCAGGCTGCGGAAGAGCTGCCGTGAGCCAGCCACAGGCGAGGCATCCGGAAGAACAACTCAGCGGCAACCGCCGAACCCGCCGCGGCCAGAAGAATCCAGGCGGCCCAGTCGCGGCCGGGTACGCGGTAGATCTCTTCGGGCACGGTCAGGTTGCCATCGAAACCCGGCACACCGACGTTGACCAACACCAGGGCCAAGCCGCGATATGCGGCCAGGCCGGCCAGGGTGACAATCAATGCCGGAATCCTCAACCAGCGGACCAGCAATCCGTTGCACGCCACCAGCCCACCGGCGGCCAACAGGCAGCCGGCAAAGCAGATCGCCGGATGAGCCCCGTGCGAGTATCCCATGGCGAATACGGCACCGCCGACGGCCAACACGCTGCCGATCGACAGGTCGATCGCACCGGTCCAGATGATCGCGGTCAATCCGATCGCCGCCAGCATTTCCGGAGCGATATTCCGTGGAGTATCGGCCAGCACCGTGCCCAGCCGCGACACCGCTCCGGAGATCGTGTCACCGGGCAACAGACAGCTGAAGATCACCAGCAGCAACGCGACGTTGCCGGCCACCAACCAGGCCATGCGGCGACGCACCGGTGCGGTCATCCGGTCCAGCATCATGCGGTCTCCCCCGCCGGACCCGGCACCAGGCCCGCCGCCGCCTGCAGCACATCCCGCTCGGTCTGTGACTCGCCGCTGAGTTCCGCCACCAGGGTCCCGCGACTCATCACCAACACCCGGTCGCTCATCCCCACCACCTCGGGCAGGTCACTGGAGATCAGCAGTACGCCGTGACCGGCGGCGGCCAGGCGATCGATCACAGAATGGATTTCGGCCTTCGCCCCGACATCAACGCCCCGTGTCGGTTCGTCGAGCACCAGCACCCTGGGATCTCGTTCCAGCCACCTTGCCAACAGGGCCTTCTGCTGATTGCCACCACTGAGCGTTCCGACAAGTTGGTCGGGACCGCTGCAGCGAATGTCGTAGGCGGAGATCATTCCGGCCACTCGACGACGCTCCTCCGTCCTGCACACCAGGCCCCAGCGGGTCAAACGGTCTCGGATGCCGATGGCCAGCGAGGGCGAGAGGCCATGATCGGCGACCAGCCCGTGCCGCTTCCGCTCCTCGGGCAGGTAGACCAATCCGGCCTGCAGGGCGTCCCACGGAGAACGGGGCCGCCAGGGCCGGCCGAGCAACTCCATGGTGCCCGAATCGACGCCGTACAGGCCATAGATGGCCCGAGCCAACTCGGACCGGCCGGCTCCGACCAGTCCGGCCAACCCCACCACCTCGCCTCCCCGCACCTGGAACGACACCTGCTCAAACATCCCCTCCCGGGCCAGGTCCTCGACACGCAACACCACCTTCTCATGGTCGACGTCGGGTTGGTGGCGGGTACGAGGGAACGCCTGCTGCACGGGACGACCGATCATCTCGTGAACCAGGCCCGGGCCGTCCAATTCCGCGGCATCGGCCAGGTGAACCAGTTCACCGTCTCGCAGCACCGCCACCCGTGTCGAAAGCTCCAGGACCTCGTCGAGCCGGTGAGAGACATAGATGATTGCGACGCCCGATTCGCGGATCGTCTTCAGGTGGTCAATCAGTCGCCGCGCATCGGGAGCTGCCAGGCTGGCGGTCGGTTCGTCGAGAATCAGCAGCCCGGCATCGCGTGACAACGACGTGGCGATCGCCACCAGTTGCTTTTCGACTGCGGAAAGTCGAGCGAACTCGACGTCGACGGCGACGTCGCAACCGGCACGCTCCAGGCGACCACGTGCCTCGGCCTGCATCGCCGACCAGTCAATCCACCCGCCCCGGCCCCTCGGCCATCGTTCGCCCAGCAACATGTTCTCGGCCACCGTCAGGTGGCCGCAGTATTCGAGTTCCTGGTGGATCGTGGCGATCCCCAGGTCGATGGCCCGCCGTGGGGAATCCAGGGTGACCGGTCGACCCCGCCACGCCATCTCACCCGCATCGGGCCGCAACACGCCGCTGACCAGTCGGATCAGTGTCGACTTGCCGGCCCCGTTCTCGCCAACCAGCCCGAGAATCTCGCCGGAGACCACCGACAGGGTCGTCGGCTGTAATGCCTCCACGCCCCCGAACGACCGGCAGACGCCGGACAACTCGAGCAACGCGTCCCCGTTGCGGCTGTCAGGATCGATCGACATTGAAACAGCTTACGACGGATGCAGCAGACCGCATAGAGTTGCAGGCCGCCTGGGGCTGGAACTGGCGTGACGGCCTCCGGATGCGCACAATCTAGCCTCGCAGGACGATCGCTTCTGTCCAAGACTGGAGACGGGCAATGACAGCCATCCGTTGGGAGACCGGCCTGGTTCGATTGTTGCTTGGGATATCGACGCTGGGCCTGGGCCCCGCAATCTGCGTCGCCGAAGACATCCCGCGCGAGCAGCATCCCTGGGGACGGTTCGCCCCGGGCAGCTGGACCCGAATCCGGGTCACGGTCGAGTCGATCGGTGAGAACGGACAGAAGACCGCGCGATCGGAACTGGTCACCACCCGGCTGCTGAAAATCGACGAACACGGCGTGACGTTACAGACCGAGACCGCCGGCATCAGCAAGAATGACTTGCCGCAAAAGGCCAAGCCGGTGACGCTCAACTGGGATGGCACCCTCCGGGATGGACATCGAAACGAACGATTGAGCCTCGGCGAGGTGAAGATCCTCGGACGCAGTCACACCTGCCAAACCCATACCATCACCCGTGTTCTCGGCGACACGAGCATCACCACCAAGTCGTGGTACAGCCCGGACACCGCGCCGTTCTTTCTCAAGCAACTGATCCGCGTCCGCGGTCCCAAGGCCCGCCACACCGCCCGGGACATCACCAGGCTCAAGGCCACTCGCAAGGTGGGCGGGAAGAGCTACCAGGGCTGGGAAGCCCGTACGGTGGTCGCCGACACCGACGGCCGGGCCCGGATGCTCGAATTCCACAGCCACCTCGTCCCCGGCAGCCTCGTCGAGGCCAAGGGCGAGCGTCACGACCCCGACAGCGCCAGGATCGGTACCACCACACAGACCCTCGAGGCCTTCCACGCCGTCCCGGCCCCCGCCGTACCCTAGGTTTACTCCCCACAACTCACGGCCCTCCCGTCCACGTGCCTGACCACGACGCGATCATCATCGGTGGCGGCCACAACGCGCTGGTCTGTGCCGGCTACCTGGCCCGCGGCGGGCTGGATGTACTGCTGCTGGAACGCCGCGACTTCGTCGGCGGGGCCACGGCCACCGAGGAACTGTTCCCCGGATTCCGTGTCTCGTCCTGCTCCTACATCTGCCACCTGTTGCAGGCCAAGGTGATTGACGACCTCGAGATGCGACGACACGGCTTCGAGGTGCTGCCGCTGGACCCCGAACCATTCCAGCCGTTCCACGAC
>Ga0310342_100002686_pt1 | contig 11498 bp, 7 predicted proteins | sample S15DNA20500_MG_FD_206155 | JGI IMG/M metagenome (GOLD analysis project Ga0310342, IMG submission 206155) | Marine microbial communities from station ALOHA, North Pacific Subtropical Gyre - S1503-DNA-20-500_MG | ecosystem: Environmental > Aquatic > Marine > Oceanic | place: Pacific Ocean: North... | reverse complement strand
GTGACCTGGCGTATGACCGGTTTGTCACCCTCCAGTTGGCTGCGGACAAGGTGCCCGAGACCGACTCCAGGGATATTGCGGCACTCGGTTTTCTGGGACTGAGTCCCACCTACTGGAAGGAACTCCAGCTTGCGAAAGAGGTCATTCGTGAAATCGTGGCAGAGGAATGGGAGGAGCGGATCGATGTGGTCGGCCGTACATTCCTCGGATTGAGCATCGCCTGTGCCCGCTGCCATGACCACAAGTTCGATCCCATCACCACGCGGGATTACTATGCACTGGCTGGGGTGTTTGCCAGCACCCGGCTGGTTGGCCGGTCATTACTTCCACCAGAGGAGGCCCTCGAGGTGGAGAAGGCGCATCATCGTGTCCATGAAATCGAGAAACAGGTTGCCCGGCTCAAGGAGGAGAAGAAAGGGGCCGGTTCCCAGGAACAGATTGCGGCGCTGCTGGCGGAGGTCGAGAATCTCGGGAAAACCACTCCCCATTTTGATCAACCACTTGCTCATGCTGTGGATGATGCCAGCCTCTACGTGCTTGATGATGGTCCTGATCGTACCCGGCTTGAGTACCGCGAGGGGGAACCCCGGAACCTGCCGGTCTTTCTGAGAGGGAACCCGGCAACACCGGGAGATATCGTTCCGCGGCGTTTCCTGGAGATCTTTTCTGGAGAGCAGTCCGAACCGTTTCAGCATGGGAGTGGTCGCGGAGACCTGGCACGTTCCCTGGTGACCGATTCCCGGAGCCTGCTTGCGCGGGTGGTGGTCAACCGCACGTGGATGCATCACTTTGGTGAGGGACTTGTGGCGACACCAAGTGATTTCGGCCACCAGGGTGAACGCCCCAGTCATCCGGAACTCCTGGAGGACCTTTCCCGGCGATTCCTGGACCATGCTTGGTCACTGAAGTGGTTGCACCGCGAGATCCTTGTCTCCTCGACGTACCGGCAATCGGCCGCTTACCACGAGGGGAATTATCAACGGGACCCTGACAACAGGTATTTCTGGCGGATGAACCGACGGCGGCTGGATATTGAGGCCTGGCGCGACACGATGCTCTCGGTTTCCGGCCGCCTCGACCTGCAAATGGCGGGGCCGGCAGGTGTGCTTGCAGAGATCGGGAATCGACGTCGCACGGTCTACGGACAGGTGGCCCGCCGGGATCTTGATACGGTGTTACAGATGTATGGTTTCCCGCCGCCGATTGCCCACAATCCACGCCGGGAGGTCAACATCACGGCCATGCAACAACTGTTTGTTTTGAACGGAGAATTTATTCGCCAACGTGCAGCTGACCTGGTAGGACGCCTGCAGCCGGACCAGGATCTGTTTTCCGAGGAGGTGGTGAACCAGGCATTTCTGCTGCTCTACCATCGTCCGGCGGAAAAGGAAGAGCTTGAAATGACACGGGATTACTTCCAGCAGTCGACCCCGGCACCCGCCGACTCGGGGTTTGGCCGCTGGCACCAACTGTTCCAGGTCTTACTGGCCGGCAACGAGTTTGCCTTTGTGGATTAACCACACGAGATATTGATGGAAAGTATATCGCTTGACCGACGGACGATGATCCAGGCACTGGCCGGTGGTACCGGGGCGCTGGGGCTTGTGAGCCAGCTCTTTGCTGACCAACCCCAACGACCCCACCATCGCGTTCGTGCGAAGCGGGTGATCCAGCTGTTCATGAATGGCGGCCCATTCCAGGGGGATTTCCTGGATCCGAAACCACTGCTGGCACAGTACGAGGGGCAGAGGCCGCCCCAGGCAGACCTGCGAACAGAGCGGGCCACGGCAGGGCTTCTTTCCTCCCCCTTTAAATACAGCAAGCAGGGCGAAAGTGGCCTGCAGATGAGCGAGTTATTGCCTGGTCTGGCACGTCATGCCGACGAACTCTGCGTGTTGCGGTCGATGTACACAGACAACCCGAACCATGGCCCCGCCTTGCTTTTGATGAACAATGGGTCCATTACCCCAACGGTCCCCAGCATGGGGGCGTGGATGATGTACGGGCTTGGATCGGAGAACAAGAACCTGCCCGGTTACGTGGTTCTCTGTCCGGGGCGACCCGTCCGATTCTCGATTCTCTGGAACAGCGCCTTTTTGCCTTCGAAGTACCAGGGGACGTACATCAACCACTCCTCGCTCGATCCAGAAAAGTTGATTCCCTTCCTGACGAATTCGACGATCGGACGCGATCAGCAGCAGCGGCAACTGGGCCTGCTCCAGCAGCTCAACAGGCGGCACCTTGAAAAGCGAGTGACGGACCGAAAGCTGGAGGCACGAATCGCCGCCATGGAGACCGCCTTTCGTATGCAGTTTGCCGCCAGTGAGGCTTTTGACCTGGCCCGCGAGACGGCATCCACGCGGGAACGTTATGGCAAGGGACACTTTGCCAACGGCTGCCTGCTTGCCCGCCGACTTGCCGAACGGGATGTCCGCTTCATCCAGGTCTACCATGGGAACGGGCAGCCCTGGGATACGCACAACGACCACCACCAGAAGAGTCGTGAATTGGCAGGGACGATGGACCAGCCAGTTGCGGCACTTCTGGATGACCTCAAGGAGCGGGGAATGCTGGAGGATACCCTGGTGATCTGGGGAGGGGAATTCGGCCGGACACCCACCACAGAAAATGGCAACGGACGTGACCATAACCATTATGGTTTCACCATGTGGATGGCCGGCGGGGGTGTTCGTGGGGGAATGTCCTATGGGGAAACGGATGATTTCGGTTTCAAGGCGGTCACTGACCGGGTTCATATCCATGACCTGCACGCGACCATCCTGCATCTGCTGGGGATCGACCACGAGCGACTGACCTACCGCTATGCCGGACGGGACTTTCGGCTGACCGATGTTTACGGGAATGTGATCAACCAGATCGTCCGTTGATGCATTGCCAGCCGTCGTGGGGCCCGGCCGAGTTGGCCTGCTTAGCTTGTGGGCCCAAGTTCCTGGATCGGTGTTCCATCGCTGAGCATGATCGGGATCGGGCGGCCAGAATAGTCCGGGAATGCGGTCTCCTGGAAATCCACTCCCAGGTGTTTATAGATCGTGGCAAGGAAATCGCCCCGGCCCACGATGCGTTTTACAGGGTCTTCGCCTCGTACATCGGTGCTGCCGACGACCTGGCCGGTTTGCATCCCGCCACCGGCAAAGAGAATGGATGTTGCCCTTGGCCAGTGGTCACGGCCCGGCTGCATGGTGCCCGCCGGGGCGCTCCCTATTCGTTTGCCGGTGCTCTTCTGGTGATTGATCCTTGGGGTGCGACCGAATTCGCCGGTCACGACGACCATCACTCTTCGTTCCAGGCCACGGTCGTAAATGTCCTCGATCAATGCTGCCACGGCCTGGTCAAAGAAGGTGAGGCGATACTTGATGGCCTCAAAACAATTGGCATTGACCGCATGGTCGTCCCAGTTGCCAACCCCGCCGCACAGTGCTCCGCTGAACTGGGCAGTGACCAGGTCGACCCCTGCTTCGACAAGTCGCCTGGCCAGAAGTAATTGTTGTCCCCAACGGTTACGGCCGTAGCGGGCGCGGGTCTTGTCACTTTCCGCCTTGATGTTAAATGCCCGGGTGGCGGCAGAGCCGGTGAGGACATTAAAGGCCTGCTGTTCATAAACATCCAGGGCGTCCATGCGGTGCAGATGGTCTGCTCGTTCCTTGAACCGGTCGAGTTGCTTGCGGAGGGTGATGCGTCGTCTCAGCGAGGCCTGGTCGATCCCCTTGGTCTGGGAAAGATTATTGACGGAGAAATTGTCGGCATTCGGATCTTCATTGACCGCGAAAACACCATAAGCATTACCGAGGTAGGACGGGCCCAGGAAATTGACCGGTCCGACACCGATGTAATTGGGAAGTTCCCGTGCTGGGCTGTACCGGAGCTTGTGCGTGACCGAGAAGAGGTCGGGATAAAGTGGTGTGCGGCGCAGGACCCGCTCGGGAAAACCGGTTAGCAACTGGTGGGTCCCCTGCTGGTGACAAAAACCGGTGTGTGCCACGGAACGAAGAAGCGTGAAGCGGTCGGCAACGCGGGCATGGTGAGGTAACAGCTCGCACAGTTGGACGCCCGGTGCAACGGTGTCAATTGGGTTGTAGGGCCCACGAAAATCGCTGCTGGAGTCTGGTTTCGGGTCGTAGGTTTCCAGGTGGCTGTGTCCGCCAGGTAACCAGACGAGAATAATTGCCGTCCCCTTGTCGTCGCTGGGGGCCGCCTCGGTTCGTTGCCGGAGAAGGGACGGCAGGGAGAGGGTAGAGAAACCACCAAGCCCGATCCGCATTGCCGCGCGTCGGGAGAGGGTCGTGCGGGAGTCAAAGGGAGTCAAAGGGAGTATCCACAGTGAGGGGGGGGAGGAAACAAGTTAATACTATTTTGTCGGCATTCCTTTTTTGAATCAACCTGTTTTTGTTCTGGATCCCCTGGAGAAATGGCGTGGAGGATCAAGGGTGGCAGCGTAGCACGGGGGCATTGGGCTATACTCCGGGTTGCTTTTAAAGGTTTCCCTGGTCGGGAGGGTGAATGATGCGGAGTGCCGTGCTGTCCTTGTTGGGTTGTCTTGTGGCGTCGGGCCTGTCGGTGTCAGGAGCTGAAAAGGTACCGAATATCGTCATGATCATGTGTGACGATATGGGATATGAGGGCGTATCGGCTTACGGGTCACCTACCTATAAAACGCCCCAGCTCGATCGCCTGGCGGCCGGTGGAATGCTGTTTCACCATTGCTACTCCACTCCCATCTGCACCCCATCGCGGGTCCAGCTGATGACCGGAAAATATAACTTTCGTAATTACACCCGCTTTGGACAACTCGATACCAGCCAGGTTACTTTCGGGAATATCCTGAAAAAGGCCGGCTACAAGACAGCAATTGCCGGCAAGTGGCAACTTGGAGGAGGAGGGGATGCGGTCCGGGCTTTCGGTTTCGACGAGTATTGCCTCTGGAATATCGAGGGACGTGAGTCCCGCTACTGGGAACCACGGATACTCCAGAATGATCTGCTGCGGGACGACCTGGCCGATCGATTTGGCCCGGATGTCGCTTGTGATTTCCTCGTGGACTTCATCAAGAAATCGCACAAGCAGCCGTTTTTTGTCTACTACCCGATGATGCTCCCTCACTGGCCGTTTGTTCCCACCCCCGACAGCACGCCGGGGGGAAGCCGTGAACACCTGGGTAAATACGACGGAAAGAATGGCGGCGAGGAATACTTTCCAGATATGGTGGCCTACGTCGACAAGCTGGTTGGTCGAATTGATCGGACGCTTGAAGAGGTTGGCGTCCGCGATAATACCCTGCTGCTGTTCACCTGTGATAACGGTTGTGCCACGAACATCCGTTCAAAGATGGGAAGCCGTGTGATCAAGGGGGGCAAGGCAAGCCTTCCAGACAACGGCACACACGTGGCCCTGGTGGCAAGCTGGCCGGGTGTGATCAAGCCGAAGCAGGTGACAAATGCGTTGGTCGATTTCACGGATTTTGTTCCCACGCTGACCGAGGTCGGCAGGACAGAATTGCCAGGCGGGTTTGTCACCGATGGCCACAGTTTTATCGACGTTCTGCGGGGGGAGAGCAGGGGGGAACGCGAATGGGTCTACTGCCATTACTCGCGAAATGGTATCCCCGTGAAACCCGCAGGCCAGGACAAGGTCAAGCAAGCCCTGGAGAAACAGGCGAAAGCGAAAGAGGCAAAGACGATGGGGCGGTTCGCACGGACTGAGCGGTACAAGCTTTATGAGGACGGGAGATTCTACAACATCAAAAACGATGTGCTGGAAGTCCGCCCGATCGTGGTGGGGAAAGGATCGACGGCGGCAGAAGCTGCCAGGCGGCAACTCCAGTCGATCCATGACCAGATGCCGCCATGGCAGCCGTTTCTGCCGTCGAAATAAGCCGGTGAGAGACCGTGCTTTTCATCTACCGGCCGTAGTAGAACCTTTCCCTGGATGAGAATCAACGGTCTTGTTGGTGAACAAACCAAATCGGGATGGCCTTTGCTGCCGTGGAAAAAAAGACTGCATCGAGCCTACAATAAGAAGGACAGCTTTCACTGCTGGTGATGAGAATGCACACGCTCGAAAACCCCTTGATCACGCTTCACGATGCCCGCGGGCAGGTCGTCTTTGCCCAGCCACTGCTCCACCATGACCCTGCGCAGGTCCTTTTCACCAAGGCCTGGGACTGGGTGAAAGATGAAACAGAGAAAGAGAAGATCCGGGCGGCCTACCAGCAAGTCCTGTTTGACCGCAAGGAGGTCGTCCTGCGGATCGACATTTGCATGAAGAATGGAGAGGTGATCCCTTACGAATGCCGGGCGACCCCTGTCGAGACAAACGAGGTGGTGATGATTGTCTCCTCGATCGCCGTCACGGACGGTTCCAAGGGGAACCTGACCGAACGTGAAAGCGAGTGCCTCAGGCACCTGGTGACGGGTGAGAATACGAAGAAAATTGCCAGGCAGATGGGGGTCAAGGTGACCACGGTCAACACCTACAAGCAGCGGCTCAAGGAGAAGCTGGGTGTGGATTCACTGGCCGGCCTGATCGCCTATGGATGCCGCCACCTGGCATAAAGCTGTGGCGGGTTATTCCACCGTTTGTCCGCCGAGCCAGCGAATCGCATTCTCGACCACCTTCAGAGCCGTCTCCTGCTTGTAGACCGGGTAGGTCTCGTGCCCGGGACGGAAATAGAAGACCTTTCCCTTGCCCAGGTTCCAGACACACCCGCTGCGGAACCAGTCACCGGTCGGCCAGCGTTCTTCAAAGACAACCTGGTCCGGTTCTGGGACGTGGTGGGCCTCGTCATACATTTCGGTGCCGGGAAGTGAGAAGGTCTCGGGTAATCCCCGTGAGATGGGATGGTCCGGGATCAGGCGACGCAGGTAACTTGGCTTTCCGTCCGGCCGGTAAGCGGGGAAGCAGCAGTAGGGCAGGTGGATGGTGACGCGGGTCACATTATCCGGGAATTTCCTGGCGGTGAAGCGTGGTGTGAAGGGGGCGTCGCGGCCGGGTACCGTGTACCGCTTGGGCGGGGCAACCTCCACGAACTCGATCTTCTCTCCCGCGCGGGCTGGAAACTGTTTCTGGGCGTCCATGCGGGTCCGTTCGTTCATGGCTTCAACAAACGGGGTGGACCAGTGGGCCGAGTGCAGGGCGATAAGCGAGAGTTGTCCACGCTTGATCCTCTCCACGATCTGTTTCCCTTCCTCCGGCGTGATCTCCGCCTGGCGGACGTGCCCCCACCAGACGAGGACCTGGCAGCTGTCAAGCACGTTGTCGGCGATGCCCTTGCCGGGCGCGGAGAGGTTTGTCGAGCGGACGTTGAGCCCGGATTGCTTGGAAAGGTAGCCGGCGATCTCGTTTCCAAGGAAGTTGTCGTACGCCTCTTTCTGACGGGGTTGTTGCTCATCCCAGACGACGACGTTGATCGGTTCGGCCGCCGGACATGGGGCAGTGCCGAATGCCCATACTGCAAGAATTGCCGGGATAAAAAATTTCATGGGAACGGTCCCTGGGGCGCGAGGACACAAAATGATTAACGTGACTTTTTGCTGCCAAGGTTCAGAAGCACGTAGGTGCCGGACTTTCCAGCAACGGCGATATCTGTTCGTTTGTCGCCGTTCAGGTCAGCAGTCCGGATTTGGAGTCCCGTGCCCACGTGCCCCTCGTCAATCACGTGGCGCTGGAATACCGGTTTGCCGGGCTTCCATGTCCAGTAATAGAGGCAGGCCGGTTCCTTGCCGCCGGGGTCGCCACCGTTATGGGCATAAACCCGCTTGCCGGTGATCAACTCGGGACGTCCATCGCCAGTCAGGTCTGCCAGGTGCAGGCAGTGGGGCTGGGAAAAGCGATCGTCAATCAGGTGTTGTTTCCATTGCAGGCTTCCGTCGGCGGATGGTGCAAGTTGTTCCCACCAGTGAAGTCCGAAACCATGGGCGACCCCCACGATCAAGTCATTCCGGCCATCCGCGTTGACGTCATGGACCAGCATCGGGCAGCTGGCATGCAGGTCCCAGTCGGGGTGGAATGTCCAGTTTTTCTCCAGTGGGCTGTCCTTGGGGCCCTCGTACCATCCCTGGCCGAGAAGCAGGTCCAGGTGGCCGTCGTTGTTCAGGTCACCGACCGCAATCCCGTGACCATTTCCCTTGCCACCGATCACGCAGCGTTTCATCGTGGGAAACTCTTCTTTTCGTGTGACGGTCTTGTCCCCCTCACTCTGCCGGTCCACCTCGCGTAATTCGGTCGTTAACTTCCAGACCACCATGGGGACGTTTTTCTTCCAGGAGTTCACGATCCATTCCGGCACGCCGTCGCCATCGAGGTCCTGGAATAGTTGCGACTCGTTACTGGTGTCCTTGGTGTCCACCAGCAGCCGTTTCTCCCAGAGGTGTCCTCGCGCCAGGCCCTCTTTCCCTGGGTTGCGATACCAGAAGACCTCGGTCGGCAGGAAAGAACCGGCGATCAGATCCGTCAGGCCATCGCCGTCGACATCAAATGCATAGTCGCCATTGCTTTCCGCGTAGCCGTTCCAGTCAGCGACGGCACGGAGTGGACGGGGTGTGTAGTCGGGCCCTGCATACCAGTTGCGACCGGAAAGCAGATCGGGGGTGCCATCGCCGTTGATATCGGCGATATCGATACCCTCGTTGAGATCGACGGTGAGGGGCTGAACCTTCCACGCCAGGGACGGTTCCTCTGCATCCAGTGGCAAGGTGCCGAGCAGAAGCAGGGTGACCATGGCACTGGTAAACACTTTCATCATGTTTCTCCCGGTTTTACTCATTGAACTGCGAATGTCTCATTCATGGTGAGCTGACCTGCCTTGATGATGCCGCCCTGCAGCACGGCAAGCAACCGGTCTTGGTGCTCCAACAAGGAAATATCTGCGACCACATCGCCATCCACGACGAGGATGTCGGCGATCTTTCCGACCTCCAGGGTGCCAACCTGGTCTCCAATTCCCATGATCTCCGCACCTGTGCGGGTGGCACAGGTAATTGTTTCAAGCGATGTGAAGCCGACATAGTCCACGAAAAAACTAAGTTCCCTGGCATAATCGCCATGAGGATTCCAGGCAAAACCGTAATCCCCACCCATGCCAAGCCGTCCTCCGTGCTTGAGAATCAGGCGGGCACTTTCGGCTCCCCCCTCCAGGGTTTCCTGGTGGCCGTCAATGACCCGTTGCGAGAGCCCCCATTCCGGTCCCTTCTCAACACTGGCCTTCTCAAAATAGAGAGCGGGGATGACAGGGATATCCCGCTGCAGGAGCAAATCGAGAGTCTCCTGGTTCATGAAGGTTCCGTGTTCAATCGTGTCATAACCTGCCAGCAGGGCATTGCGGATCCCCTCGGTGGCCCTGCAATGCCCGGTGACTTTCATGGAGTGATTGTGGGCTGTCGAGACAACCGCCTCCATCTCCTCGAAAGTCATGCAGAGAGTGTGGTGATCATTGGTGTCCGGGGCCGCCGCATCGCCGGTGGGATAGGTTTTGACCCACTCGACGCCGTCCTTGACAAGTTGTCGAACTGCAGCCCGCGCCTGCTCGGCGCCGTTGACTAGCAGGATCAGGCCCTCCATGCCGATCTTGCGGAATTCCGGATTCCAGTCCATCAGGCCACCCACACCACAGATTTCACGACCGCTGGCTGCCAGCCTCGGTCCCGTTACGAGATCATCCTCGATGGCTTTCTTGAGCCAGACATCGATATTGAAAAGGCTTCCGCCACTGCGGGCGGCGGTGTAACCGCATTCCAGTGCCAGGCGGCAATTGGCGGCGGCAAGCAAGGTCACGTATTCCACCGGATACTTGATGTCCAGATCTTCCAGGATGGCCACGTTAAAGTAGGTGGGATGAAAATGGGCTTCCACCAGGCCGGGCATGATTGTGCCCCCCTGGGCATCGATTGATCGGGCATCCGGGGATGCCTGGGGTGCTTCCAGGGAAGGGCCCGCGTAGGTAATCAGGCCGTCCTGCAGCTGGACCACGGCATCATCGACAGGAGTATTCCCATGGCCGTCAACAAGCCGGCCATTGGTAATGACAGTGATTCCCTGCGCTAATTTCATCGTTATTGGGTGATCGGGTTCGGGGACTGGGTTTTGCGGACGGTGGTCTCTGAAATATAATAGCACGGCTGTCAGAGTGAAACGGCTGGACGCCATATGAGGCCGTGATTTCGACTGGATACCCTGCGGGGAGATCGTCTTTGATGTTCGAGGCCGGAAGAATGAGAAGAAGGAACAGGGTGATCAGGGGATGCTGCTGCGCCATCCTGGTTGCTGTCTGCCTGTCCGGAATACCCCTGGCAGCCGAACAGCCCGGGACAAAAAAAGTGGTCCTGATCGCAGGCCCGAAAAGTCACGGACCGGTAGGAAACGGGATCCATGATTATCCATGGTCGGCTCGCCTGCTTAAAGTCATGCTGGACAATTCCAATGTGCGGGACAAGCTGCGAGTGGAATATCATCTGGATGGGTGGCCCCAGGATCCCACGACACTCAACGACGCGGACACGATCATGGTTATTTCCGATGGCCGTGATGGTGATAAATACCAGGAGGCGCCCCACCTGCAGGACCCGGTCAAGATCGCGTGGATTGAGAAACAGGTGAAACGCGGCTGTGGGTTCATGACATTTCACTTTTCCACATTCGCTCCAGATTCGCAGGCCACCCGGATCCTCAACTGGTCGGGGGGCTACTTTGACTGGGAGACGGACGGGGAGCGGAAATGGTACTCGGCTATCCAGACCGAGGATACGCGCGTTCGCCTGCCTCATGCGGGTCATCCGGTATGTCGGGGAGTCGAGCCTTTTCCGCTGCGGGACGAATTCTATTTCAATATCCGCTTCCAGCAGGGGGATGAGCGGCTCAAGGGGATCCTGGAGGTTCCGAGCCTTCCAGGTCGTGAACCGGATGGTCGGCTGGTCGCCTGGGCCCGCGAACGAGAGGATGGGGGCCGCGGTTTTGGAACGACCTGTGGTCATTTCTATGACAACTGGAAAAACCCGGCCTTTCGAAAGCTGATCCTCAATGCCATCGCCTGGACGGCAGGAGTGGATGTGCCCGCCAAAGGGGTTGAGGCGACGTTTTATGAACACCAGCAGATCCGCCTGGCGTTGGCCGGGATTACCGGTACCGGGCAGGCAGAGGAGCAGAAGCCGATCCGGATCCTGGTGGTGACCGGACACCAGTATCCCGGCCATAAATGGCAACTCACGACACCGGTGATCAAGGCGGCGCTGGAGCGTGATCCGCGCGTCCATGTGAATGTGACAGAGAACGTGGAGGATCTTGGCTCGGAAAAGCTAGGGCAGTTTGATCTTCTCGTCTTGAATTACTGCAACTGGGAAAAGAAGGGGCTCAGTGACGAGGCCAAGCTGGGTTTCACCCGTTTCCTCGCCAACGGGGGTGGTTTGATCCTGGTTCATTTTTCCAATGGAGCCTTCCATTTTTCATTACCGGGCGCCGAGGCATCGGACTGGCCGGAATACCGAAAGATC
>Ga0310342_100002685_pt1 | contig 11499 bp, 7 predicted proteins | sample S15DNA20500_MG_FD_206155 | JGI IMG/M metagenome (GOLD analysis project Ga0310342, IMG submission 206155) | Marine microbial communities from station ALOHA, North Pacific Subtropical Gyre - S1503-DNA-20-500_MG | ecosystem: Environmental > Aquatic > Marine > Oceanic | place: Pacific Ocean: North... | reverse complement strand
GGCCTCCCAAGCATCTCCGAGTCGTCGCACATGATCGCTGCGGCGCCGGGGATCCGTATCGAAGGGGGAGGGAACGACGGCCTTGCTGTCGCCGTCGTGAAGCCAACGCTGAGCCGCCGCCACGGGCACGGCGTCGAATCGGTGGTCGATCTGGCCGAGGACATATGCGTCCCTGGCGCCGCGGCTGGCGATGGGGCGCAGTCCGCTGAGGTGGAGCCCGTCGACCCAGGGCTGCAGCTGCTTGCCGAGCCAGGAGACGAGCAGGTCTGTGGCTGCCGGGTCGTCATGGACGATCGTGGCTTCAACCAGGTCGCCTACGGTGAAGGCCTCGTCGTGCCGTTCCCGCAGGAGTCCCCGTCCGCCCCTGTAGGCGGCCTTCGGGTACGGGACGACGTGCCCGTATCCGACCCCGGTTCTTCGAGCCTCCGCCAGCGCCGCGGCGGCGACGAACACGCGCGTGAGGGTTCCGAGGTGTCGCTCACCGACCCCGTTGAGGGAGATGGTGGCCTTGGTCTCCAGGTTGTGGGCGTAGACGGCGAGCCGTCCGCCCGACGCCCGGACGAGATCTTCGAGAGATACGTCGCGGTGCGGGTTGATCTGGGCCGCGAGGGAGGCGGCGAGCAGCAAGAGAACCGACGTTCGCATGGGGGAAGGGGATCATACGATCCTGGCCTCGGGGCTGACGCCGCCACTCCAATGCACTTGTCTTTACGGTTCACCCGGACTACGCTGCAAAGTGCGGTGTGCGACCGGTGGCCGTTGAGGGCAGGAGGTCAGAAATGCGGCATCCCTTTCAACGGGCATCCAACGACAAGGACACGGTACGGACCGCGTTTCAGGTCGCTCTGGTGCGCGTCATCGAGGCTTACTCAGATGACGGCGGGCGCATGTCCGGACGCAAACTCAGCGGCCTGCTCGGCAAGTCCGCGAACCACATCTCCCAGATGCTGAACGACGGGTTCGTCCCGTCCGGGCCGGCTGTCCTCGAGATGGCGGGGTTGCTCAAGCTCACGGACGCCGAGCGGGACGCGCTCGTTCGCGCTGCCATGGAGACGAAGGCGTCCCAGCGGTCCCGAGACAATTTCTGGATCAACGAGACGCGGCGGATGCTGGCGGAGTCCGATGCCGAGAAGGAGCGCTTGGTCAGCTTCCTGGCGTCGAAAGGGCTCCTCGACGCGTTCGTGGCCTGGTCCGACGGACAGTCGAACCGGAAGGAACAGTCACGCAAGGGCTGAGGCGAACACGGTTTTTGGCCCTTTTTGGCGCCGGTTTCAGCGAGCTCGGCGTCTATACGAACGGACTGGGTACGGGGGGCTTCGCGGTCCAAACATCCCACCTCGGCAAGAAACGGCAAACAAACACACACACCACTTTCGCACACCTCAGACTCACCGGACCGCGACCCCCGGCACCCTTCTCTCCCGCTCCGTGACCCCCGCTCGAATCCCTTGGGGAGCGGCCTTCGGTCACGTCTCTTGAGCCGTTGCCCCTGTACTGACAACGTGTTACGTTCCATCGACCGCCTGCGCAAAGGCGCGGTTTGACGGCGACCATGGACACGAAGAACCCGATCCGTTTCGTCACGGCGGCGTCGTTGTTCGACGGGCATGACGCGGCCATCAACGTCATGCGGCGGATCCTCCAGCAGGCGGGCTGCGAGGTGGTGCATCTCGGCCACAACCGAAGCGTCGCGGACATCGTCCAGGCGGCGATCCAGGAGGACGCTCAGGGCATCGCCGTGTCCTCCTACCAGGGCGGCCATCTGGAGTTCTTCAAGTACATGAAGGACCTCCTGGATGAGCACGGGGCCGGGCACATCAAGATCTTCGGGGGCGGCGGTGGGACGATCGTGCCGCGTGAGATCGAAGACCTGCATGCGTACGGCATCACCCGGGTGTTCTCGCCCGAGGATGGCCGACGCCTTGGTCTCGAGGGCATGATCAGTGCGATGGTCGAGGCCTGCGACTTCGACCCTCTCGAGGTCGCCGCGCCCACGTCGCTGTTGCCGAGCGGCGGGCCGGTGCTCGACGACAGCTGGCGATCGAGTCTCGAGATCGCGCGGCTGATCACCTACGCCGAGCGCAACGGTGTGCGCCCTCCGCAGGAGGTCGAGGCGATCCTGGGGCCGCTTCGCGCGGCGTCGCAGGAGAAGAGCGGTCCCGTCGTTGGAATCACCGGGCCTGGGGGCGCCGGCAAGTCGTCGTTCACGGACGAGTTGCTCGTTCGCTACTTGCGCGATTTTCCCGACCATCGGGTAGCGGTGTTGGCTGTTGACCCGAGCAAGCGGACGACGGGCGGCGCCCTGCTGGGTGATCGCATCCGCATGAACGCGGCCTGCAACCCGCGCGTCTTCATGCGCAGCCTCGCGACCCGTGGATCCGGCGCGGAGATCTCGGACTCGTTGGCAGAGGCGATCGATGTCGTCCGCGGCGTTGGCTTCGACCTCGTCATCGTGGAGACATCCGGGATCGGCCAGGGCTCGTCCGCGGTCGTCGACCTGACAGATGTCAGCCTCTACGTCATGACGCCTGAGTACGGGGCCGCATCCCAGCTAGAGAAGATCGACATGATCGATCTCGCGGACGTGGTGATCGTCAACAAGTTCGAGCGGCGCGGTGCCGAGGACGCGTTGCGTGACGTCCGTAAGCAGTACCGGCGTGCCCGGGAGCTGTTCCACGCGCCCCCTGACGAGGACCTGCCGGTATTCGGTTCGATCGCGGCGCGGTTCGCGGATCCCGGGGTGACGGCCGCGTATCACAAGGTCGTCGCGTTGTTGAATGAGCGCTGTACCCATGCCCTGGTAGCCACCGGCGGTGTCGCGGGGGGGACTCCTGATCGCAACGCTGTCATCCCCGCGCACCGGACCCAGTATCTGTCCGAGGTTTCGGAGTGCGCCCGGCGATACCGTCGCTGGGCTGATGAGCAGGTGTGTCTGGCCGCGGAGCTCGACGGCCTCGAGGTCGCGCTGCGACGCGTCTCGGACGGAGGGCGTGACGCGGTCCAGGCTGCCTTGGAACAGGTGCGTTCCGAGATGGACCCTGTGGCGACCGCCGCGCTCGCGTCCTGGCCGGAGCTGCGCGAGGCGTATTCCGGCGACGAGCTCGTATCCAAGGTGCGCGACCGTGAGGTCCGGCAGCTGTTGCGTGCGCCGAGCCTCGCGGGAACCCCGGTGCCTCGGGTGGCCCTGCCCCGTGCGGAGGACAAGGCTTCGGTGTTGCGGTACCTGCTCCTCGAGAGCGTCCCGGGTCGTTTCCCCTTCACGGCTGGTGTGTTTCCGCTCAAGCGGGCCGACGAGGACCCGAAGCGGATGTTCGCTGGCGAGGGGGGGCCGGAGCGGACGAACCGGCGGTTCCATTACCTGTCCCGCTCGGAGAAGGCCAAGCGCCTGAGCACGGCGTTCGACTCGGTGACTCTGTACGGAAACGATCCTGACTTGCGCCCCGATATCTACGGCAAGGTCGGGGAGAGCGGTGTCAGCGTCTGCACGCTCGATGACATGAAGGCGCTGTTCGATGGCTTCGACCTGTGCGAGGTCAACACCAGCGTCTCGATGACGATCAACGGTCCCGCCCCGATGATCCTCGCCATGTTCCTCAACGCCGCCATCGATCAGCAGGTCGACCGCTTCGCCGCGGAGAAGGGACGCCAGCCGGACCCCGAGGAGATGGCAGGGATCCGAGCGCGGACCCTCTCGGTAGCCCGGGGCACCGTACAGGCGGACATCCTCAAGGAGGATCAGGCACAGAACACCTGCATCTTCAGCACCGAGTTCGCGCTTCGGATGATGGGTGACGTCCAGGCGTTCTTCATCGACAACGAGGTTCGGAACTACTACTCCGTGTCGATCAGCGGTTACCACATCGCGGAGGCGGGGGCGAACCCGATCACCCAGCTGGCGTTCACTCTCGCCAACGGATTCACCTACGTCGAGTATTACCTGTCCCGCGGGATGGCCATCGATGACTTCGCGCGCAACCTGAGCTTCTTCTTCTCAAACGGGCTCGATGCGGAGTACACCGTGCTCGGTCGCGTTGCGCGCCGGATCTGGGCGGTCGCCATGCGGGACGTGTACGGCGCTGGCGAGCGCAGCCAGAAGCTCAAGTACCACATCCAGACCTCGGGCCGATCCCTGCATGCGCAGGAGGTCGACTTCAACGACATCCGTACGACGCTGCAGGCGCTGTTGGCGCTGCAGGACCATTGCAACAGCTTGCACACCAACGCCTACGACGAGGCCGTCACCACCCCGACGGAGGACTCGGTGCGTCGCGCGATGGCGATCCAGTTGATCATCAACAAGGAGTACGGCATCGCGGCGTGCGAGAACGTGCTTCAGGGTTCTTACATGATCGACGAGCTCACGGATCTGGTTGAGGAGGCGGTCCTGAGTGAATTCGACCGCATCTCGGATCGCGGGGGTGTGCTGGGTGCGATGGAGACCCAGTACCAGCGCGGTCGCATTCAGGAAGAATCGCTGCTCTACGAGCGACTCAAGCACGCGGGCGAGCTGCCGATTGTCGGCGTCAACACGTTCGTCAACGAAGAGGTCGATCACGAAGAAGCCATGGACGCGCTCGAGTTGACCCGCGCGTCTGACGCGGAAAAGAGCGCCCGGCTAGATCATCTGCACGCCTTCTGGAAGACCCACGCTGACGAAGAAGAGGACGCCTTGAGGCGCCTCCAGGACGTCGCGACGCAGGGTGGGAACATCTTCGCCGAGTTGCTGACCACGGTGCGCGTGGCCAGCCTCGGGCAGATCACCCAGGCGCTCTTCGACGTGGGCGGCGAATATCGCCGCAACATGTGAAAAGCGAGATTCCCTAAACCGCTCCCCCCGTCCAGGTCGACGGATCCGGTAGAAGACCGGCCCCTCCCCGAACCACGCCTGCGGGGTCCGAGAAGCGACTTCCTCTGTCCGGTTGCGGCAGGCGGGGCCGCTTCATCCGGCCTTCATTAACCAGGTGGGCGGCGATCTCCAAGAGCGGTCGCCGCAGGGAGCAAGCAGCGATGCCAGCCATGACAAGAGTAGTCCTTTTCCTGGCGGTCCTCGCCGGACCGCTGAGCGCGCAGGTGCCGACGGGCGTCAACCTGGGCCGCGCCATCTACCCCGAGGCGGGGTTGGTGGCCATAGACGAGGTCACCGTAGCCGTACAGACAGTCGGGGCGGACGGTTTCCTCGGTAGCTTCGATGACTCGGTGGCGATCCTGCGCGACATCGGCGGAGAGTGGAGCGTCGTGCACGTGGTCGTCGGTGTCATGACGCCTGGGCTGATCGCGGTCGGCGGGGGCAAGGTCGCGACGGTGACCTCGGGTGTCGACGGACGGGTGGCGACCCTCGACGACGCCGTCGTCGTCATCCATGATTGCGCCTTGGGTACGCCGAGCAAGCAGAGCGTCCCGCTCGGTGGTGCGTTCGTCGGTGATCCGGCCCTGGTTGAGGACGTACGGACCGAAGATCTGATCTCGAGTATCGGTGGAATGAGGGTCGCGGCCACCCTCTCCGGTCCTCATGCTACCCCGCCGTTGGCGGCATCCGATGTGGTGGCTCTGGTGGATGTCTCGTCTGCGTCACCCACAGTGACCCACGTCGACGCAGGGACGTGGTTGCACCGGATGCCACCATCTCCTCACAGCTTGCCGGGAGAGATCCACGAGGTGTTGGTCGTTCACGGTAGGGGGGCCGACCAGGCGCCGACCACGGCGGACGATGTGTTTGTGGTCGTTGAGCGCTCCGGGTCTGGACCGTGGACGGTGCGTTCTGCCCAGGTCGGCGGTGGTTTTGTCGATGGATGGCGCTGCCGCACCCGACGCTTCGATTCGGACCACGCGGTCTCCGTGTTGGCGCTTCCCCAATCCGGCGCGGGCCTGAGCTACAGCCCGCCGGCGGATCTCGAGCCCTCTCAGCGCGCTTCGGTGGCTTTCCTGACGGTGTCGGGTATGGAGGACCCAGCGGATGTCCTGACCCCGAGCGTTCAGTGGTTGAGCGAATCTTCGCGATGGTTGCCCCCGGCCCCATCGGTGCGTCACGTCTCGGCCTTTGTTTGTCTCACCGATAGGGTGCCGAACCAGCTCGTCGAGTTCACGGACCTGGATGCCCCCGAACCGACCTTGACCTGGCGTGCGTGGCCGCGGGGATGGATCAATGAACCGGTGATCGGCTTCGTCGGGCAGTCCATGCCCATCGCCACGAGCCGTGACGGCGCGATCGCTACGCCCCATCCACAAGTTGGACACGGGGGCGGTTGGACCTTCTCCGATAACGCGTCGATGGTGAGTGAAACGGTCGTTCTCAATGAAGGGGTCGTCGTGCAGCTATCGAGTACGTCGCTGCGGTACGTGGAGAACGTGACCGGGGGTGGTGTGCCGCACTCGATCCCGAACCCGCCGGGACAGGTGCTCACGACCAATCTGGTGCGCTTGAGCGGTGGCTCCGTGGCGGCGTTGTCCGCAGGATTTGACGGCGTCCTCGGCAACACGGATGACGGCATCATGGTGTGGACAGGCCTGCCAGGGGTCACGGTCCTGGGGCAGGGCCACCCCGAGCGCTCAGATGGTGGGCCGCGACTGCGGGTAGCTGACGGGCTCTACCCGCGCGCCACCTCAACCGCCCCGATGAGGGTGCTGCGGGATCAGGCGGGGCCCGGTGCGCCCGGTTCCTGGCGATGGGGCTTCCTCTTGCTCAGCGCCCAGGCCGGCTTCCAGGATTACGGTTGGGGGCGCTCGTTCCTCTCATTCTCCGAGCTCTGGCAGCTCGCTGTGCTGGACCCGGCCGCCGGCGTCGGCTCCACCGGCATTGGGGTGTCCTACATCCCGTTACCTGGCAACGTGAGCCTGGTCGGTGTGGAGGCGGCGCTTCAGTGGATCGTCCACAACCCCCTGAGCCCTTGGGGCTACGACACCAGCAACGGACTCCAGGTTCGTTTCGGTTTGTGAGCCGAGGGGCGTTCGTCCCGTGAGGCTGCCCTAAAACGGCGCGTCGGGCGGCATCATCTCGAGCGCCAGCAGGATCAAGGGGTGGGCGTGTTCGAGATGGGCGGCGAACGGTCCGTCGGTGTAGCCGCGGCTGCCGCGCGAGGCCATGGCCTGGTGAGGCTCGGCGATCAGCGAGATAACCGTCTCGCGGAACGGGGTGAAGGCGACCGAGTGCTCGATGGTCAGTCTGTAGAGGATGTCCCCGAGATCGGGCGCCAGGAGAGCCTGCAATTCGAACTGTCTCTCTGCGTCATCAGGGATGGCGAGGGGGCCCAGCTCGTCGAGGGACTGGCTCAGGATGAGTTCGTAACGCTCCAGGATCTCCATAGCTCCAGCTGGGGGTAGGGGACGCTCCCCGTGAAGGGCGAACAGCGTCCGGACCTTGAAGTGTACCCCAGCAACTGAGCGGGGCTCCCACTCGATTCCCTTCGAGTTCTCATACGGGTGAGATCATGGTGGTGATCATCTGGGTTCCCTCTTTTCGGGCCCCGTGTCGCTCCGGTGTTCCCAAGTCTCGGATGCGTAAGGGCGTCACGATCCTGGCCCGAGGGGGATTGGATGTGGAACTCCGGCAGAATCCCGACATGATGAAGAAGCAGGCAGGGTTTTCGGAGCTGATCATGCGACGTGCGATGGCCATTCTCTTGCTTCTGGCCGGGGTGCTGAGTGCCCAGGAGACCCCTGTCTCCTGGACCGTCAAGTCGCCTGCGCAGGTCACGGCGAACGTGACGTTCACGCTCGATGTGACGGTCGCCATCGATCCGCCGTACCACATCTACGGGCTCGATCTGCAGGAGACAGGCGAGTCCACGGCCTTCTCGTCGCCGCCGCCGGATGACCGGGTGACCGTGACAGGGGAGCCCTCTCCGTCCCGTCCAGCGAGCCTCCACGATGACGAGTTCGGCAAGTACACGTACTGGGAGAACGAGGTCACCTTCAAGGTGTCGGTGCGGGTCAACGGGGCGGAGGCATCCGAGAAGCTTACGTTCGATCTCGTCATGGACTACATGGCGTGCACTGAGGAGGGTTGTCTGCCGCCGATGGCGCTGACGCGGCAGATCACGGTCGCGGTCGCCGAGGGTGAGGCGGCGTCGGACCCGCCGGCCGTCGATCCGATTGGTGCAGGCGAGTTTGGGGTCATCCCCGCCGATCCGGCCGAGCAGGCGTACCCGGTCACGCTCAAGGGCGGTTCGGTCGGCGAGGTCAAGGACGGGCGTTTCGACGCGAAGGTCACCGTGTCCATGGCGCCGCCGTATCACATCTACGGGTTCGGGGACTCGGAAGAATCGACCACGTTGAGCGTCGTCGGGACCGCGGGGGTCGCGCGAGCGGGTGATCCGACCGCGGACCGAACGCCCAAGGACTACGCCGACGAGTACAACAGCTACACCTACTGGGACGGCGATGTCACGCTGACCCTGCCCTTACGTATTGTCCGCGCGACGGCCGGCGAGGCCATCAAGTTCAAGCTCCGTGTCGCCCACCTCGCTTGTGACGCGACAGGGTGTCTGCAGCCCAAGAACCTCGAGCTCGATCTCGAGGTGACGTCGCCCGATCAGGTGGACGCGCCTTCGTCCACGTTCGACGGCGACGCGACGCCCGATCAGGTGGTCGACCTCCTGATCCCGATAGGCGCCGCAGGGGCGACCGCTGGTGAGACGATCCCGGGGTCGAAGGTGCGGTTCTCGAGGGACCACCTCGTCGTGGCGGGGGACGGTGTGGTGGAAGCCATGGGCGACGCGTTAGCTCTCCGCGTGCCCGTCCGGGTTCACGAGAACCTGGCCGATGGGGAGGCCTTCGCGTTGAAGGGCACCGTCGAGCTGGCGTCCGGACTGATTCCGTTCACCGTCGCCGGGGCCGTGTCCCAGCCGATCACGGCCTTCATCCTGCTCGCGGCGGTGGCGGCGCTGTTCGCGTTGCTCACGCCGTGCGTCTTCCCCATGATCCCGATCACCATCTCGTTCTTCACCAAGCAGGCCGAGTCGGCCCCGTACCCGCCGGTCACCATGGGTGCGGTCTACTGCATCGGGATCGTCTTCTCCTTCACGGCGATCGGTGTGCTCTTCACGCTGGCCCTCGGGCCCGGGGGCGCCATCGCCTTCGCCCAGAGCCGCGTGACGCTGGGTCTGATCGCGCTCTTGTTCATCGTCTTCGCGCTCTCGCTCTTCGGGATGTTCGAGTTGCAGCTCCCCGCGTCGGTGATGAACCTTGTGGGACGGGCGCAGGGTAAGGGGGGGCTCATCGGTGTCCTGCTCCTGGGGCTGCTGTTCGCGGTCACGAGCTTCGCTTGCACCGCGCCGTTCGTCGGGACCATCCTCGCCGGTGCGGCGGCTTCGGGCTCATGGACCCGACCGATCCTCGGGATGGTGGTCTTTTCCGGGGTCCTCGCGGTGCCGTTCTTTTTCTTGTCGATCTTCCCGTCACGGCTGAAGAGCATGCCTCGAGCCGGCAGCTGGCTGAACGAGGTGAAGGTCGTCATGGGCTTCGTCGAGATCGCGGCCGCGTTCAAGTTTCTGGGTGACATGGAGCCGACGATCTTCACGCGCTTCCTGATCCTCTGTGTCTGGACTGTCACGTTCAGCGTGTGTGGTTTCTACTTGCTCGGCTTGTTCCGCTTGCCTCACGATGCACCGAAGGAAAAGGTCGGTGTATTGGGAATGGTGTTCTCCTTGTTCTTCCTTGGCTTCGGGCTCTATTGCACGAAGGGGCTCGACGGCGAAGCGCTGTCCAAGGACATCGACGCCTACCTGCCGGACGAGGTGGTCGCGCGGACGCCCCTTGGACGTCGTCAGGCGATCGTCAAGGAGCTCGGTCTCGTGGGGGGCTCGGATCGGGTGGGATACGACCGGGCATTCCATTACTGGGACAAGGACCGGGGACAGGTAGTCGACGAGGATCCCTACGAGGACGCGCTGGCGGAGGCCAAGCGGCTCGGCACCGCGTTGTTCATCGATTTCACGGGCTATGCCTGACCCAACTGCCGTCAGGTGGAGAAGAATGTCTTCACCGACGAGAGGGTCCGGGAGGCCTTCAAGAAGTTCGTCGTCGTCAAGCTCTACTGTGATCAGAAGTACGGCCCTTCGTCGGGCGAGCGTGCCGCTTTCAACACGGAGTTGGAGAAGACGCTCACCCCCAGCATCCAGCAGCCCCAGTACGTCGTCCTCGACCCAGAGTCCCGGGAAGCGGTGGCCACCTGGGGATGGGTCCGGGCCCACCTGAGCGACCCGCAGTTGTTCGTGGACAAGATGCTCGCGGGGTTGCAGGCCGTGAAGGACTTCTGACCGACACGCCTGCTGGGCCAGCCGTCTCCCTCCTATAATGTGCGGAGGCGGCGCTGGCCGCCGGGGAATGAACTGAGATGACCACATCTGGGGATCACCGCACCACCGAGCAGCTCGTCCTGCGCATTCATGGCGGTGATCTGGATGCGTTCAACCAGTTGTTCATGCGGTACTACCCGCGCATGAAGCTCCTGGTGCGGCTCCACATGCTGGACAAGCTGAAGGCACAGGTGGAGGCGGACGACGTGATCCAGGAGATCTACATGGAGGTCTACAAGAACTTCCACAAGTTCGAGTATCGGGACCCGGACTCGTTCTACAAGTGGGTGGTCAAGGTCATCGGCTGGAAGATCAAGGACTTCGACAAGTACTTCTTCAAGACGTCGAAACGACAGCCCGGTGAGACGCTCTCCTTGCAGCAACGGGCACCCGGTGGGACGGAAACCGCCCCGGCCCTGGGTGATGGGATCGCGGGGGAGGACACCACGCCCTCGGCGATCATCATGGAGAAGGAGGGCTACAAGATGCTCGCCCAGGCTTTGCAGAAGCTACCCGGGCACTTTCGCAAGGTGATCCAACTCCGGCATCTCGAGCAGCGTTCGGTGAAGGAGACCGCCGAGATTCTTGATATGAAACCAAACGCAGTGAACGTCCTGTTCCACCGTGCGCAGTCGCGCTTGCACGACGTCTTGAAGGAAATGACCTACTTCAAGACCTGATCATCGACGCCCTTTCTCCCATCAGACCGTGGATTCTCCTGGAGAAGATCGCGAGGCCGTCCTCGCGAAGATCAGAGCCGAGGTCGACGCGGTCCTCGCCGCCGGTGAGGTCCCGGATCGTGCTCGGTGGGCGGATCTGCTGCCGGAGGGTGACGATGAGCTCGATACGCTCATCGAGCTGCGGACCTTTCGTCACCAGCAGGCGGTTGGCGAACTCGATGTCGATGACGCGGAGCGGCTCCTCGCCGATATCGAGGCGGAGATTCAGGACGCGCTCAACCAGGGTAAGACGCCGGACCTGGTTGTTTACGAAGCCCGTTATCCCCATCTCGCCAACCGCATCGAGCGCCTGGGCTCGACACACGAGTTCGTCTACGACGCGTTGAGCGGTGACCACGTGCCCGCGTCGGTGGCTCACAAGGAGGACGACGCTCAGACGGCGCTCGGTCGCTACCGGGTGCTCGGTCGCATTGCTGACCACCCGGTGGGGACGGCTTACCTCTCCGTTTCGGACGACCCCCCCGAAC
>Ga0310342_100002684_pt1 | contig 11500 bp, 8 predicted proteins | sample S15DNA20500_MG_FD_206155 | JGI IMG/M metagenome (GOLD analysis project Ga0310342, IMG submission 206155) | Marine microbial communities from station ALOHA, North Pacific Subtropical Gyre - S1503-DNA-20-500_MG | ecosystem: Environmental > Aquatic > Marine > Oceanic | place: Pacific Ocean: North... | reverse complement strand
TTCTGCTCGAGCAGCACCACGGGAAGGCCCACATGCCTGGCCGCGACGATCCCCGGAAGGGAGGCGTATCCCCCCAGCCCGATGGCCGCGTCATAGCTGCGCGTAAGCGCCTTGCGAATCATCGGAATGGCCCTCAGGGACTGCAGCGAATACTTCACCATGGCGCCCGCGCCGCCCGAAGGCGGAGAGAGATCGAGAAGCTCTGTCCTGAAGCCGCTGTTGGCAAAGACCTTCTCTTCCACATCTCTGCGGGTACGGAAGAACACGATGTCACAGTCCGGACACCTCTCCCGCGCTCTCTCGGCGACCGCGAGCCCCGGGAAGAGATGCCCTCCTGTACCTCCGCCGAAAAAAGCCAGCGCCTTCAATGCGGCCGCGGGAGGGGAACCCGTCTCCTTCCTAGTCCCGGCCAGTACAGCGGTATCGGTCATCGATCTGCGTCCTTTCCCCCGTCCAGTCGCCTCATGTTTGTGGTCTCAGCGGGATCGGCTCCCGCGAGGTCCGCCTTGTTGACCCCGGAAAAGTGTGTCGGCCCGGTGGTCTGGGAAATTCTCCATATCGAGAGCAAAACGCCGATCTGGGCCATCGTCACACAGAGGCCCGTTCCGCCGAAGGTCACCAGCGGAAGTGGTATTCCTTTTGTCGGGGCGCTTCCCGTCACCACAGCGATGTTGTAGGCCGCCTGCATCCCGATCGACAGGATGATGCCCGCGCCCAGGAGGTAGCCGAAGGAATCCTTCGCGCCACGGGCGATCATGACGCCCGACCAGAGAAGCACGAGGAAGAGCGCTATGACTCCCAGGCAGCCGAGCAGGCCGAGCTCTTCACCGATTACGGCGAAAACGAAATCGGTGTGTGCCTCGGGCAGATAGCGCAGCTTCTGCATTCCAGTTCCAAGCCCCAGGCCGGTCGTACCTCCGGAGCCCAGCGCCCGGAGCGAATGCCTAAGCTGGTGCAGCCCCTCCGGGTTGAGAACTCCCTGGAAGCGATGCACGATCATGTCCCACCTGAAATAGGCGAAGACTGCGAGCAGGGGGGTAAAAACGGCCAGGGGAAGAACGAAATAGCGCCAGCGCATCCCGCCGATGATCATGAGAATGACTCCCAGCCCGAGAATGAAGGTAGAGGTCCCCAGGTCCGGTTCGAGCAGGGTCAGCCCCCACAGCAGGCCAATGCCGCCTACCGCCGGCAGGAAGCCCTTTAAAAACTTCGTGGTCCGCCCCCGGTTCTCACAGATGTAGCCGGCGATGAAGAGCAGGACGGTGATCTTGGCGACCTCGGACGGCTGGAAACGAATTCCACCCCCAAGCGGCAGCCACCGGCTCGACTGGTTGACCCGGATGCCGATGCCGGGAACCAGGACCAGGAAGAGCAGCACAAGGGTCACGATCAACGCCAGCCGGTAGTATTTCCGCAGGATCCTGTAGTCACTCAGGTACATGACGTAGCAGATCGACGCCGAGATGCCGATCCACATCGCCTGGCGCTTGAGAAAGAAAGAGCTGTCCTTGGTGATGAGATAGTGGAAGGCGCTGGCGCTGAAGACCATCACCAGGCTGAGGGCCAGCAGAAGAAAAACCGAGGACAGCAGCGTCTCCTTGGCGTTGATGGTCTTTTTCAATGTCGCGATTTTCATAATCTCAGGCTGACAACCGATGCCAGGGCAAGGAGAGCCGAGGCGACCCAGAAACTCAGGGTGACCCTGGCCTCACTCCATCCCTTGAATTCAAAATGATGATGAAGGGGCGTACATCTGAAGATCCTCCTACCGGTCAGCTTGAAGGAGGTCACCTGCAGAAATACCGAGACGGTCTCCGCCACGAGGACTCCCCCGACCAGCACCATGAGCAGCTCCTGCTTGCAGAGCACCGCGACGAGACCCAGGGCCCCTCCGAGGCTGAGCGACCCGACGTCCCCCATGAATATTTTCGCAGGATGGCAATTGAACCAGAGGAATCCCAGGCAGCCCCCCACCAGCGCCGCGGTAAATACCGCCGTCTCCGCCCCCCCCTCGACATGGGCAATCCGGAAGAGGCCGCTCGCCTGCTCACTGCCGGCAAGCAGCGCGACCACGACAAAGGTGGCTCCCGTGAGCACGCTGATGCCCGCCGCCAGGCCATCGAGCCCATCGGTAAGATTGACGGCGTTGGAAGAACCGGCCAGAACCAGGGCCACCAGGGGGATGTAGAAGAGCCCGATGGAAAAAGAGGCGTCCTTGAAGAACGGTACGCTCAAGGCGGTCGCCGGGTCGACTGCGCCGGCATGGTGAACCACCAGGGGATCCCAGTACAGGATGCAGCCGGCAGAAATGCCCAGCAGGACCTGGAAAAATAGCTTGGTCTTTCCCCGCAGGCCGTTCCGCTTCCCGGGCCCCAGCTTGATCAGATCGTCGGCCAGGCCGATGGCGCCGAAACCCAGGGTATAGGCCAGGAGCATCATGATCGGCCGGCTGTCGAGCTTCGCCCATAGCAGCGTGGCGGCGCCGGCTGCGACGATGAAGATGACGCCGCCCATGGTCGGCGTATTCGCCTTGTGATCGTGCAGATCGTCGAGGTGCTCGGAGTCGCCCTTGGCCGTCTGCTCGACCAGCTTCCTGCTCCCGACCCAGGAGATGAACCAGCGTCCGAAAATGATCGAGAATACGAACGCCGAGGCTCCCGCCAGCAGGACCCGATAGCCTGTCTCCCGCGCCAGGACGCTGAACGCTGAGCTGTCGATCAATTCCTGAAGGTATTCAAACAAGAGGCAGTTCCCTTTCATCGGCTCCGACTGTTTCTCTCAATTCTTCGGCGAGCCCGCTCAGCCCGACCGCGTTCGAGGCCTTGAAGAGGAGCTTGTCCCCCGACCTGATCTCTTCGCTGAGGTACTCCCGCGCGGGGGAGAGCTCCTCGAAGTGCATCGTCTTCGCGTCTCCCCTCCTCCCGCTGCTCTCGCGCTCCCGCGTGAACGCCTCGCCAAGGTAGCGACTCGAGCCGCGGATCGTCACCAGCAGGTCTACGGGCTTGCCGGCCAGCAGGCTGCCGATCTCCGCGTGGTAATGTCTCGACCGCGGTCCGAGCTCGAGCATCTCACCGAGCACCGCGATATTCCTGCCTTCGGCGATCCCCGCGCAATACTCCTCGAAGGTGTCAAGGGCCGCCTTCATCGAGCAGGGGTTCGCGTTGTAGGAATCATCGACAAAGTGCACGCCCGCCTCGGTCCACACGTTGAGCCTGCCCGGGGGCAGGCGACACCTGGCGAGCCCCTCACGGATACTCGCGGGGCTGACTCCAAGATCGAGGGCGACAGCGATGGCGCCACTGGCATTGGTCACGTTGTGTTCGCCGGGAAGGTCGAGGGTGTACTCCTCAGCGCCGACCCTGAACCGGTAGCCTGCCTGCGCGCCCCCGGCTGCAGGGATCAGCTCCAGGGGAAAATCCGCCCCGACGGTTCCATAGGTCCGCGGCTCGCCATCGAGACAGACGCGAAACTCCTCGTAGCCTGGAGCGGCCGGGTTCAGATAGGCGCGGCCCGCGGGATCCAGGCCTTCGAAGATCTCGGCCTTGGCCGCGATGATTCCGGGAAGATCCTCCAGGCCCTCGAGATGAGCGAGAGCTACGGTGGTGATGATGATTCGCTCCGGCCTGACCCGCTTCGAGAGATAGGAGAGCTCTCCCTTGCCCGAGGTACCCATCTCGACCACCAGGTGCTCGGTGTCTTCATCGGTCTCGAGCAGCGTCAGGGCCACCCCGAGGCGGTTGTTGAAGCTCTTGGGAGCCGCGCATGCCGTGAAGTCCGTGCCCAGGATGTGCTTGAGAAATTCTTTTGTCGTCGTCTTCCCCACGCTACCGGTGATCGCCGTCACCTCGAAGCTCAGCTCGCCACGGTTGTAGAGCGCGAGGTCTTCGAGAGCCGTGAGCGTGTCGGACACCTTCACGATACGCCGGCCGGACCCGGCGGAAGCGTCACGGCTGGACAGGCTCGCCGCGGCCCCCCGCTCAAAAGCCCCTGCAATGAAATCGTGTCCATCGTGATGCTCACCGCAGAGGGGTACGAAGAGCTCACCGGGCTCTACCTTCCTGCTATCGGTGCAGACACCGGTGATGGCGGGATCATCGGTGCCCGCCGCCCCTGGGCTTCCGTCCACCGCCGCGATGATCTCCGACAGGCGCATCCGCTTCATCCGCGCCCTCCCTCGCCGGAAGCCGCCCGGCGACCGCGCCCTGCGCGCGTGAACAATCTCTGCAACCGCATTCTCATACGTGGCAAACCTCTTGCAGAAAATCCCGGGCGACCTCGCGGTCGTCAAAATGGATTCGTTTCCTGTCGCTGAATTCCTGGTAGTCCTCGTGTCCCTTGCCGGCGATCAATACCGTGTCGCCCTCACGCGCCATTCGGATCCCGAGCCCGATGGCATCGCGACGATCGACCTCCAGGGTCGCCTCCTCGGGCCTCTCGAGGCCGGCCTTGATCTCCGAAAGAATCTTCTCGGGCGACTCGCTCCTGGGATTGTCCGAGGTCAGGATGACCCTGTCGGAGCCGCTCTCGGCGACCTTTCCCATACGGGGCCGCTTGGCCGTATCCCGATCTCCTCCGCAGCCGAAGATGGTGATCAGGCGCCCGGGCGTCACCGGGCGCAAGGCCTCGAGCACCGCCTCGAGGGCCCCATCGGTATGGGCGTAATCCACCACCACCTTGTAGGGACCCGGATGGTCGATCTTCTCGAGCCGGCCGGGAGGCAGCCGTGCCTCGGATATCGCGGCAGCCATCTCATCGGGCTTCAGCCCCATGCACTCCCCGGCGCTGAGAACGGCCAGCAGGTTCTCCAGGTTATGGTCTCCCCAGAACCCCGTACTGAACCGGCAGTCGCGCCAGGTGAATTCCATCCCTTCATCCATGACCCGGATACCAGTGACCCCATCTTCACTCCCGCGGCCGTACCAGGAGAGGTTGGCCAGGGTGTTCCCGGCGATGACCTTGGACACCTCCTGGGAGCGCGGAAGAACCGCGTAGGCATGGCTGTCGAGAGAGTTGAAGAGCTTCATCTTGGCGGCGAGGTAGCTGTCCATATCCTCGTGGTAGTCGAGATGCTCGGGCGCCAGGTTGGTGAACACCGCGCAATCGAAACGGATCGACGCCGTGCGCTGCTGCTCGAGAGCGTGGGAGGAAACCTCGATGACGGCGCGCCTGCCGCCCTTTTCAACCAGCTCCGCGAGGAATCGGTGCAGGTCGAGGCAGCCCATCGTGGTGTTCTTCGCCTCGGAGGACTCCTCGCCAATCCTGTTCTCCACGGTGCTGCAGAAGCCCGCGGTCGAGTCCATTCTCGAAAACAGGTGATGGAGCAGCCAGACCGTCGTCGTCTTGCCCTTGGTGCCGGTCACGCCAACGACCTCGAGCTCTTTCGATGGTTCGCCGTAGAAGCGGTCGGCGACGTCTCCCATGACACCGCGGAGATCTTCCACCTCGAGAACCGGCACACCGAGGGATGTCTCGCCACAGCCGCCCTGGGGAGCGATGACGGCTACCGCCCCGTTACTTACCGCCTCCCGGGCGAAGAGAAACCCATCGGTGGTCTCGCCGGGAACCGCCAGGAAGAGACTGCCCTCAACCGCCTTGCGGGAATCGCAGACAACCTCGCTCACATCGAGCTCCCCGCAGCCCGCGGGAATATTCATCAGGCCCTTACAAAGTTCACCCAGGCGCATTTCTCTTCCTTATTTTTCTTTTCCGCGGACGGGGCCTCATCGAGCCCCCCCCCGCTACCAGCCTTTGAACTTCAATCGCTCAAATTCAGGCAAAGCCGCGATGCCGAAATAACGACGCAATACTCTCGCCACGACAGGCCCGGCAACGCTTCCGCCGTAATACTTGCCCGCGCGCGGCTTCTCAATCATCACCAGGATAACAACCTCGGGATCATCCAACGGCGCGAACGCCTCGAAGGAGGCCAGGTAGTCCTTCTTGGTATAGAGCGGATCCATATCCGCCGTACCTGTCTTGCCGCCAAACTCGAAGCCCTTCATCTTCAGGTACCGGCCGGTGCCTTCGTCGACGATCCGGTGCAGTATCTTCCGCATCATAGCGGAGGTTTCCTCCGTGACCGTATGGCCGACAAGGTGGGGCGGATTCCTGATGATCTCGTCGTCCCTGACGTATTTGTCGACAAGGCGAGGCCTCACCAGGTAGCCCCCGTTGACCAGAGATGCGAAGGCGGTGACCAGCTGGATCGGGCTGATCTGCACCTCGTAGCCCATCGATACCGAGGTGGTCGAATAGATATCGTTCCATTGCTCTCTCGGGGTGTGCTTTCCCTTCCCCTCCCCGGGCAGGCGAATCCCGGTTTTCCGGCAGAACCCGAAGCGCCCGAGCGCCTCGATGAGCCGGTCCCGGCCGAGCTTCATGCCGAGGATCCCCATCCCGATATTGGATGAGAAGACCACAGCCTCCTCGACCGTGATCGGGCCATGGTTGCTGACATCCTCGAGCCTGCGGCCGCCGATGCGGTGAAAACGTCCTCCGCCCCAGATCTTCTCGTCCCTGCTGACCACCCCGGTCTCGAGCGCCGCGGCGGCGATGAACGGCTTGATGACGCTGCCGATTTCATAGACGTTTTCGATGACCCGGTTCTTCCTTTTCTCCGCGAGAATTCCGGGAGGGTAGCGGTGAAACTCGTTGGGGTCGAATACCGGGCTGGATGCCATCGCCAGGATCGAGCCGGTCTTGCAATTCATCAAAACGCCGAGGCCCGACTCCGCCCGGTGCTTCCGGATCCCGAGCTGGAGCTCCTCCTCGAGGATGCTCTGGGCCTTGCTGTCGATCGTCAGGTAGATGTCGTAGCCATTGATCGGCGCCACCTCGACCGTCTCCGGAGAATAGAAGCGGAACTGCTCGCGAGCATCGGTGATGACCCTGCGCATTCCGGACCTCGGCTCCAGCCAGGAAGACAGCGTGAGCTCGAGTCCCGCCTGCCCCGTTCCATCATGAGAGGTCACGCCGATCACGTGGCAGAGAAAATCGTTCTTCGGGTAGATCCGCCTGGTCAACCTGTCGACAACGAGGGTCTTCTTTCGGAGCGCGGGTCCAAGCTGCCGGTCGAGGGACTCTCTCACCATATCACGCGAGGAATCGTCCACGCGGCGCCCGATGTTCGCGTAGGTCCGGCGATTCGCCTTTCTCCTGACCGCGTCGCCAAGACGTTCGCGACGCCTGCTCTGGGAATAGCCCAGGGTCTCGCTGGCGGTATTGACCACGGACTGCACCTGGTCCCCTGAAAGAGGGCGCAGATCGAGACCCATGTTCCAGGCTGTCTCCGAGCGAGCGAGGATAACCCCATCGCTGGTTCTCAGGTCGCCCGGGTAGGCAGGAACGCTGTCGGTGCGGCCAATGCCGCTGCGGGCGCGCGCGAGATGGTCCTCATGCCCGAGGACCTGGATATAAAACAGGCGGACACCGAGCAGGAGAAATACGAGCGTCACCGAGATGGTGAAGAACCAGAGCGCGCCCGATCGGGCCTGCAGCCCGGGCGAGGATTTCGCCGGGCTTACCTCTGGCGGCTGGCTCTTCATGGGGTGACTCTCCTACCTGGTCCTGCTCACACGTTCGCCGCCGGGCTTCTTCCCCGCGGCCGATCTGCCGTTATCCGGGTATCCCTCCTCGGTGCGATAATCATCCGGCAGATCTCGCTCGAGACTGTCGGGCGCGATCTGCGTGTTGTATTCCATATCCAGCTTCCGAAGGATTTCCACCTTCTGCTCCCGTTCTCTCAGCAGGTCGCGCACCCGCACCCCGCTGTGAACGTTCTGAACCTCCATCTGGACCGAGATGAGGCCGATGATCAGGAGGCAGGCCGCCAGGATCGCTGAACCTGTAGATAATGGCATCGGGAATGACCTTCTCTTAAATCCCTCTTCTACCTCGAAAACATCAACCCCCGGCTCGAACGACAGCCCGAAGACGGGCGCTCCTCGACCGGGGGTTCAACCGAACCTCCGCCTCCCCCGGGCGCTGGAGCCCATCGGGATGCGGCAGGAAGAATCCCTCCGCCGCGCGATCCCTGAAAACCGTCTTGACCAGTCGATCCTCGAGGGAGTGATAGCTCAACACCACCACCCTCCCGCCGGGCTTCATGTACCGGTCGAGCTTGCCGAGAGTCTCCTCGAGACAATCCAGCTCCCGGTTCACGATAATCCGGATAGCCTGGAAGGTTCTCGTGGCGGGATGAATTTTCTTCCCCCTGCGCGGAACGAGGTCTTCGATCAATGCCGCCAACTCGCCGGTGGTTTCGATCGGACGCTCCTTCCTGCGACGGTCGATCGCCCTGGCAATCCTGCCGGCCTGGGGCTCCTCCCCGTAGCGCCTGATGGCTCCCGACAGTTCTTCCACCGGAACGCGGGCGAGCCAGGAAGCCGCCGACTCCTCCGCTCCGGGGTCCATCCTCATATCCAGCGGCCCATCGTTCTGAAAGCTGAAGCCTCGCTCCGCTCGATCCAGCTGCATCGAGGAGACTCCCAGGTCGAGCAGCATTCCATCCAGGGCCGCGTCCGGAGAGATCCCCCTCTCCTTCAGCAACTCTCCCATGCGGTCGAAGGTTCCATGCAGCAGCCGGTACTCGCCCCCCACTCCAGAGAGCCTCTTCGAGGCCTGCTCGAGAGCTTCGGGGTCCCGGTCGATTCCGATCAATACCCCGCCGGGAGAGAGGCGCTTGAGAAGCTCCACCCCGTGCCCTCCGAGACCGAGGGTCCCATCGAGCATCGTCTCTCCGGGCCGCGGCGCCAGGCACAGCAGGGTCTCCTCCAGCATAACCGGGAGGTGTTCCGGCTCGACGTTCACACGATTCAAGGGCGAATACTCCCGCACAAAGGGAGTCCTGCATTACTTCACCTCGGCGGTCGACCTATTACTCAAGGCCTCGACATATTCACTGATCCCTACGCCCGTCAACTCGGGATACAGCTCCACGAGACGTTGAAGCCGCCTCTTCAGAGCTTCTATGTCGCTACCCAGCCGGTCCAGTCCACCGGGCCCCTGCCCGGTTACTCCGCTCATACGGCGGATCGCTCCCAACCGGCCCGTTTGCCCGTCCTCCCCTTCAGTCCCCACCTCTAGCCGAGCCCGAAGCCTGGCTACCAGTCCAACCTCTCCATCCCAGTTCTCTCTCCTGGCTACCACTTCTCTCTTCTCTCCCCTTCCCTGGTTCGCGGAAATCTCAGCCCATCAGTTTCATCAAGGGCCTCTCGTTCTCGGAGGTTCCTGCTTCCCCTCCCGGGAAGCTCGGTAGACATCCCAGGCCTCGCCGGCCCAGATTTCTATCTTGTCTCTCATGCCGATGAAAACGACCTCTTTCCTGACCTCGATCTCTTTCTTCCTGGCATCCGGCAGAACGAAACGGTACTGCTTGTCGAGATCCACCGTGTCCGCGGAAGCCATGAGATCACGGATATAGTTCTCGGCTTCCTCGTCATCGGAATCGAACTTTGCATAGATCTCATCGACTCGTCCCTTCCAGGAATCCCGGGTCCACAGCTGCAGCCACTGGGCCCTGCGGCCCGTGGTCAATACCATGGTAGAGAGCTCACCCTCGGGCAGTTCCCGGCGCAGAGGCGCGGGAAGAACCACTCGGTTCTTGCTGTCAAGATTGAGGCGATGAGTTCCCTGGAGCATTCTGAATGCGTTTTCAATAAAAGCCTGGATTGCAGGGTGTCTGCCTGCCGCATCCTTAAATCTCAAAAAAAAGCGCCCTTCCCGGCAAGGGCGCTCTTACCTGCCTGGAATCAGGTACCGAACAGCCACGGTGCGAGCACCGCGCGCCCGGAGCCCTGATGACCAGGCTCTTCTCTTCTTCTCTTCTTTTCCAAGGAACGTGTTGGCCATTCCCCGCGAATACTCTCTCCGCGGGAAAAAACCGGCCCCGGCCGTAAACTCTTCAACGCCCGGGGACGGCCACCTGTAGATCTCATGTCTCCACGGCTGACGCCGAGTTCCTCGAGACTTGAGCCGCCAGAGAATGGCCTATCTCCTCTTTCGTACCTCTCTTCAGCGGATCTCACGGGAAAACGAAGACAGGCATACAACCGCTCAAGGCCGTCCGGGTGGACCCTTGCTAATGCTGAGCAGTCTCTGTCCCGCAATCGCATTTCTCGCTCGCTCCATTTCAGAAAAATACAGGTTCCTCAACAGACCACCCTCCAGCGGATTTCCGCTACCCGCGAACCACTTGGGACCGCTGAGTAACTGCCTCCCACTATCTGGGTAGGTCTGGGAATAGCCCCCACTATTCCACACATTTATCCACATCTCAAGAGCCCAATATTTTTTTTCAGACACCACAACCTGTCGTGCGTAAACACTTTTTGAGCCACATATAGTGCCCTGGCCGGCAAATCCCCCAATCCTGACCTTCCTGCCGTGTAGAAAAAGTACGGCGACCAGAAACAACCGGAAGGAGACTGAATCCCGTAAGGAGCGCCTCTCAGGACTTTTTCGGCCCTTTGGAGAACTCGGGACACCGAGGGTGGAGCGGATTCCCACAGAATCGGCGACTACTTGGAAAGGAGGAGGCTCCCGTCCGAGATTTCCAGAAGATGGCCCTCAGGCCGCTGGCCCGCAATCGAGCGCGTCAGGAGTAGGATCGGTACCGGCAGCGGGGTGAGGAGGGGGAATGGCCTCACCGCTCTGGAAGATGTAATTCAGCAGGAAGATCGCATCGGCGATCTCGACCGCTCCCGAGTCGTTCGCATCCGCCGCATCCAGGCAGTCCATAGGGCCCGCCTGGTAGAGATAACGGAGAATCTGGATCCCATCGGTCAGATTCACCCCTCCGCTGCCATCAGCATCGCCACGAAGAAAAGCGACATCCTCTACCGCGAAAATCACTTCGGCTGTACAGGAGACCGCGCAAGCCTCCCTCCCATCGGAGAGGATCCCAATGATATCGTAGCGATGGAGCCCGGGGCCCGGCTCATCGAGGTGCAGTCCCGCCGTGGCGGAAGCCGTAGCGATGGTCTCACCATCCCTGTCGATCCGGACACTCTCGAGAGCCGGCTGGGCAGACCAGCGAAGCTCGACAACCGACTCGGCGATGGAGCAGGAGAGGTCCTCCACCTCCGTCCGCAGGACAGGAACCACCAGGGCCTCCGAATGGACCGTGCGTGTTTGACCATCGGCGTTGAAAAACGCGGTGGGAAAAGACACGGGGCTCCCTGCGCAGTCGCTCGCCGAGGCCGACAAGACGCCCCCGGCGGAGCCCCTCATGGAACGGAAGATGATTCTCCCCAGGACGAGTTCCACGCCCTCGGCCGCATCCGCCACCGGCCTGTCGACCATGCCCGGATCCGGATAGACCGTGGCGGCGATGAGAATCCTGTCGGTCGCATCTCCATCCGCCCACGGCTCACAAGGAGATGCTGGAGCGAAGGGAAAACGTCCGCTGCGGCGTACCGACCAGTCCTGGTTCTCCGCCTCGAAGCGTCTCGGCTCAAAGGAGCCGGCGGGGTACGACAGGGACACCTGGTAGCCGAACACC
>Ga0310342_100002683_pt1 | contig 11504 bp, 9 predicted proteins | sample S15DNA20500_MG_FD_206155 | JGI IMG/M metagenome (GOLD analysis project Ga0310342, IMG submission 206155) | Marine microbial communities from station ALOHA, North Pacific Subtropical Gyre - S1503-DNA-20-500_MG | ecosystem: Environmental > Aquatic > Marine > Oceanic | place: Pacific Ocean: North... | reverse complement strand
TACTCCACCCCCCCAGATGCGGACGCCCGCCCCCGAGCATCACTCGCTTCCGCCCGAGCATCACTCCCTGCCACCGGAGCGGCACGCGCAGCTGCCGGAGCGCCGGGCACGTCGTCCTGGGATGAATTGGAAGCCGCTGGCGGCGCTGTGCGCTGTGGCGATCGTCGCGCTGGCGGTGTTGGTGGACAATCCGTTCCAGGACACCACGCCCGCCAAGCTGAGTACCCAGAAGACATCCGCCTCGGGCACCCTGGGCAAGCTCGGGGACTCCCTCAGCAAGGAAAAGACCACACCTACGCCCAAGAGCAAGACAGCGACGCCGGGCCCGTTCGGCGGCACACTCGGTGCCCCCTCGAAGACCGACTCAAATGAGACCATGAAGACTGTGGTGGCCATACTGGTGGCGGTGGGCCTCGTCTGGCTCGTTGTGCGGATAGCGAAGGGCAGTACCCGGGCAAACAGGCCGGCTGCACCCCAGCCCCAGGCCCGGCCCCAGGCCCGACCCCAGGCCCGGCCCCAGGAGAGCACCGACTCCTGGATCCATCTTCGAATTGTCGATTCCGGCGGAAGATCCCACCCGCTCGACGTGGGCTCTACCGGTGTCCGCATTGGCCGAAACCCGCGCAGCAATGACGTGGTGCTCGCCCAGCCCACCATCTCCCGTCGTCATCTCGCCCTGAAGGTGGTCAACGGCCAGCTCCACCTCACCAATCTGGCCAAGGCCGGGTTGACCAAGGTGAATGACGTCGGCATGGCCGCAGGGTCCACCGTCGTGGTGGCGCAAGGCAGCACGATTCGTCTGCCGGGAGATGTCTTGATCGTTTGGTGACTCGGCCAGCAGCGGCGTGTTAGCTGGCCCTCTCCAAAATCAGGAGTCTCCCATGCAGGTCCAGGGCAGCAAGATCCTCGTCACCGGCGGCGCGAGCGGAATGGGCCGCGCCTTCACCCTCAATCTGGCCAAGGCCGGAGCAGATGTCGCGTTCTGCGACTTGAACGAGGAAGGGCTGAAGGAGGTCGAGGCCGCGGGCGCAGATCTGCCGGGCACGGTCAAGGGATTCACCGCCAACGTCGGCGAAGAGGCGGATGTGGTGGCGCTCATCCAGGACGCTGCGGAGGCCCTGGGCGGGCTCAACGGCCTCATCAACAACGCGGGCATCTTCCGGGATGGACTCCTGGTCAAGAAGGACCGGGAGACCGGTGAATTGAAGACCATGAGTCTCAAGAAGTGGAACGCCGTCATCCAGGTGGACCTGACCGGCCCCTTCCTGTGCACCCGTGAATTTGCCGCCCACTGCATCCGGACGAACACCAACCCCGCAGTGGTGGTCAACATCTCCTCGGTTGCTCGCCACGGAAACCCCGGGCAGACCAACTACTCGGCCGCCAAGGCCGGCCTGGTGGCGGACACCAAGCTGTGGGCCCAGGAGCTGGGCCGCTACGGCATCCGCACTGGTGCGGTGGCGCCGGGATTTGTGGACACCCCCATCCTCCAGGGCATGCGCCCGGAGGTGCTGGAGAAGATGGTCAAGCCTGTTCCGCTGCGTCGGGTGGGCACTCCGGATGAGATCTACCAGGCGGTGAAGTTCGTGCTGGAGTGCGACTACTTCACGGGCCGCTGCATCGATGTGGACGGCGGACTCACCGTCTGATCAGAGCTCCAGGTGCTCGGCGATGAGCGCGCCGAGTGCGGCGGGCGAGTCGTAGGGCAGCATGTGACTGCCGGGCAGGGTCTCGATCCGCGCTCCGTCAATGCTGGCCGATCGAGACCGCCGGATGGGCTCTGGGTACCAGCTCTCCGCTCCCCAGACCACCAGCGTGGGCACGGAGATCGCGCGGAGGAACTCCAGGTACCACTCTTCCCGGAATGGGTAGGCACCGGGCACCATGTGCAGCGGGTCAAAGGCCCACCGCATGCCGTGCTCGTCCTCGGTGATGCCGTGCTCGGCGAGGAGCGCGGCGTGGTCGGCACTCAGGCCGGCGTGCCGCTTCATGAGGCGCTGCGCGCCGTCGGCCGCATCCTGTAGCCGCACCGGGGCCGGCGGCCGCCGGATCCCGTCCAGGTGGGCACGGATGCGCTCGATCAGTGAGGTCTCTCCCCACTCGATCGCACCGAGCCCCTCGGCCACCACAAGACGCCGGACCCGCTCTGGTCGCGCCGCCGCGTACATGGACGCCACCGTGCCACCCATGGAGTGCCCCACGAGATCCACTTCCTGCCCGAGCGCCATCACCAGCGCATCGAGATCGGGGATCAGGTCCGCAAAGTGGTAGTAGCCGCCCGCTCCGATGTGATCGGACTGCCCAAATCCTCGTTGGTCCAGGCTGATCCAGCGCCCAGGTTGTCCCTTGGCCACCGGTATGAAGGCCGCCCCATTGTCCAGCCAGCCGTGCAGACAGACAATGGGCGTGCCATCGGACTGTGACTCCGGCGAGAGCTCCCGCACCACCAGGCCGAGGCCTCGGACGTCGAGACGCCAGGTCCTCATCCGGCGATCATGCGGCGCAGGCTGTCCAGTCCGCGCTCGATCACCTGGAGATCCGGCCCGAACGAGAAGCGCACATGGTGGCGGAATCGACTCGGTCGCCCGGATCTCCGCTGCCCTGGATTGATGTCGAGGAACTCGCCAGGCACCACGATGACCTGGTGCTCCAGGGCCTTCCTGAAGAAATCCATGCCGGTACGCAGATTCTCCGGCAGTCCGCTGAGATCGCCCCAGCAGTAGAAGCCGCCCTTGGGGGCCAGCCCCACATCGATACCCAGCTCACCGAGTCCATCCAGCATGGTCTGACGCTTGGTCTTGAAGGCCGCCTGGATGCCGTGGGCCTCGGCATTGGCCTTCTCCAGGTCCAACAGCTCGATCGCAGCGCGCTGCATCGGTCGGGAGCAACCGCCATCCAGGAAGCTCCCGGCAGACCCCACGGCGTCGATGATGGCACGAGGCGCGACAGTCCAGCAGATGCGCCAGCCCGGGTACCGCCAGTTCTTGGTCAGTCCGTCCAGGATGACGACCGGGTCTTCATCTACATCACCGACATGGGCGGCAGCGGAGACGGTCAGGTCCTGACTGCCATAGATGTAATGGCTGTAGAACTCGTCCATGATGAGCGTGCAGGCCGACTCCCGGGCGGTGGCTACCCACTCACCAAGGGCGCTGCCGTGGATGAGCTTGCCCGTGGGATTGCAGGGGTTGGAGAGGAGCAGGGCCGATAGGCCGCGGCCATGGATCTCCCGCCGGAGCTCATCCGTGCTGAAGGCGTACTGGCGATCGGGGTCCAGGAGGATGGGGATGGGCACAAAGGTGCCGAAGGCCTCGAGCAGCTCCTCGTAGGCGGTGTAGTCCGGCAAGAAGTGACCCACGTGTGAGCGGCCGAGCGTGGAGACCACCCGGGTCAGCGCCAGGCGCCCTCCGGCACAGATGGCTACGTTGTCCCGGGTGTACTGCGAGGCCTTTCCCACCCGGTACCGCTGGTTGTACAGCGCTGCGACCGCGTCTCGAAGCTCCGGTAGGCCATCGACGGGCGCGTACTCGTGGTCCTCGGGCGGGATGGAGATGTGGTCCACACGCTCCGAGGTGCCGGGCAGTGCGCCGGTCTCCGGGGCACCCTGTCCCAGGTTGGCCCATACCTCGCCACCTGGCCGGTATCCGTGCTTGGCCGCCTCTGTCATCACGAAGATGACGCCGGTGCGGGGGACGGCGCGGAAGCCAGCGGGGGGATGGACGGACGGGTTCATTGGCTCTGGATTAGCCCGGTCGGCCTGGGGCTGCACTGTCGGCTATGCTCGGGTTCGGAGGTCATCGACCCACTCATGATCCTGCTCCTCTCATTGCTGGGCCTTGCCGCTGCGGAGTGTGTGCTCCAGGACGTCGAGACGGAGGTGCTCGACCGGGGCGAGGGCTGGAAGCGCACCGATACCTGGCAGCTGACCGTGGGCACCGGGCACCCGGAGTGCCGGCGCTTTCACATCCGGGCCGCACCCGGCATGGTCATCGACGAGGTCGAGGCGGTGATCCGCCAGTGGGATGACACCAAGACCCGCCTGGGACCCGAGCGTCTGATCTTGCAGGACTCCGTAGGACCCAGCCACACCTTCATCCTGGAGCTGCCCGAGCTGCGCACGGAAGACCGGCTCCAGGTGCGGGGCGTACGGGCTGGCCAGGACCGCACCGTCCTGGAGCGCACCGAGGCCTGGTGGACCGATCCCGGACCCGGCCCGGTCACCTCGCCGGAGACCGATGCCTCGGTGCAGCTCTCCGGGCTGCAGGTGCTGACCATCCGCCTGCCGGAGTCTCGGCCGGCCACCTTCGGACCAAGGGGGACCGCCAGCGCGCATCGTGCGTTCTCATCGCGGACCCGGTGGGATGGGGAGGCGGTGAGATGGTGGACCGGATTCCCGCCCGGCACGACCGGCCATACCTGCAGCGCGGAAGCCGATCAGGGCGAGGTGGAGATCCTGCTGCAGGCGCTGGGCTGTGAGGTCCGGGGCCAGGTGCCGGCGGGTACCGTGGTCTCGATCGCGTGGGGCTGGGACCTTGGCCATGCGCCCGCTGCGGAAGAGGTGCTCCTGTTGCCCCTGCCGGAGAACAATGAGCTCCGCGTGCACGCGCCTGGCACGAAGCTGGTGGGTGCCGGGCCGGCCATGGTGCAGACCGGCACCGACACGCTGTACTTTGGACGAGGTCGAGACGGAGGCCACGAGCGGGCATCGTGGCGAGTGGCAGCGGCCGCAGGAACTGCGGTTCTCCCCGACCGCCCCTCGGTGCTGAGCCAGATCGCCCTGGGCGCGGTCAGCGCCAGCCTGCCGGAGCCAGGTGTCGGTCTGGCGTTCAAGGATCGCAAGGCCGACCTGGAGGCGGTGGGTGAGATCCTGAAGCACCTCCGGGGACAGGTGGTGGCGGGTACACTCACGACGGCACACCCGCTGAAGCCTCGGCGACTGAGAGCCGTCCGACGCTCTCGCTGGGGAACGCCCTGGGAGCAGGCGCTGCTGCTGACGCGGTACCTGGGTCAGCTGAAGATGGATGCGGTGCCGATGCCGGTTCGGCCGACCGCCACCGGGACCATCGAGTCGGCGGTGCCCGAGGGATACACCGCGGCAGTCGTGCGGGTCCGAGTGGACGGCGCCGATATCTGGATCGACCCTGCTTGTGCGGTGTGTGCGGTGGGAGAGCTGCGGCCTGGGCTCTGGGGTGGCCAGGTCCTGGCAGCGGACCTCACCGCTCTGCCCAAGAATCCGGTCTCGGAGGTCTGGCAGGTGAGCCTGGGGGGCGATTCCAGTGCCGGGGTCATTGGGATTCGGATGGAAGGCGCTGCAGCGATCGACCTGCGCCGCCACCTCGCGCGGTATCCACTCGAGGGTCGCGCCGAGCAGATTGCGCGCTGGGCCGGTCTACCGGATGCCCGGCTCGAAGGACACGAGGGCATCACCGCACTGGGTCAGCCCGTCGTGCTCAAGTTTCAGGTGGATCCAGCGCGCCAGCCCGAAGCACTCGAGGTACTCGAGGCGCTCGGCGGTCGCTTCCGCTAGTCCCTGAGGTAGGGATAGCCGGTGGGCTTGACCACGTAGACCGAGCACGATGCCTTGCGCACCAGCTGGTCTGTGGTGCTGCCGAGCAGGAAGCCCTTGATGCCCTTGGCCCCGTGGGTCCCGCTGACCACCAGATCGATCTCTTCTTCCTCGATCATCCGAACACAGACGTCCAGCCACTCTCCGCCGGTGACCCACAGGTTCAGCGGCACCACCTTGAGCTTCTGACCAGCTTGTGCGGCGCGAGAGTACTCGAGCTCGACCGCCTCCAGAATGTTTCGCTCGTTGTCCTGGATGCCGTCCTCGATCACGGAGTCATTGGGGGCAGACACCAGGCGCTTCTGCAGCTCCTTGCCCAGGTCCTTGACCACATGAAGTACGTAGAGCTTGGCGTCATTGGCGCCAGCAAGCTGCAGACCCATCGACAGGGCTGCACGGGACACATCGGAGTAGTCCAGGGGGACCAGGATTCGCTTGATCTCTTGCATCGTGACCTCGGTGCGTGACGACCATACACCACAGATGGTGCATTCGCAGCTATGGAACGTGGAATCGGGTGGTAGGTCCTCGTGCTTGAAGTGCGACAACCTCCAGCGTGCCATCCATTGTGGTCACTCCCACGGTCGGCGTACTTCCGGTCTCGGCAGCGGCCACGTGGACCCCGAAGATGTCCTCTTCGGTCTCCAGCAACAGCTCTGGCTTGCCGCCGGGAAGCTGGGCGTACCAGGCGCTCACAGGCTTGCTGGGGCCATCGGGCTGGCGGGTGAAGACCACGAATGCGTCGTCGCCATTGCCCACTGCGTCGATATTCCCGATCTCCTCCTTGGGGAGGACCTTGCTCTCCTCAGGCGCGTCCCCGGGTCGTGCAATGGCGAAGCGGAAGCCACGCTCACCGCTGGGCAGCCAGGCGAGTGCCAGACCGCCCTGGACCGGACAGGCGACGCAGTTGCGTCCAGGAAAACTCGCGGGCGCCCGCATGGGCTCGCCCAGTCTCTGGGTCCCGACCTCGATCAGTACGCCGCCCTTGGAGAGAAGCGTGGGGTGTTGCCCACCGACGAATCCCCTGGCTGTGGGCATGGTCTTGGTCAGGGTGGGGACCAGGCCATCCTCATCGATGCGGTGAACGCATACTGTGGGCCCCTGCCGAGCGATGCCGTACAGGTAGAGCTGTCCGTCCACCTCACGGATCATGGGGCGCACCACTGGGGTGTAGCCAAGCTTGAAGGAACGCGGCGTTCCCACCGACCCGCCGCGTCCGATGGCGCACAGGTGCAGGCTGTTTCCGCCGGGTCGCTCCAGGACCGTCAGGGCCATGAATCCATCACCGCAGGGGGTGAGGTTTGATGAGACGGCCAGGTCTGCCGGGGCGGGGATGGTCCCGAGCTTTCCAGAGAACTTGCCCCCGCTGCGTCCGTGGGCGATGCGAATCCGCGGCTTTCCGTTGGCATCCGGGTTCTCCCAGATGGCCGCGATCTTCTGACCATTGGTGGCCAGCTTCGGGTCCTCGACGTAGATGGCGGCCGTCTCGGTCTCGGGCACAGTGCTCGTGGACGATCCGGCAACGCCGGGGTCGAGCTCAGCCTCCTCGGTGATCGCCTTGGAGAGGTCACAACCTGTCAGGTCGGCGCCTGTGAAGTCTGCTCGGGTAAAGTCGGTGCCCGTGACGTTGGCGCCCTGAAGGATCGCCTCCGTGAGGTCCGCACTCGTCAGCGATGCGCCCTGAAGGTTGGCTTCGCTCAGATCGCTGTTGTTGAGGCGAGCCCGGGTGAGGTCGGTCGCGCCGAGCTTGGCCATCTTCAACGTGGCGCGCGAGAGGTCGACCTCCCGCATCTGTGCACCCTCGAGATTGGCGCCGGTCAGATCGGCATCCTGGAGTCGGGCCTCTGCGAGGTCGGCCGCGGAGAGATCTGTCTTCTGCAGGATGGCCCGCTTGAGTCGCGCGCCGGAGAGCAGAGTGCGTGGGGCCTTGGCACTGGTGAGGTCGGCCTCGGTCAGGTCAGCCCCCACAAGGTCTGCATCGGAGAGATTGGCGTTGCCCAGGTAGGCATCCCGCCACTTCGAACGCATGCCGGAGATGCCAGAGAGATTGGCCTCGGTGAGATCGGCGCCGGAGAGGTCCGTCTGGGTCAACTCGGCCTCGGACAGGTCGGTCTTACTGAGGTCCGCCTTCTGCAGATTGGCGCCGGTCAGGTTCACGCCTTTGAGGTTCAGGCCCGCCAGATCAGCGGCAAACAGGTCGAGGCGCACGCCGTGCTCACGACGTTCATTGAATTCCTCAACTTTTCCTTCGGTCAGGAGGGCGAGCAGGTCCATCGGTTCTCCACGGATCGAAAGGTGGTCACCGGTATCGCGCCAGCGCGAGAATTGCAGCCCCAGAATGTTCCCTGGAGCCCTGGACCTCAGTTGTGACGGGTATGGTTCCCTTCGGGTTTCCTTCGCGGTAGGCTGGGCGAATGGCGGAGAACAATCCGAGAAGTCGGGCATGGGCGGCAAGTCGGCGTGGGACTACCCATGCTCAGAATGAAGATTCCTATTGCCTTCTCGAGCCTGCTCGCCGTGCCATGAGCACCGCGCACCTCGGTGCCCTCTATGCGGTGGCGGATGGCGTGAGTACCGGCGGTTTCGGGGCGTGGGCGAGTCATGTGGCGGTCAGTCGGCTGGGACAATTTTTTGAGCGAGACCCAGGAGGGAACACGGAGACCCTGGTGGAGATCATCGGGGAGATCGACTGGGAGCTTCGTGGTCACGAGAGCGGCAAGGCGGCGTGCACCCTCGCCGCCATCTGGATGCATCAGGCCAACGTCCATCTCTTTCAGGTGGGGGACTCCCATGTGTTTCGGGTCCGCGCGGGAGATGTCCACAAGATCACGCAGGGCGATGCGGAGAGCGGGAAGGGACTGAATCAGTTCTTGGGCATGGGGCCCGCTGTCGCTGAAGTCATGTACACCGTGTCCGGACCCGTGCAGTCCGGAGACGTGTTCTTCCTGGTGACCGATGGGGTCACAGACCTGGTGCGGCCGGATGCGCTTCCCCAGCTATGGGCAGACTCCAGTGGCGATCCCGCGGCCTGTGCAGAGGCCCTCCTGGGCCAGGTGACCCGGGGTCACGCCGACGATGATGCCACCGTCCTGGTCGCCGTAGTCCTCGACTAAGCGGGCTGCAGTGCGGCCTGAACTGCATCGACGCAGTCGGAATCTTCAGGGAACTCGCCGTCGACCTTGTCCGCCACCTTGTGGTCGTCGACCCAGACGGTGAACTCGCCCTTATGTCCAGACTCGAGCACGGTCTCCAGTCCCGACCTCTCCTTGATTGCGTCCGCCACCCGGGCGGCCCGAGGGAGGTAGTTTCACATCACGCAATAGCGAATCTTGATCCGGGCCATGGTGCCTCCTGGGTGCGTCCTAACCGGTGGGACGCCGACGTCGGTAGGCGGCGAGGCCCACCAGCGAGGTCAGCCACAGAATGCTGCCGGGGCGTGCAGTAGCGCAGCTACAGGCGGTGGCCTTGCCGCCCAGGTCCTCGGCGCCCGGTGCAGCGGAATCGGCATCGGCATCCGCATCGGCATCCGTGTCGGCATCGGCATCGGCATCGGCATCGGCATCCGCATCGGCATCGGTGTCGGTGTCCGCATCGGCGTCTTCGTCCGGCTCGCCGGTGTCATCCCCGTCCTCGGGCCCCCGATCACAGTCCCCCTCATCCGGGGCCGACGTGGAGATCTGCAGCGAGACCTCATCGAGGTAGCTGTCGTTGTCCGTGCCGCCGTATCGGGTGCCTTCCAGGACCACTCGGAGCCCCCGGGTTCCTTCGGGCAGGCCCTCTCTGAGCTGGGTCTTGGTCCAGACCGTGGTGGCGCTCGAGAGGGTCTCGCTCTCACCCAGCACGCCGCCCATCTCGCTGAGGAATTCCACATGTGCCGCGGGCACATCGTATCCACTCCAATTGGACATCCAGGCGGTCAGTCGCACGGTGACGCCGGTGCTATCCACGGCCTCGCCCCAGTCCAGGATGCTCACTTCCTGATGCGCGGCACCGTAGGATGTCTCCCCGCTGCACAGCCCGCCCACCGCGAAGTAGCGGTCCCCCATGTAGGGGTCTCGTCCATCGCACTCGCCTGCCGCCAGTGACTCGATCGGACCGGTGTCGGCCTCCCAGCCTTCGGTGCCGTCTTCTGCACCCCCATTGGTCAGCAGATTCTCGGACCAGTCACCGGTGCCGGTCTGGAAGGCGGCGGTCGCCGACCAATCGCTCCAGCTCAGCCCCTTGTCCCGGAACCGGACCCGCCAGCAGTAGTCTGTCGCGGGTGTCAGGTCGTGCACCTCTTCATCGGTGAGGTCGTCCCCGGCCTGGGTGTCCACATCGTAGTACCAGTTCTCGTACTGCTTCCAGGACTCGAACAACGACGTCGAGAAGTCATCGCAGTCCGCGGACACCTGCCAGTGGGATGCCCCGTGCTCATCTCCTGGCACATCCGTAAATGGCTCGGTCTGCAGCGCCACACAGTCCGGATTGGCGCCTGCGCCCAGCGGGTAGGTGGGCACGGGGACGTCCGGCGGGGTGCCGTCTCGGCGGACGGTAATCTGATCCCGCACCACATTGTCCAGGGTGGCCATCTCGTCGCCCCGGCTGACCCGGGTGAGCTGGAACTGTGGGTCCTCGCCTGCATCCACCTCGAGCAGCACGAAGCCGTACTCATCCAGACTCATCGAGAACTCGTCATAGTCCGCCTGGGAGTACTCCCCCCAGTAGTCCAGGTTCCCGCCCGAGCTGGCCACATTGACCCAGAGGTGGCGGTGATCCCGGGACTGGCCACGGGAGTAGCCATGGGTGTGGCCAAAGAAGTGAATGCTCGGCTTGCCGCAGCCCGTGGAGAAGTCCTCCAGCAAGCTGATCACATCCCCGGTGAAGTCTACTTCGCCAGGCACCCAGAGCTCGGAGAGGTGGGGGTGGTGCAGCTGAGCGAACACGAAGTCGATGGAAGGATCATCGCAGGTGTCTGCCAGCAAGGTCTCCAGCCAGTCGAGCTGCTCGGTGATCCGGTAGCTGCTGTTGGAGTCCAGGCCCACGATGCGGACATTGGACTGGTCCATCCACCACCACTGCTCCTCGTACCCGGCGGTGCCGTTGTCGGGCAGGTGGAAGTAGTGTCGGTAGTAGTCCGAGTCGTTCTCGTGATTGCCCATGACTGGGTACATCGGCACATATCGGGAGAGATCGTCCGTCTGGGCAAAGAAGTGGCTGGCCCACTGGTCGTAGCTGTTTCCGTTCTCCACCAGGTCGCCAGGGATGAGCACCAGGCCCAGCGCGTCCGCCAGGTCACCGCCGTAGACATCCGCCATGAAGGGGATGATCCCGTCGTCTACGATCTCCTCCAGCTTGTCGGGATTGCTGTAGTCCATCTGCATATCGCTGATGGCGATCATGGCGGTGCTGGCTTCTGCCTCCGGCGCGGGCGGGGTGACGAAGTGGTAGGTCTCCGACCCGATCGTCTCGGTCCCCACCCGGTAGTAGTACCGGGTGTCCGGCTCCAGCCCCGAGAGCTCCACCTCGTGAACCCGTGCATCGCCGCTCGTCGAGATGGTGCTGCCCAGCGTGCTCTCCCACAGCACCGTGGTCTCGCCCCAATTGACGAGGCTGAGGTCCGTGGACGTGGTCTCCCACAGGATCCAGGCCGAGTTCGGGGAGACTTGCTGGATGTAGGGGCCCGCCCGGAGCTCTTGCGCCTGAGCGGTGGAGAGTATCAGGAGGATTCCGAGCATCTCAGTCCTCTTGTTCCCACGGCTGCAGCGGCATCTCGACCGCGGGAAGAGGATCAGGGTCCGGGATGGGCCAGGTCTTGCCCCACAGGGTGCGCCCGCCGTCCACGATGATGGTCTGGCCCGTCACGTAGTCACCTGCTGGGCTGGCCAGCCATGCCGCCGCCCAGGCGATCTCCTCGCATCGGCCCAGTCGCTTGGCTGGAATCTCTCGCTGGGCCTCT
>Ga0310342_100002682_pt1 | contig 11504 bp, 9 predicted proteins | sample S15DNA20500_MG_FD_206155 | JGI IMG/M metagenome (GOLD analysis project Ga0310342, IMG submission 206155) | Marine microbial communities from station ALOHA, North Pacific Subtropical Gyre - S1503-DNA-20-500_MG | ecosystem: Environmental > Aquatic > Marine > Oceanic | place: Pacific Ocean: North... | reverse complement strand
TGCATTTTACTGATGCTCACTTCTCCGCCGCGGATCAAATCAAATCCAGCAATTGTAGGATAGTTCAAGGAGCCGCCATTGAACCGAATACCGAGGGTGACTTGTTGTGCTGTACGCGGTTCAACTGGCTGTTGCTATTATAAGGAACCGAACGCGTTCAGGAAATATGTAAATGAGTCCAAACCAGACTTACTAATTGACGGTGGCATTAATAATAAAGATATTAATGCCATTCAGCGAGTAATTGAAATGGCTACAAACCAAATCAATTGCGAAATTTTGTTATTGAGTGGCCCTTTAGAGGAGGATTGGCGTAAATACGATAGCGAAAATCCATTGTTGACATTACCCAAGCAGCAATGGGATGGAAGTAAATTGGCTTTGGAACAACAGCAACTAGCATTAAACTTGGGGATCGAATTTATTGATATGGCAAAACACTGGAACGATTACCTGGGCAAATCACAAAAATCCAGGGAATGGTTTAATCGAGATGGGATTCATGGTAATGATCGCGGCAAACAGATGCTTAGGCGAATACTTGAAAAATATTTCACTCTTTGAATTATGAATATTAACCAAATAAGAACTTAATAAGGGAAAATTGTGTACCTAGTAAAAACACCCAACCTTCAAGGTCCAATCGCTGACTATGCAATGGAAGAATTACAGCGAATTCTTTCTCTGTTGTGTCCAGCTCCAAAAACGGATATAGAGATTGAGCTTTCAGTTGATTTGGCTCTTAATAGCGATGAAATATCATTAAACAGCAATAAAAAAACGGTAAAGATTCAAGGCGGCAGTTCTCATGCTGTTTTGCATTGCATTTATATCTTTCTCGAAAAGCTAGGCTGTGTATTTGAAATATCAGGCGAACTGCTGCCGCCTGCGGTGAGTGAACTTGAGATCCCGGAACTTTCACTCCGGCAGACTCCAGGGATTGCCCAGCGCGGCATTCGTATGCATCTGAACTTTGTTCAGGATCAGTCTTTTTTCTCGGAAGAAGAATTTGCGGCTTTTATCGATAATATGGCGCGCCAACGTTTTAACTATCTGTTGTTTCATATGTATACACCTCAGCAGTGGTTTCCATTTTCATACCGTGGCGTAAAACACCTTGATTTGCAGCTGGGCAATTTGGATCGCCGGCATTTAGCCGAAGACATGATCGGTCGTGATAAAGTAAAAGTGAAAGATCACTGGTTCCCCAGAGAATTTGAAAACATTACCGACAAAGAAGAATTGTTGATGCATGTATACGAACGTTTTAAAAGGATGATGAAACGCGCCACTAATCGTGGAATGACGAATTGTGTGGCTTTCGAACCAGAAGCCTTGCCTCCAGCTGTCATCGAAAAACTGCCGGAATGGACCGGAGAAAGTGCTACCGACTTGATGACTGGTGAGGACCTTAGTAATGACTGGCAGGAAGGCTGGTCCGGAACAAAATTGACGGAACCGGAAATCAGACATCCTCTGGTAATTGATGTGACGGTCGAAAGATGTCTGCAGTGTATCGACGCTTTTCCGGACATGAATGAACTGCAGCTTATATCACGTGAAGGCACGACCTGGAAACCCAAAGCCGAAGAGTCCTACGAAACCGAAATTGTCAGGCTGAAAAATAAATTCAACCTTGATGATTCTCTATTTGATTATGAAGCTATGGCAAAAATCGTTCCTCCGGATGAAGGTCCTGAAATGAGTCCCAAAGCACATCCTTACTGGACCGTTCTGCCCGGAAATAGTTTTTATCCGACCGTATTGGGAGCTTTGCGTTATACAGAGTTTACTATGGCGGTTCTCGCAGATCCACGTGTGGCGAAAAAATTAGCGGAAAGGGATATCAAAGTTTCAATTTCAATCTACAGTCCGAATCCTGAAACCATTCGGTTGATGATGTCGCCAATCGCTAAAATGTTGCCGTCTGGAATAAAGTTTCACTGCTTGTCTGATTACGGTGCCAAAGATATTGCTGCCAACCTGCCAGCGTGGAAACCGTTGCATGACGCTGATATTGATATTGGCGTAGTGTCATGGCTTGAATTCGACGGTACTATGATGCTTGCACAGGGATGGAACGATTCAATTTGCGACAATGTTAAAGCAGCAAAAGAATTAGATGCTGAATCCGTATATTTTAATCATTGGCGGGTTCGTTCACTTGAACACAATTCCGCGGCCGCCGCAGCATTTTGCTGGAATCCCGCTCTTTCAAAAGCTGATTTCAAAAAAGATTATTTTGGTCGACTGTATGGCGCCCATGCACTTGCCAAAGCTACTGACGCATATGAATGTCTTGAAGCGGGTACTCTTTACGGTAAAGATCATACATACAATATTGGTTTTACCGGTAATTGGGTCTATAAACATTCAACTGACGCTCCCGGTTATGATTGGAAACGCTTGAAAAAAGCAAAAGCATTTTTTGATAGTGCTACCCGAAGTTTTCAGGAGTTGGCAGAAAATTCAATTCCCACCGGCAAAAAACAAGCCGAATACATGACTGATATATGCCGGATAAGTGCTCTGCATATTCAAGCTGTTTATCATTTTCAAAATGCCAAACTGCCACTTTTCGGCTACAAAGCTTGGCCGCTTGGTAACGAACATGCCTGCTGGCCACCACCGGAAAAACTCAAGGACTTGGTCAAAGAAGCTGAAAAAGCGCTTGAACTGGAAATTGAATACATGGAAATATACGCAAAATGGGTAAGCTCGTGCGATGAGCAAGGGCAGTTGTGTCTTCAGCATCAGGGCGTAATTGAACCGTTTACCGAGTTCGCTGAAACTCTTGCCAGACAATTAAAGGAGTATCAGTAATGAAAAATATGTTATTATGGAAAAAGTACCTGTCGCTATCGAATTGATAGGAAATCGCTTTTTGGGAGGCATGAGCACTTGCCCCTTGAAACCCGCTTCCCGGCTACGCCATTGGTCAGATAATCCCTATAGATACAAGGGGGAAGGAAACCAGCCCTTCCGCTTTATGCGGGTGCTTCAAAGAGTAACAACAATCTTGCCAGCTTCGGCAAATCAAAAACCAAACCCGAAGTGAAGGCCGATCATTCGATGCGAACCTTCATCTGATTCGGCCCATCCGATCACGGGACCAACCTCATATTTGCCAATTTCAACCCCATAGGAAGCCTCGATATGCGTGGCATAGTGATTTTCCCAGCCCCCCTCCTCATTCACCCAAACGATTCCCGGGGACACACACACTGATGGCAAGGTGATCAAGCGGGAAAAAGACCAGGCCACCCATTAAAGTATGGTGGGCATGGTCGGCAAAAATCGTCTCAAAACCTAATCCAACCCCGACCCTTTCAAGAAAATCCGAACCGCCCAATCTTTTCAACAAATGAAGATGAACCGCCGGGGCCATCTCGTCCTCATCCACTAAATCGATACAAGCCAGGGAAACCCCTAGTTCACCCTTGGGGTGAAAATGCTCATCCTCTGAGAAAAGCAAAGAGGTGGATAAAAAGAGAAAGAAAGCCGAATGGAGAATGACTTTGTTCATGTGAAAACGAATACCCTATTCCGAGTAGATTTCAACAGGTTTTTTTCGCTTCGTGACATTGGAAGCATCTTCTGCTTTTCAAAGGACTTGTGAATGGCATCAGCCATCCCCAAACATCTCCATTCCCGTTAGCACCCACAGTGCCGCTACAAAGCCAGTTAGAATACGGCAAGCGTTCTTCATTGTTCCATCCACCATGTTCATTCTCGAGGGTCTGAGAGATCTTGGAAAGGGGGAAGATGTTTCCCCTTATAATATGAACTTGCTTCTCTCTCCCCTCAGGAATAAGGGCTATGACTACTTTGAAGCGACTCCGGCAATGCAAACGTCGTCGATGAAGAGACAATCGACCGTGATGTCAGGGTGTACTATGCGGACGGAAATCCCATCCGATCAAGCTCTCCCCGCCTGAAAACCACCGGATCCCTCTACGGGATTCTCGCTGCCCATACCTCGTAGAGCCCATCTTCGCTGCAGGATTGGAAGACGCTCCACTGGTTGTCCGGCGTTACATGGGCATTCGATTCAAGGCGGATTGTTTCGTGCAGTAATTTCGCCCGGCTTCGGAATGTGCAGAGCGGGCGGGTGGATACCGCTTCCCCCGGAGCGGCATCCACTGCGCGCCGGGCTTCCTCCTCGGTGGCAAAATGCACATCGTCGCTCCAGAGAGAGTTGGCGGGGAGTTGATAGAGCCAGATGGTCTCACCCGGGGATGCATTCAGAATGCCGTCCCACGACCACGGGTTGTCTCCCTATCCGGGTCGGTGGTGATCGGGAAGGGCCGTCGCGTCCATCCGACAGAAGTTGTGCCCGTCACCAATCAGAAACGACTCATCGGGGGCGGGCGCAATGTGCATGGATAGCCCATAATCCGGCGGGCCCAGGTACCGAGTACTCGTCCGCCGCTCCAGATCGCTCACATAAATGGCGTGGCATCCGTATCTCATGCCGTGGGAGTAGATGCGCCTCCCATGGGAGTTCCAATGCTCATGCGTGCCTCTTGACTTCATGGCTCCTTCGAGGTCCAGCCATTCCGCCGTGGCGAAGTCGTAGACTCGTTGCCGTTGGAAATTGGCGGGGCACGGATACCGTTCGGTCCATACGAAACCCTCCTGGCTGATGATGCCGGCCCTCTGGCCGAGTTGATGAGTCACCACTTTGCAGAGTTCATGGGAAATCGTATGGGCGTGTCCCTGCATACAAGAAGAAAACCCCGAACAAAACTGCGTGCTCCGGCGGACCAAACCACCGTATTCGCCGAAACGGGAGGCGGAGACACCCATGGAGATACCGTAATGGCCCAATTCCTTGACCCATCTGCGTGACAAGACTACCGTGCGCCGCAAAGAGTTTCGTCCGCTTCGTTGGCAGACAGCACACCGGGACTCGGTATAGAACCCTCCCGGGGAGGAAACAGGACATGAAGGTTACCGAAATAAGAAGCTTACTTCTCGGCAAAGATACAAAGTGCCCGTCAATCATCGTCAAGGTGGAAACCGATGCCGGAATATCCGGCCTTGGAGAAGCCGGAATACACTTCTGGGGCCCATCAATCGTGAAGGCAGTGGATCACCTCTCTGAAATAGTAATCGGGGAGGACCCATTCGGTACCGAACGACTGTGGCAGCACATGTTCAGAGGGGGTTTTTTTCCCGCGGACAGGGTATATTCATGTGCCATCAGCGCCATAGATATCGCACTTTGGGACATCAAGGGCAAAGCCCTGGACATGCCGGTATACAAACTCCTGGGCGGTCCCGTCAGGGACAAGGTTGTATGCTACCCCCACAACTACGGCAAAAATGACGACGAACTGATAGCAAGCTGCCTTCGGACAGCTGAAGAGGGCTGGAAATTTGTACGCTGGGGACTGCCTGAAACCAGTGGAGCCTACGAATCGGGAGGACGACTTGAACCGGTGGAGTCAATTCGACTGGCCAGGGATCAGATGGAAAAGGTGCGCGAAGCCGTTGGACCGAACATCCAGATATGCCTGGATATACATACACGCCTGGATACGGCCCACACGATCTCCCTGTGCAGGGACCTTGAACCCTGCAGGCCCTACTTTATCGAGGACCCTCTTCGGGCCGAGAACCCGGCCAGCTACCGCACCTTGGCCCGCCACGTGCAACTGCCCATAGCCGCAGGCGAACAGTGGGTAGGCAAGTGGTCTTTCCGGGAAGTCATAGAGGAAGAACTTATACAGTACGCCCGCATTGACCTGTGTATTGTGGGAGGCCTTACAGAGGCCCTGAAGATTACTCACTGGTGCGAGACCCACTACATTGACATCGTTCCGCACAACCCGCTGGGCCCGGTCAGCACCGCTGCCTGCGTAGCGTTATGCATGGCCTCCACCAATGTGGGAGTACAGGAGATGCCGAGAAAACCTGGTGCCGTGGACAAAGAGCTTTACCCGGTCCAGGTAGAGTGGGAAGACGGATACGCTTTTGCCACCGACCGGCCGGGTCTTGGTGTCGAAATCGATGAGACCCGGGCCGCGTCTCAATGTGTGGTCCCCACGGACTGGCCCCCCTTGCTGCGCAGAAACGACGGCGCATTCACCAATTGGTAGTCGGCGAAAATTGTCCCCTGCGGTGCAGGGGTACACTCCTCCGGAAAGGTCGTTTCCCCCCGTGATCCCAGGCACATCCTATTCCCGGCCAACCACCCTAAAGTATCTGGCAGCATCTCCCGTTGCTGCATTCCCTGACCACATATTGGTGCCCTCGGGCCATGATCCCATAACACTGGACCATGCAGGCAAAAGCAGAGTGGTCGTTTCTTCCACAGTATAGTTGAGTCCGATGTCCCGCCATTCGATGGTCACCACACCATTGCCCTGCACCGATACAGAAGTAATTTTTTGCTGGAGCAGTTCCCAGGCCAGATAAGTGTCCACCATTTCCGGGAGTGTTTTCCAGGCCACCTTCCCCTCGGCAACGTAGGGTTCAATCCGGGTGAGCCACTCCCGCATAACAGCTGGATTCAATGCTGGGCCATAACTCCACAAAAGGAAAAACGTGTTCACCTTGCTGGGTTCAACCAGGGTGAGGGCCTCTTCGAGGTTGATCATGTACTGGTTCACATCTCCCATCGTAAGCCGGGCCACTCCCGTGTCAGGCTCCAGGTGGGGAAGTCCCACCGTGGCGGAAGGCAGGATAATCAGATCCCCATCGGGGTCTGGCTGGGTCCAGTTACTGGTTCTGGCACGCCAGGGATGCATGCGGTCGGCCATGGTGGAACCGTAGGGATCATGGCACTCGCCTGCGGATGTACAATGGGCATAGGCTTCGGGTACCGGACTAATCGATTGGGCGCAATAGTCTACCACCCCGGTAACAAATTCATATCCGGCATCCATAGCTGCATGGACCCAGTCAAGATGGGAGCAGATCCCCGATACATGACGAACCGACACTCCCTGCCAAGCCAGCTCAATCCGCTTCTCCGCCAGTTCAGAAGCCATCTGTTCCTGAGTCAGGTCAACCTCGGGATTTCCGCCCAGGTCGGCATGGACACCCACGCCGTGGCCCCGGTTCTCCAGAACCTTCAAGTAAGGGTCGTTGTATCGGATGCAGTCGACGATAGGTTCTTTGGCCTCCCAGGTAGGTTTGGCCTCAAACTCATCGAACAACTCGGCATAGTTCATGATTTCATCACGGTATGCCTCATGCTCGGTCCTTGTCGTTGAAGGGTGAGCCTCCAGGTGGATCATGAGGCCAATGTATAGGACAGGGGACTCGCCTGCTCCCATCTCCGCCGACAATAAAGTATCGTCATCACCAGACGACCCGCAGATAACGGCCACCCACAGGACAAACGACAGGACAACACAGCCCAGCCTCCGCAAGCCAAATAAATTCACGGGGTCACCTCCTCTTTCCGCCGCTGCATTCGGTACGCCTGGAATCACGAATCGAACAAACCTACCCCTGGCCAAGAGAAAAATTCAATCCCTGTTCTACCTTACCTTCGATGATTGGACCCTCCCCGAATGAGCCACTAGCTGTGAGCACCTACTCTCCCCATGTGCCTCTCCCTCTCTATAGGAGGCCGTTGCCGACCCCTTTCACCATGGATTGGTTGGGGCCATATTCCACGACTGAAGGCGTGCCGTTGCTGACGCGTTCCGGCTGAACAGCGACACCCCGAGACTATCTTCCCTGGTTCGGCACTTTCCACGGTCTCCTGCGCGGACGGCCCGGTCGTTGATTATCGAAGCGGCCCCGAAATGAGCGCGTCGGTTTTCAGCTCGGCCTGCGCAACTCCGGCGGCGTGCCGCAGACGGTGCGCGCCTGCCGCTTTCGGGTGGACATCGGCGGGTAGGTCCTTTAAGAATAGGACATGGCGGATCGCCCGAACATTTTGTTGATCCTGACCGATGAGCATGCGGCATCGGTCTCGGGCTATGCGGGGGATCCGGTGGTGCAGACGCAGAACCTGGACCGGCTGGCGGCGGAGGGGATGCGGTTCGATGCTGCTTCGTGTGCGAGTCCGGTCTGTACGCCGAGCCGGATGAGTATGTTGACCGGGAAAGAAGTCCACCGTTGCGCGGGCTGGGCCAACCACTGGGCGATCTTCCCCGAGCATGTGACCTGGCCACGGCACTTTACCGAACACGGGTACATGACCGGCCTGGTGGGAAAGATGCATTACGGCGGCAAGGATCAACTGCAGGGATTCCAGCACCGTCCCTACGGCGACTTCCGGCACGGGTTGGGGCACCAGCCGGAGCCCTTGAGCATGTACCCGGCCTACGACAACCCGGAAAGTGCGGGAGAAACGGAGATTCCGGAAAGCCTGCTACAGGATGTCGTAGTGACACGGGAGACACTCGCGCTGCTGCTGGAGCATCATGATCGGTCGCCCGATGTCCCATGGTTCGTCTGCGCCTCGTACTGCCGCCCCCATTCGCCGTTGACCGCGCCCGGCCGCTACATCCGGCGCTACCGCGACAAGGTGCCGCCGCCCGCCTCGACGTCCATGCCTGCTGCCCTGCGGGAGCCGTTGACCGATCGCTACATCTTCGACCTGACCGAGGAACAGACCGCGCGCGGACGCGAGGGGTACTATGGCTGCGTCGACTTCGTCGACGATTGTATCGGCGACATGATTGACGGGTTGGAGAAGGCCGGTGCGTTGGAGAATACGATCGTGATATACACGTCCGATCACGGCGAGATGGCAGGTCACCACGGCTGCTGGGGGAAAGGGATTTTTTATGATCCGTCCACCCAGGTGCCGATGCTTGTCTGCGGACCGGGGATCGAAGCAGGCAGCTCATTCGAGCATCCCGTTTCGCTGATGGATCTTTATCCGACGACCTGCAGGTTGGCCGGGTTGCCGGTGCCGGAGGGGCTCGATGGCGTGGACTTCAGCGAGGCGTTGCGGAATCCAGACGTGGCGGATCCGCCGCGCACCTACGCCCCTAGCGCATACTATCTCTACGGCATTCGCATCCGGCAGGGAAAGGCGATGGACGATGCGCCGAGCGCGGCATGGCGGTGCGTCCGGGAGAAGGATTGGAAGTATGTCGAGGTGGAGCGTGGAGAGACGTTTCTGTTCGACCTGGAAAACGATCCGGATGAAACAGGGAATCTTGCGGGAGATCCCGGGCAGGCGGAGCGATGCCGGACGATGAAGGAGCTTCTTTACCGGGACTTCAATTGGGAGGACGTCCACCGTCAGTTGGAGGAAGACCGCGAGCGGATGAAGGAGTTTGCTTCCGGGCATCCACCCGGTACGCCGAACCAGTACCGGCTACCGGACGGACGAATCTTTGATGCGGAGAAGTCGCTCTACGACGCGAGGTGGTTGCAGATTTCGGATACGTATTCGGGCGGAATCATTCCGCAACAGTTCGGGTAGCTTTCGTATCTATCCGTGGGGAATATCGAAATACGCGCACTGTTCAAAACCTTGTCATTTTCCACGGACCGTCCATCGCCATCCGCGCCGTTTGTTGGGGGTTCAGTCCGATTGGATGGAGAGTCTGCCATGTACTCGCAATCACGACAGAGAGCTGGAACCGAATTGACCGGCGCGAAGCGAACACTTCATCGCACGCTTAAGCGCCCCACTTGCTCGGATACCCTTCATCGAACTGCTTTGTCGGGTTTTCATATTCGGTGCTGATACAATGGAAATTCACAGTCACCCACAGAATTCGCGACAGAGCCATTAACATTAATGTTTCACGGAGATTGTAGATGGGTATCAGCATCGGATTAGTAGGACTTGGGCAGTTCGGCTCGGCTTTCGTGGGCCTGTTCAAGAGTCATCCCCTGGTCGACCGGATCGGCCTGTGTGACCGTGAGCCGTCATTGATGGCCGGGATCGCCGGTGACTCGTTCTACCAGGACAAACTCTCCGCCGGTGATTGCTACGAGTCCCTCGACGCAATCTGCCGGGCGGATTTCGACGCCCTGGCAATCATCACTCAGCCCTGGCTGCACGCCCCGCAGTGCATCCAGGCGATGGAGAGCGGCAAGCACGTCTATAGCGCGGTGCCGGTCATCATGGTGCCGGACAACCAGGAGATCCTGGACTGGTGTGACAAATTGGTGCGGACCGTTGAAGCGACGGGCCGGCACTACATGCTGGGCGAGACGACGTTTTACCTTCCGCAAACGCAGTTCTGCCGGCGGAAGGCACGCGAGGGCGCATTCGGCGATTTCGTCTATGCCGAGGGCGAATATATGCACGACGTCGACGGGGAGTGCAATCTCCGGGAGGTGCAGCGAATACGAACGGGGAGCACGTCGGGCAAGGAATGGTTGCAGGTGATGGAAACGTACCGCCGGCGCGGCGCGCGGGGCGGGCCGATGCATTATCCCACGCACTCGGTGAGCGGGCCGCTGAGCGTGATGGGCGCTCATGCGGTGAAGGTGAACGCCCACGGTTACGCGAATCGTGACGGCGATGCCTACTTTGCCGACGACGCGTTCAGCAACGAGATGGCCCTGTTCAAGATGAGCAACGGTGCGACGGTCCGGATCCTCGAGACCCGGGAGATGCCGGGGCTGGTGGGTAGGGATTCCGAGTCCCTGCGTGTTTTCGGCACCCGGGCTTCGTTCAGCGAAGACCGCTGGTTCTCCACCGAGCGGCCGGCGTCGCCGGACCTCGCGGCCGACGAACTGCCCAAGCCGCAAGTGCAGACACTCACCCCGGCGGACATGTTCGACCCGCTGCCGGTCGAGGTGCAGCACGCCTTCAAACGGGTGATGCACCGCGACCTGGATGAAGCGGCCTTGGTAAGCATCGACTTCCAGTCCCAGGGGCATGGCGGATCGCACCCCTACCTGGTCCACGAATTCATCGATGCGGTGGCGGCGAACCGTCACCCCGAGATCAACGTCTGGCAGGCGGTGCGGTATATGGCCATGGGCGTGGCGGCACACCAATCCGCCCTGCGCGACGGCGAAACCGTCGACGTCGCCGACTGGGGCGAACCCGAATTGTAAAGACCCCGCCGGCCCCGCGCCGGTGGTGAGAAGGTTTGACGACTACAGAGATGGGTGTAGCCGTAGTTATCAAACCCCGCTTTCACCGGCGCGGGGCCGGCGGGGAGCTTTACGACCACGACATGGACCCTGATGAGATGCATAACCTCTACGATGATCCTGCCTACGCCTCCGTCCGGCTTGCACTGTTCGAGCAGCTCTATGACGAGGTGAACCGCTACCAACGCAAAAGCGACTTCGACACGGACCGTGAGATAGAGGAAGCGGGAGCGTTCTCCCCGACCCATCTGGTCCACAAACGTTGCGGCAAGTGGTCGGAGATGATCCGGCTGTACGGTGTGGAATGAGCGAAGGGCAGCTCTGACCGGTCTGCGACGGGGCGCTGAGGCGCTGCTTCTTGTTTGCCGTTTGGGATTGGCCCGGTTCGTACACGTCGAGTTCGCCGGTGTAGACGGTTGCCCCAGTCTCCGGGATTGTTGCTGCCCCAGCCCGCCCCGTTTCCCTACTGT
>Ga0310342_100002681_pt1 | contig 11506 bp, 7 predicted proteins | sample S15DNA20500_MG_FD_206155 | JGI IMG/M metagenome (GOLD analysis project Ga0310342, IMG submission 206155) | Marine microbial communities from station ALOHA, North Pacific Subtropical Gyre - S1503-DNA-20-500_MG | ecosystem: Environmental > Aquatic > Marine > Oceanic | place: Pacific Ocean: North... | reverse complement strand
AAACCGCATGCCGGACAGCCCGTGCTCCTTCATCCAGAACTCGAGCTTCTCGGCAACTTGCGGATCGGTCGGATCAATCAAGCCATGGGCCTTAAAGCGGCCAGGATATTTTTTCAGGCAGTAAGCCGTGTAGGTATTATCCCAGCCGTGGAAAATCGTCTGTACCAGGATGCAGTGTGTGACACCAAAACGATCCATCTCCTCGATCAGGATTTCGCCAGTGGCAGCCGTCGTTTTTGACTTGAAGTCGGGACTGTAGGGATGGTCAAACGGCCAGCGCTTGATATCTCCTGACCAGACATGCATGTGGGTGTCAATCACAGGCCCTTTGGATGTTGGAGCAACCTGCTGTCTGGCATCGAGTTGTTGGCTGGCCGCAACCAGTGACATCCCGGTCGCAGCACTAACTGCTCCTGCCAAGAACTTCCGGCGATCAACCCTATTCACCATAGCTGCACCTTCCTTATTTGGATTCTTTTTCAACGGGCATCGGTGGCAATTTCAAATCCTTGGCCTTTACTTCCACCGGTGCACCGCCGGCCGGAATGTCGACGTGCGCTGTCCAGAGAATGGCATTAACCATAAATCGGCGATGGGAGGGCAACACAAAGTTACTGTGAAAATGTCCCATGGTGGTTCCAAAGGAACGGCCGTCCCTGGAACCCGGGCGGTTAAAAGCCCAGGCAACGACCTGCTGCTTGTCATCGATTTTGGCTCGAATCAGCGGCTTTGCTTTTTCATGAAAAACCAGGTCCAGGTAAAACTCGTCGCGCAAGTCGTAATCCTGCCAGCCCCGACAGATCGGATGCTTCTTGTCCACTTGAACCAGGCGCGATTGATCCACCTTCACGCCACAGGGCGGACGACGAAACCAGCCACCCAGAATATTCTTATAGGCCTCGCGTATCGCTGGATCGTCGGCAAACTTACTGTAGCCAATCCCGGTTGCCCAATGGATTGCCACGTAACCCACCCCCTCCTTCATCAGTTTCTCAAATTGCGCTCGCCGGCCCGGATCCAAAACCATTTCACCGGCAGGCCGGGAGAAACAGACGATCGACTTGACCCCAGCGAGCATCTTGGGATCCTTGGGCCAGTCCAAACTGACCGTTGCCTGCACACCGGGCATCTGGTTCAAACAGCTGGCCAGCACCTGCGAATCAAACATGTACATGTGGGATCCCCAGGGATGATCCGTCTTGGTAGCAATCAACAAGATCTTCACAGGCGCCGGCTCTACCGCCTGAATCGTTGGTACCCATAACAGCGCCGTTAACACCAATAGCAAGTGCTGGCCTGGTCGCCTGTTCATCATTAACCCTCCTCGATCATCGTGATGCTTAGAACGTAACTAATTTATGCGATTCATAAGACCATTGCACGCAGTCAATGATTTTTTCTCCCGGCATCACGACGTCGGCAACAGTGATGGATGCTGCAAGTACTCCTTGGCAATCTTGACGGCAACCGTACCAATGTCGTAATACCCAATGGACATGCTGGCTGCATGAGTTAGCAGGTCGTAGGCCCGCCAGCGATTCCAGCCATACTCTTCTTCCATCCATAAGATCAACATCGCCGAGGCTTGCGCAATCGATCGTTCCATCGGACAGCCACTCACGATTACCATGATCTCATCGGGAGATTCAATGCGTGGCCAGTTGAGTGGTTTCTCCTTCAGTAACTGGACCGTGATCGTCGTGGTGGCGGGCATCTCGAGGCCGCTGGCCGACAATTCTCCATGCCCCATCGCCGCGTGGGCATCACCCAGGTAGAGAAAGGCACCTGCGACGTAAACGGGCAGATAAACAATGTTCCCGGGAGCCGTTTCAATAATGTCCATGTTGCCGCCGTGTGGTCCGGCCGGCCCCGTCGTCGGCACGCCGGTGGCTGGCGCTGTTCCAATACAACCGAGCATCGGCTGGTAGGGAATCACCAGCTCATCGCTCCAGTAAATCTTCCCGTCACGAATGGGGCAGACGTGGGTACCGTGGTGACAGTCATCACCTAGCCACTCACATAGCTGGTGAGGATCACTGGTGCGCGTCGCACACTGGCCGATCGTCGGCTCGATCGATTCGATGGTCACGGCCAGGGCATCCCCGGGCTGCGCTCCCTCGACCCAAATCGGCCCGGCCTGTGGATTTCCAAAGGGAACTTTGCTCTTGTCCCGGCGATCATCATTGGTCCGAATCTGTCCGGAAAAAGCATCTTCGGATTCCACCACCAGCGATTCACCCGGCTGCATGCGAATGCGGGGTTCATTGTGGCGGCTAAATTCGTAGTAGAGTGGTCCCAGTGGTAGATGTTTCACGATACACCTTCTTGCTTTGGGTTAACATTCATGATCCAGTCCAAGTCGAACACGCTCACCTTTTATAGTGTTTTTTTTTGTTCCACCAAACCACCTTGAACTGGCACTCGGATCGGTCTGCTTGCTTTCCGAGTCGAGTAAATGCAAGATACGAGTGCTTAAACCTACCCTCTCCCGGAGAGCCACCATGCTCAAACGACGATTGATCGCCTGTCTGCTGCTCATCGCCACGCTGCTCGCTGGACCGCTCCAGGCCCATTTCCTTTTCATTCGCATTGGACCACACGCCGAGGCTGGCCGTGGCGTGGAAGTATTCTTCAGTGCACGGGCGGAAGCGGGCGATCCACTGTTCGTACCGAAAATTGCTCATACCAGGCTTTGGATGCAAGAGACCCCGGGGAAATTCCAGCCGCTGGACGTGCGGCAGGCCACCGACCGGCTGCGAGCCTTCTTGCCATCGCGCGGTGCTGTTTCGGTCGTGGGAGAATGCGAATATGGCGTGCTGCAACGAGACGTCGCCTTCCTATTGCAGTATTACCCCAAGGCAATTGCCGGAGCGCCCGAAAAGATTAATGCCCTGCAGGCTCGACCTGCAATCCCCCTGGAAATCATGCCTCGGATCGACGGCAAGAAAATCACGTTCACTGTACTGCACAAAGGAAAACCGCTTCCGAAAGTGAAGCTCGTCACCGTGGACGATGACCTGGTCAACGAAGAACTGACAACCGATGAACAGGGACAGGCAACCTGGACGCCGGAGGAAGGATATCATTACTGCGTTTACACCAGCACCATCGTCAAGCAGGCCGGCAAAAAGAAGGACCGCAGCTACCAGGAGATCCGCCGCTTTGCCACAATCGCTTTCCATTGGCCACTGGTTCGCAGTGGTGCCGATGCGGAAGCCGTGGCCATGTTTCAGAAAGCTATTGCGGCGCGAGCATCCTGGAAATCATTCCCAGGCTTTACTGCTGACATCGAGGGAACCGTCGATGGCCGTTTCTTTAACGGGAAAGCGAAAGTCGATCAGGAAGGAAGCGTGGAGTTGAAGTTAGACGAAAAAACCGCTGCCGAGTGGGTCGAGGGGCAACTCGGTTCCATCGTTCTGCATCGCCAGGCTTCCTCCTCGGACGGACCTGCCCCCGTCCTGAGGTTTGCCGATCAGGATTATGCCCATCCGCTGGGCCGGTTATTAACCTTTGTCGGTGGCAACTTTGCCTCCAGTTACCGGGTCAAGGATGACCAGATCATGGTCGTTAACAGGAACATCGGTGACCAGAACTTCACCATCACCGTGCTGGACAACATTAAGAACAAGGAGAACCTGTTCTTACCCCGCAGTTACGTCATCCGTTACTGGGATGCCAAAACCGGCAAGCTGAACCGCACCCAAACCGTGCTCAATCGCTGGCAACGCATTGGTAAACTGGACTTGCCTGCCGAACTGGTACAGATTTCAACATCCGCCACTGGTTTGACGGTTCGCAATTTCCAGCTTTCCAACCACAAATTGCTGTCGCCGAAATAATCCGCCGAAACCATCGCCTGGCACGATACCATCAAGCGTCGTGGCCGGCTGTTTCCAGCTTAAAGACCCGCTCGTACTCCTCGACGGCGATTCCACCAGAGTGGTTCGCCATGCCGCGATAGGCTTCGCGCCGGTAATCCCATTCCTGGGACCGAGGCACTTGTTCTAGCCAGTCGCAAACATGCAGCGTGGTAAGATCGTCAAACTCGTCTTGCGACATCGGGTAAACCTCGCCCGTTTCGCGATTGACTAGCTTGCGCTCCCCGGTCTGCTCCACAAAGATGGTGTCCCAGGCCTCGCGGTCCATGAAGCAATTCCAAAAGGCCAGCAGTTCAGCGCGCTCACCAATCAACGCTTGCACACGAGGTCGCTGATCCAGGGGAATACTGAAGTGACGGAATTTCTCCGTGCCGTAAATAGAATGGAACATCCCGGCTCGACAAATATCCAGGTGGCATCCCCACCGCTGCAAATCTTTGTAGACACTGATCAAGTGTGCCAGGAAAGGCTTGTCGCTATGGGGAATCTCCTCCGTCCCCAGTTCCTTTAAAAAATCAATCATGTCTTGATAACGCGGATCATCCATCGGAATTTCCTTGCCTGTACCTGTCTGACCGAGATGGTAACGTCAACCAAGGAAGTAATCCTATGCTGTCGGCACTAACCGTTCAACTCGATTAGGACGATTGACCCGACTCGCTGTGCGAGCGATACCAAACGATCTGTAAAGCAATGGCGGCCAGCAGCATGACCACCCATGAAAACAAGGGCTTATCGTCATCCCAGGATTTCGGCAGCTGCCAAAATGCGCTGCTCACCAGCACGGTCGCAATCACTTGCAGGAACCTGCAATATGACCACTCATTACGCTGGAGAAAAAGGTTAAGGACCGGGGGTCCCAACCACTGGGGAGCCTCGCGCAACTGTTGAATTAACCCAATGCTACCCGCAGTGACACAGCCCAGCAGCACGTAAAGCATTCCATGCCAGAGATTAATCGAATAGAAATCAGCACCGGTGAAGTAACAGCTGCCATGGATCCAACAAACGAACAAGGCAACCCATTTGACGTTCTTTCCGGCGTAAGTGGCAGCAACAATCGCCAGGACAGCCAGCAACCAGGTCCAGGTGATCAGCCCGGGAAAGACAAGCCACAGGTCACCACGTCGAAAACCTGACTGGTAGATACGTTCTGCGTTGATCCAAAAAACCGCCAGGTAACTAATCACCATCAACAGCAAGCTTCCCCAAATCCATCTCGGCAGCCCTGCTTCACGGCTCCAGGCGCTCCAGCCGATGGAAGCGACAGACTGATCACCACTGCGTTCTGACTGGGCATGCATCAGACGTGAAACCACCAGCCCCAACAGAAAGCAAATTACCACCCACGGCAGAGCGCTCCAACGATCACTGCTGCCGCTTCGCACCATCATGACACCTGTCCAGGAAACACTCTCAAGCCAGCAAATACCCAGGACCAGCCATTTCAACGAATCACTGGCCGTTGCTGCTCGCAGCAAACCGTACGCAGAAGCCAGCCAGGGGATCAGGGCGAGCAGTGTCCAGCAAAAATAAGACCCCGGCAGAAGTGGCTCAGCGCTCTCGAAAACCGAATCCCCGGGTAGAAAATAGATCAGCCGCAACAGGTGCAGTGCTGCCAGCAAGCCAGTCACCAGCAGCATCCACCAGGCGATACCAGCCGGTTGAGAAGGTGGCGAAACAGGTGCTGCTGGGATGTCTCGCCAGCGTTGCGAGCGCGCAGAATCGTCAGCCGGCGGTCGACGTTCTGCTACCAGATCGACAGGAATGTCAGTCACCATGGTGGCCGGTCCAGTGGCAGGTCCTGTCGTCACCTGGCTAAGATCCTCCGCCACATACAGTTTCACCTGGCACTTGGGACAACGAACTGTCTTGGCCGCCACGTCTGCCGACAAATACAATGCTGTCCCACATGCTGGACAAACTTGTTGCCCTGACGTAACCAGTGACGCTTGGGGGCTGTCGGCAGGATCAAGTGGCTCGATCTTCGTTTGTGCTGGCTGGGATGGGACTTGAACGTCAGCGGAAATCGCATCGTTTTGGGCCGGCGGCTGGCCTCCGGAGACTGGAATGGCAGGATTCCCGGCAAGCACCGCTTGAGCAAATTCCAAGCAACTGGCAAAGCGCTGGTCAGGTTGCTGAGCGAGAGCCCGGCTGATGACTTCCGCCAGGCCGGTCGGCAATTCCGCACTTAACGAGCAAATTTCCAGTGGCTCAAAGTTAGCCTGTTCGATCAGGACAGCGGCCAGCGTATCCCCTTCAAAGAGCCTTTTGCCAGTGACTACTTCAAACAGTGTCACTGCTAAAGCATACTGATCGGCACGACCATCAAATGGTTTTCCCATACTCACTTCCAGTGGGGAATAACCGGCTGTCCCCAGCACCATGCCAGTCGCAGTAAGCCCCTGGCGACTGCCTGCCTCCGCTGTTTCCGCGATCACCTTGGCAACGCCGAAATCGCCCAGGTAGGCATTACCAACGGTGTCAAAAAGAATATTTCCCGGCTTCACGTCTCGGTGGACATACCCCTGGGCGTGGACAAAATCGAGTGCCTGAGCTATTTGCATCAACCAGCCACCAATCGATTCAATGGTGGCTGGCCGGTACTCTCCATGGGGCCCAACCTCTCGATGATCATCCAAGCTTCCGCCACCTAGATACTGGAGGACAGCAAAGGGAATCCCGCCGTGAACTCCTACATCATGCACCCGTACGATATGGGGATGAGACAATCGGACAAGCGATTGAATTTCTTGTTTGAACCGTGTAATGAACTTTGGCTCGTCCAGCATGGCCAGGCGGGGAACCTTGATCACCACATCGGCATTCAGGTGGTGATCGTGAGCGCAATAGACATAGGCCATGCCTCCTTCGCCCAACTTACTGGTTACCTGGTAACGATCTTCAGCCAGTTGAAGCCCGTTCCAATCTTTTGGATTGATTGCCATAGAAACAACCACAGATGTCAGTGACCAGGCCCGCTGGCACTGCAAGCGGAATATCATGTCAGTATAGCGGAGACAACGGGGAGGTGAAACGGACTGCCCTGCGGGCAAGAAAACCAATGTCAGCCAGCGTTGTTTCTGGTAACCTTGCTGAAAAGACGTAAAATCGATGCACTCCCGATCGTTTATCGGCACCAATCGGCTGGTGAAACGGATCACTCGTTGATAAATCCGTGTTAGCACGACCACCCTGGCAGGCACCCACGATGCAATCCTGGATCATTGGCACTTCGCTCGAATGCGACATCGTCGTCAATGAATCGACGGTCTCTTCACAGCACTGCCGGTTAACCCGTACGGAGAATGGTCTTTATTTCCTGGAAGACCTGGGATCCACCAATGGTACTTTCCTCAACGGCGAACGTCTTAATCAGCGGGTGGAGGTGGCCGCTGGAGAACGGGTCACGCTGGGAAGCAATCTTCTGATGCCCTGGCCCGTGATCGCTGAAGAGTCAGCCAGGCCACGGGTTGTCACCGAACAAGCGTTGATCTGTGGTCGTGATGCAGATTGTGATCAAGTCCTGGACCATCCCATGATTTCACGGCGGCATGTTCGCCTGGTGCCAACCACTGAGGGACTTCAGGTTGAAGACCTGGGTTCGACCAACGGGACTTATCTCAACGGCAAGCGAATTCTCGAACCGGCCCTGGCACGAGAGGGTGATGTTATTGAACTGGGTACCTACGCATTCACACTTTCCGCCGATGGCCAAATCGAACGGAAAGATGCCCGTGGTCACATGCAGTTGGAAGCTCGCAACATCTCGGTCGATGTTCCTGCCCAGCGGTTACTGGAAAATATTTCACTGACGATTCGGCCTGGTGAGTTCGTGGGGATGATGGGGCCTAGTGGCGCTGGCAAGTCGACACTTATGAATGTCCTCAACGGCTACACGCCTCCATCGGAAGGATCCGTATTGATCAACGGCCAGGATCTGTACACCAAGTATGGTCTGTTTGGAGGTCAACTTGGTTACGTGCCCCAGGACGACATCATCCACACTGATTTGACCGTGCAAGAGGCACTCTACTACAACGCTCGCTTACGGTTGCCACCTGATTTTCGTGATTGGGAAATTGAGCAACGTATCGAGACGGTCATTGCCCAGCTGGGATTACAAGGGACAGAAAATGTACTGATCGGTTCTCCACGCAAGAAGGGGATTAGTGGGGGTCAGCGGAAGCGAGTGAACCTGGCAATGGAGTTGCTGACAGATCCTTCAATTCTGTTTCTGGATGAACCGACATCCGGGCTCTCGTCGGAAGATGCCCTGATGGTCATGACGCTGCTAAGCCGTCTGTCCCAAGCCGGCAAAACCATTTTGCTGACCATCCACCAGCCGAGCCCGGAAATTTACCGGTTGTTGGATCACCTGGTGCTCCTTTCAAAAGACAGTGCCGGTTCGGAGCCAGGCCAACTGGTTTACTTTGGACCGGCTTATCCCGATGCGATTGAATTCTTTGAACCGGTAGGAACCTCGCCATCGGCAGGCCAGCAACTTTCAGCAGATCACGTGTTGCGAGGCTTAAGCCGTCAAAGTACCGCGCAATGGGTAGAACAATATGCCCAGTCCGAGCACTACCGACGTTTTGTTTTACAACGGCGGTCTCAAACCCCGGCCCCACAAACTGAAGCAGCGATCGTCTGCCGCCACAAGATTGCCTCGTTTGATCAGGGTGCCACGCTGGTGCGACGCGGCGTCACTATCAAATTGAGAGATAGCTGGAACACGGTCCTGCTACTGGCCCAGGCTCCCATTATCGGATTGCTCATTGCCATCGTCTTCGGCAGTAAGACTCGAACCATGCTCCACAGTGGCAACTGGCTCGAAGTAGCCACAGAAACTTCCAAGGCAATTTTCTTGACAGCGCTGTCAGCACTCTGGTTTGGCTGCTCCAACTCAGCAAGAGAGATCGTCGGTGAATGGGCCATTTATCGACGAGAACGGATGGTCAATCTGAAAATCCCTGCTTACCTGGGATCGAAGTTCACGGTGCTGGGGGGAATCTGCCTCATTCAATGCCTGATTCTGTTGAGTATCGTACATGCCGGCACTGGTCTGCAATCGAACTGGTTCGCCATGTTCAGCGTGTTGGTTATTACTTCGCTGGTCGGTGTCGGGATTGGGCTGCTGGTTTCAAGCGTAGCACGAACCTCCGAAGTTGCGATTGCCTGCCTGCCACTGGTCCTGCTACCGATGGTCATCCTCGGTGGTATTTTGCAACCGCGACATGAAATGAACTGGGCTGCCAAGTGGAGTGCTCAGTTAATGCCGTCGCGGTGGGCCTTTGAATCCCTGCTGGTGATGGAAGCCAACAAACGCTCTGCTGCGCCAACAGACGTGACTTTGCCGCGGACCGCTCCACAATCGACACTTGATTCGCTACTGGAACAACTCAGTTCCGGCAAGCTGCTGGATGCTGACCTCGGGCTGGACGAGCTAGCCGCCGGTGGTACCGCCGCGGACAGTGATGCCGAGCAGGAACAGGCAGATTTTGCGGCCCTGTTTTTTCCAACCGAAGCGGGTCGCGTGGGATCCCTGGCCAGTTGCCTTTTCCTGGTCGTGATGCTGACATTCCTGGCTGGCTGTGTCGCAGCCATCTTGCGGCGCCGGGATATTCATTAGCTGGCAAGGTGTACCGGGCGGGCAAACGTCGCTTTTTCTCGGTTCCAACCATCCGTGTCAACTTGAGTTAGCTCGTTTCAAGAGGGCACCATCTCGTTCCGGACAGGTGATCCTGATAAAATAGCCCATGCTCATAAGTTAAGGTGTTTTATCTTCTGACCAGGAGTTGTCCCGATGAACCATGTCACCCCGCTGATGCAACGCTTTTTGATCTTGTTGCTGGCCACCCTGCTGACCACAAACACTTCCTCCGTTTCTTCACAGGAACGGTCGGCAGACGATGGCAGCCAGGCAACAAAACCGGCTAAGCCGGCATTCGTCAAGCCAAAGAAAACACGTTACATCCAAGTGAAGCGAGACAAAGCGGGAGAGGCGGAAGCCTTGCAAACGGCGGTTGTCCGATTTGTACCGGATTCTGGAGAGAGTGAACTGATTGTTGACCTGATTGGCGCGGTCCATATCGGCGACCGGTTGTATTATCAGAAACTGAACAAGTTGTTCGAAAACTACGACGTGCTACTGTATGAACTGGTCGCTCCCGAAGGCACGGTCATCCCTAAGGGTGGCAAGCGTGACTCGACCAATCCCGTGGCCATGCTTCAGACACTCATGAAAACTATCTTGGGCCTGGAACTACAACTGGAGCAAATTGATTACACCAAGAAAAACTTTGTGCATGCAGACTTATCGCCAACCAAGATGGCGGAAGCGATGAAAGAACGTGGAGACAGCGCCTTGACCCTGGCGTTGAGCGTGGCTGCTGATTTCATGCGCAATCAAAATGTACAATCTCAAAAGGTAAAGACTGCTCCACAAAAACCTCTTCCGAACATTGACCCCTTTTCGTTGCTGTTAGATCCACAGGCCGGGAAAAAACTGAAACGAGTCATGGCCACACAGTTCGACACAGAAGATCCCGAAACCGGCCTGGGGGCAACGATCAATACAATTTTGATTGCCGATCGCAACAAGGCAGCCCTGAAGGTCTTCCAGAAGGAACTGGTCAAAGGCCGCAAGCGAATCGGTATTTTCTACGGCGCAGCCCATATGCCAGATTTCGAAAAGCGACTGCGACTGGAATATGGTCTCAAGCAGAAATCACATCTCTGGGTTACCGCCTGGGATCTGGACAGCAAGCAACCGATTCCAAATCTGTTCAAGCTGCTGGATCCCTAAACGGGTGAGCGGTTTCATGCTTCTACTAGACGATGACTGGCAAAGGAATCTTTTATGTCTCGCTTACTCACCGTGCTTTGTTTGGCAGCCACTTTGACTCTCACGGCCACGACGGCCGAAGCCCAACGAGCCCGTTCTCGCGTTGTGATTGGCGAATCGTTGTCAGACAACGAGAATCCCCAGCCGGACCAGCTCAATACACCATTTGGTGTCGACTTCGACGCAGCTGGAAACATGTACCTGGTAGAACTTGCCGGAGGCCGTGTCCACAAGATGGATGTGGCAGGTGTCTTGAGCACGATCGCCGGGGACGGCAGCAAGAATTACACCGGCGACGGCGGCCCGGCTGCGAAAGCTACCTTCAATGGCATGCACAATATAGCCGTCACACCGGCGGGGGATTTGTACATCGCGGATTCCTGGAATCATTGCGTGCGAAAAATTGATGCCAAGACTGGCATGATCTCAACGATTGCTGGAACTGGCAAAGCAGGATTCGCAGGAGACGGGGGAGAGGCCACGAAAGCCCAGTTTAATTTCCTGATGTGCGTCTCGCTCAATACAACCAATGACAAGCTGTACGTTGCTGACCTGAAGAATTTTCGCATCCGGATGATCGACCTGAAAACAAAACTCGTCTCAACCGTGGCGGGCAACGGAAAAAAAGGTGTGCCCCAGGACGGCAGTGTGGCAACCGAGAGTCCCCTGGTTGATCCGCGAGCAGTGGCCGTCGACAGTAAGAACAATGTCTACGTGCTGGAACGAAGTGGGAACGCTTTGCGAGTGGTTTCGGCCGACGGCAAGATCAAGACCGTGGTTG
>Ga0310342_100002679_pt1 | contig 11509 bp, 10 predicted proteins | sample S15DNA20500_MG_FD_206155 | JGI IMG/M metagenome (GOLD analysis project Ga0310342, IMG submission 206155) | Marine microbial communities from station ALOHA, North Pacific Subtropical Gyre - S1503-DNA-20-500_MG | ecosystem: Environmental > Aquatic > Marine > Oceanic | place: Pacific Ocean: North... | reverse complement strand
CCAGGCCCGTTGACGAGCCGTTTCGTGAACCTGTTTTTACCGGATAACTTGCGCGGCCGCCGCGTCGGCGGCTTGTTGAAGCGTTTGGATGTTTGTGGGCGATGGGGGGCTGTCCTGAGCGCCGGCAACGCGGGCTATGAAAACCATCAAAACCAGCCGTCCGAGTGTAGCGAGAGAAAACCTTAAACCGATCCGACCCATTGAGAGAATGATTGGTTGTGGTTTCGCTTCTGAGTAGATTCTCAGAATATCCATGGCCGGTTCGTTGTGACAGGAAAATTTTAAGCCAATGCCTGCTGACCAGCTTAACACGAGTACGTTTGTTGCTCCAGCCAGCAATGCGATGGTGACCGTGTCTAAGTCAATACCAGGTATTAACTTGACGCTCGAGTTGGAGGTATCTAAAATGAGAAAACTTTGGCGGTTGGCTTTTTCCAATCGTATAATTTTTCGTGAATCCACCCATTCATCCGTTGTGAGGACGAGGCGGTTACGATGCTCAGTTTTCTCAGTGGTGGAGCGAGTTTCTGCGATGGTTTGACGCGGCGGGAAGTATTGCGCGTCGGAGGATGGGGAGCATTGGGGTTACTGGGTGCTTCCTCGCCAATGTCGGGGGCCGGTAATTCGTCGGTACCTATCCGATTTGGACAAGCCAAGACGGTCCTACTGGTAACCCTCTACGGAGGTCCGCCACAAACGGAAACTTTCGACATGAAGCCGGATGCACCGCTGGAGGTGCGAGGACCATTTCGTCCGATTCGGACCAACGTGGTGGGCATGGAAATTTGTGAACACCTGCCGCGGCTGGCTGGGCTGGCCCATCTTTATACATTGGCACGAAGCTTCAGCCACACCGATACGGCGCATGGTAGCGCGATTTACACGTTTCTCACCGGGTTCCCTCCCCGTGTGCCCAATAATAATTCTCGCTCGGAACCAGACGACCACCCGCATTACGGTGCGATCATGGATTTGGCCAAGGTCCATCTGCCTGGTGCGCCGACTTGTTCGGTGTTGGGTGGACCTATCCTGCCACAGTTTGGCAACATTGGTCAGACTGGCGGCTACCTGGGCAAGGCCCACGATCCGTTCATTTCAAAAGGTGATCCAACCCGGCTTTTGACACTCAAAGACGGGGTTCCTGCTTTACGGATGCAAAAACGCCAGGGGCTGTTGGACCAGCTTCGTAGTACACAACGTTCGTTGGACAAGCACGAGAAAACGACCGGTTTCTCCCTGGTTCAAGGACATGCCCGAAACTTGCTGAATTCGCAACGATTTATTTCCGCCTTCAATCTGGACGATGAGCCGCGGGAAACCCAGCAGAGATATGGGGACTCGTTTCTGGGGCGTAACATGTTGACCGCTCGGCGGTTGGTTGAAGCGGGCGTTCCGTTGATCCAGGTCAGTGACATTCCAGAGCAAGGAGAGCAGCATTGGGACCTGCATTACGCGAATATTTTTGACAGGTTGAAAGGTCAGCTGCTTCCCAATTTAGACCAGAGTTTGTCGGCGCTGCTTTTGGATTTGGAGTACCGTGGATTGCTTGAGGAGACGCTGGTTGTGGTGGGGGGGGAATTTGGCAGAACACCTTGGATCGATCACCTAAGTAGTCCGCCGCAGGGAGGACGGCAGCATTGGCCTTATTGTTATTCGATGCTTTTGGCCGGCGGGGGCGTACGCCGCGGCGAGATCTTTGGTCGTTCGGATGAAACGGCTGCCTATCCGGTCTCTCATCGTGTCGGACCCTGGGATCTGGCGGCCACCATTTTTCACTTGGCTGGAATCGATCCGCAAACCAGGCTTCAGGACCGCCAGGGGAAGATGCGGCTGATCACCCGGGGTGAAGTGATCGACGGCATCTTATGAGACCTATGACTCGACTGATGTTTCCAGAACGTCTGCTGTTATTGTTGTTGGTCGTTGTTGTGTCTGCAGGGGATCAAAATGCTTTGGGTGATGCAACCGGTGAAGGTTCGGTGGCATCGCTGGTGGGGGCTCCCCAACGCATCGATGTCTTTCCTGCCCAGGTTCAGTTTGCTGCCCGACGCCGTCGGATGCAGCTGATCGTGACCGGTTTCTATCGCAGTGGCCATGCCCGGGACCTGACACGTGTGGCACAAACGAACAGCAGCGATCCGAGTGTCGTTCAGGTTGTCCAGGGCGTAGCAATTCCCGCCGGCAATGGGTCGGCCCAGATTATTATCACGGTTGCCGGATTGTCCCATCGTATTCCCGTCGAGGTTTCAGGTTTTAGCGTTGCCGATCCGATTTCGTTTCAGCACGAGACACTTGCCATTCTCACCAGGCAGGGGTGCAATGCTGGCATTTGTCATGGTGCACCGTTGGGAAAATCACAATTTCGGTTGTCGCTGATGGCCTTTGATCCTCAACGTGATGCGATCACCTTAACACGGGAGTTTGCTGCGCGTCGCATCAACCGACTGGAACCGGAATCCAGCTTGTTGCTCCGCAAACCGTTGATGAAAGTTGAACATGGTGGTGGCAAGCGGCTGCGCGAGTCAGGATTAGCTTACGAGATCTTAAAAACCTGGATTGATGAGGGCTGCCGGACGGATGATGAGCCAGCGATCGCGTTCAAGCGGCTGGAAGTTTATCCCCAGGCGGGACGGGTGAACGAGTTTCCGACGCGTGGGCAGCAGTTGCTGGTTTTGGCGCATTTCAATGACGGCTCGGTACGGGATGTGACCAAGTTGAGTAAGTTTTCGAGTTCCAACGAGATGATTGCTACGATGGACGAAGATGGGCTGTTGGTCGCCAAGCGGCGCGGTATTGTCGCTGGTATGGCTCGATATGGTGAGCATATCCAGTCGACCGTTGTGACTTTCGTCCGTAGCGTCGAGGGGTTCACCTGGACAGAACCTGTCGAGCAGAGCTTTATCGATCGGCACATACACGCCAAACTGAAACAGATGAATTATCGACCGTCTCAGCAGTGTCGGGACGACGAGTTTTTGCGACGCGTCTATCTGGACGTGACGGGGCGTCTGCCAGAGGTCGAGGTGGTGGAAACGTTTCTGGCCGATCACTCGCCTGACAAACGGGTGCGATTGATCGATCGTTTACTCAGCAGCCAGAACTATCACCGCTTTTGGGCGCTGAAATGGGGTGACTTGCTCAACCTGACCCGTGATGCAATGGGCAGGCAGGGAGCGAACCAGTTCTACGAATGGTTAGTCAGCTCGCTGGCAGCTAACCAGCCGCTGGATCAATTTTGTCATGAATTGCTCACAGCGCAGGGCAGCACTCTCGTGAATCCGCCGGCTAATTACTTTTGCGCCCACAAGGACAATCCCCAACGTACCGAAGCGATTGCCCAGGCGTTCCTGGGTGTCAGGATCAAGTGTGCGAAGTGCCACAATCATCCTTTCGAATCTTGGACGCAGCAGGGTTACCTGGGGTTGTCCGCCTTTTTTGACCAGATCGAGCACAAAGAGGGAGCAAGCGAGGACGAGAAAATTGTATGGCTGGATGAAAAAGAAGAAGTCACCGTTCCCAGTGGTTTAACCTTGAAGTCTTCGGTGTCCGGGAAGGTGGTGCCCTGGGTACCGGTGGACGGGCCACTGGATGTCAGTGCCATGGCGGACAAGCGTTTAGCATTCACACAATGGTTGACTCGGCCTGGCAATCCGTTTTTCGCCCGTGTTGCCGTCAACCGAATCTGGAGTCAGGTAATGGGCAAGGGGATCGTCGAACCGGTGGATGACTTCCGGGATTCTAATCCGCCTTCCAATCCTGAATTGCTTGATGCGCTGGCGGCAGACTTTATTGACAGCGGGTTTGACCGCAAGCATCTGCTGCGGGTGATCTTGAACAGTAGGGCGTACCAGCGATCGTCACAGACAGGTAGCGCGGATGCTGAGAATGCCGATCATTTTTCCCGGACCCAGGTTCGCATGCTTTCTGCCGAACAGTTGCTCGATGCGTTGTCTGACGTGACCGAAGTACCAGAGCAGTTTAACGATCTGCCATTGGGAACGCCAGCGACACAATTACCCATCCCGGATACAGAGAATTCGTTTCTTGTTGCATTTGGGCAGCCCGTTCGCAAGACGGTGTGTTCCTGCGAGCGTGGGACCGACTCGAACCTGACGCAAGCCCTCGAGCTGTTCAATGGCGATGTTGTGTCCCGCAAGTTGAGCAGCCAGCAGAACCGTTTGCACCGACTGGTGGCGGCGGGAGTGCTGGATGAGGACATTGTTCGTGAAATCTATTTAGCGACCCTTTGTCGGCCTCCCTCCTCTGAAGAGGCCCGTTTACATGCAGCGCATTTGTCTGCGACAGCTGACCGTCTGCAGGCGTTGCAGGACGTTTGTTGGGCCGTGTTGAACACCCAGGAGTTCGTGTTCCAGCATTGATCGACAGGGAAGGACGGTTTGAGGTTTGCCTATAGGCACGCAGAGGCTATGATAGTTTTAATGAAAAGCGATGTTGTGGTGGATCCTGCTCTAACCCTTTAGAAAACACGATCGATGGTGTTGGTTCTTCGTGGGCAGCAATGAGGGATTAAAAATCACAACAGCGGGCGATTAGCTCAGTTGGCTAGAGCGCCGCCCTTACAAGGCGGAAGTCACTGGTTCAAGTCCAGTATCGCCCATTAGTACTGCGACGTTTTGCGAAACACTGCGGTTTTCTGCAGGTTTTGCAGCGTCGCATTTCTCATTTACGACCCCCTGCGGCGCCTTGCTGGCTACAAAATTGGCTACATTCGAAGCTGCCTTTTCATAGTGGCTATCGGTCACCTGTAAATAGTGTTTCCGGGCCACTTGCAGACTGTTGCCAATCCATTGGCAAACCACATGCGAGGGAAAATATTCCTCTAGCTCCGTCTGCACCGTCGGATAACCATTCTCTTTGCGAATCAACAGATAACTCAGTTTTGGTGAGCCTTCGGTATCCTCAAGCCAAAAGTACAAGGCGTAACGGTTTGGGCCGCGTTCCACCGTCAGCCAACTCCAGTCGTGCAGCAGAGCCTGACTCTAAACTACCGGCCAGCATTGCTATACCGACCAACGCGTAAGTGACTCTATAGGTTAACATTTGATTCTCCTCTCTTTCTATTCGACTTCTATGTTCTGTTTCGACATCCCCACCCATTCACCGTTGGGATTCTTCTCGCTTGACACCTTCAAAATGGTGGTTCGAATGAAGCGCGTGTTCACAGGAGGGGAGAATAGGTCCTCACCCTTGCCCGTGGTTGTGTTCTTCTCCGGCACGAGGACCTGCCAGGTTTTCTCGTCAAGGCTGCCCTCGATCTTGTAGGTCACGCTGTCGCCCTTGTTGTACGTGCCAAAATCACTGTGGATGGCCTTTACCTTCACCACCCTTTCCAGGTCTTTCTGGATCCACTGGGGACCAAATCCACCCGCAGCCCAACCCCCCGTTCCGTCAAACACTTCGGCAGGGACACTGCTGCCGTAGTTGCCGGAGACGCGCACCGTGGCAGAAGCTGGATTCTCTCGCCGCAGAAGAAGAATAATAGGCTGTCCTTCGATCCGCGACGGAGAGAGCTTCTTCTCGAATGCCTTGTAGTCGCCGTTGTATCGTTTGTAAACCCGAACCGTCACTTCGTTGGGCACGGGAGAGTCAATAGCCCACGAAAAGAAACCGTCAGAGTCGGCGTGAATGTGCCATCTATCCAATACTACACACGCGCCACCCACCGGTTTCCCGGTCCGTTCCACCACCCGCCCGCGAACCGATCTGCCCGCCTTGAGCTGAAATTGCTGCGAGTGTGTCTGGGGCTCCGGCTCGACCTTGATATGTCGATGCTGGGGGGCGTAACCATCGGCTTCAACCGTCAGGATATATTCACTAAGTTTGACCGACTCGAAGTGGAAGCGTCCCTGCTTATCCGTCTGCACCGTCGGATAGCCATTTGGCTTGCGGATTGAGAGATAGCTAAGTTTTGGTGTGCCTATTGTCAACGGACCGGCCTTCCAGATGTCCAGTTGTGTAGCATCCTCCAGCCAAGAGTCCAGAGCGTAACGATTCGGTCCGGCTTCCACCAATGCACCAGCGATAGGATTGCCCTGCTGATCCAACACACGGCCCTGCAGAGCTACGTGAGCCGGCGATACTTTTACCCGCTCGACAGTAATCGGCCAGACCTTCGTTCCCTCGCCATCACTGCCGATGGCCAACAGACTGTTGGGGCCAGATTTTCTCATATCAAACTGCCCGGTAATGACGTCCACCGGCAAATCTGAAAGACTTATACGGTCTTGCCACGTATGGCCGTTGTCCAAACTGAACGATACGTTAAAGCCCGGCCGGCCATGCTGGCAGGCCACCACTCCGTTATCCAGCACCACCAGCGTCGGCAGGATGTTCATCAGGTGCGGTTGAGTGGGTTTGGGCTTGGTCCAGGTCTTACCCATATCTTCAGACCAACTGACATAAAGCGGCTTGTACTCGCCCGGGTAGTGCGAGCCCTGCGATCGCATGATGCACAGAAGCTGGCCGTCGGGCAGGTAGGCGATGTTAGACTCGGTAAAGCCGGCGAAGATACCCGGCAGTTGCGGGTCGGGATCGTCTGCCCTGTTGCTGACCGTGCCTTGATAACGCCACGTCCGGCCGTCGTCGTTGGATCGTACGGCAATCACGCGGCTGCCGTGGACTGCGCCGACGGCATCACCCTCAAACAGGCCATACATCGCCGCCATCAGATCGCCGTTATCTAGTGTGATAATGCGAGCGGCAAAGCCGGGCCAGTTCCAGACGTAGTGACGTCCTTCAATTTTCTTGGTGATGGCCCCGGGCATGTAGATGCGCGATGTTTCGATGCTGTGATCGGAAAAGTCATCATTGAAACGAAGAAAGGGCGCCTGGAACCAGCCGGGTTCACCAGCGATCGGCCCGCCAGGCCCCACAGGCCTGATGTTGCCTCCCCCCAGCAACATGCCGCTGCATTGACCACCGCCCATCTGGGGTGGGCTGGACATCTCCGGCCCCCAGGTGACCCCGCCGTCGGTGGACGTTCTGTAAAACTTCGGCCCCGTCCCCGGCTTGGGATAGAACGCTGCCACCACGCCGGTGCGCGATACGGAAAGGCTGGCAGTATTCTGATTAACCAGATCGCTGAGCTTGGTCGGCTCACCGACGGTGATCTTGAGGACCTCCGTTTCCTCGGCTGCCGAAGCCTTTGATTCGCAAGCAAAGCCAACTATCAAAATCGCGATGGAAAACACAATCGCTACCAGATAATTCCGTTGCATGTCGGTTCCTTTGAATGATTAGAGTCTACCCAAATAATAAACACCCTGGTCGGAGCGGCATTTGATGTCACCATGGCTCGTCGGGTTTCAGGCCGAAGTTCCCTTTGAAATAATTACTCATGTGATCCATGGTCTGTCGCTGGTTCCACTTGGTCACGCCATGCTTTTTGCATAGCTCAAAAAACTTTCGAAAGTACGGACGAGTGCGCCGGGCCACGTCCGCAGGAACAGGAGGTCCTTTTCCGGAGTGCGGGTAGGCCCCCGGGGCGTACCAAGCCCAGGTCTTGCTCGAGCAAATATACCGCCTGCCACTGTCGCAATCGCTCCGTCAACTCGGCCGACCAATTCGGATGCTGACTGACAAGGAGCAGCGGCGACTCTCCCTTTCCTGTGGGTCGATGCAAGTTCGTGCTGGAGGTGAGCAGGACGGGCATGCCGGCCGCGGTCAGCTCCTGCTTCAGGCGGGCCATCAGCGTGTGCTTACCCCCGGCTCCCATCAGTGCCACCGAGGCTCCCGCCTTGAGTCCGAGCAGTTCCAGGAAAGCTGTCTCGCTCATCAGCATGTTGGCCTCTGCCGCCACAAGGGCCTGGCCTTGACTTTTTTGCGAAGCTCCTGTTTCAGCTTCTTCAACGACGAGGAGGTGTCGGCTCCATCCGTTGTTATTGAACACGATCTCGCTTGTTTACTCAGAATGTATCCCCGCTTCTTCTCGCCGCTTCCGCAATTTGTCCGCCAAGCCGACGTGGTTCGACGAAATCCGGTCGAATGACGCACCGCAAACGGGACATTTCTCGGCAAGCTCGTCGTGCAGTGCGACCTTACATTTGCCGCAGCGAATTGTGCGCAGATCAACGAGGATCGAGGCGGTCGTCATTTCCGTTCCATCGTTTCATCGTCGGTGACTCGTTGTTCGTGGAAGAATTGCCGCCACATCGTTGAAATATCGTGAAGTGTCTGCTCTTCTTTCGATGGTCGCCCGATGCCAGAACCCTCCGACTAAGAGCTGTATACCAGCTCGTAATGGTTTGAGACAAGCCCCGATTGGAACGCCCGGGACTTCACGAGCTTAAGGTCAATATCGCTGTCAACCTCACCAAATAAACGCAGACCGTCTCCGAGAAGAATCGGAACGAAGGTCACGGTCATATCTTCGACCAATCCAGCCTTGATGAAAGACTGTACAATACGTCCGCCGTCGACTATCCATACCAAATTGTTCACACCATCAGGCCGAAGCACACGTCGTTCGATTTGTTCCAGCAGGAAACGCACCTCGACGGAACGTAACCGCCGCGACATGGTTGCGTCAGCAGGACGATTCCAGCGTTCATAGGGTGGCCAGTTTGACCGTCGACAGGCCCAGCTTACGGGACGATCGTGGATCACCGCCCCCATCCAGACTTTGACGATCACCATTGCCGAAAACTTGCACCGAACATTGTGCTTTGGCTTGTCAACTTCGTTCAGTACACACACAATAGATTTTCATAGTTGGCGTTCCATGTTTCGTCTCCTTCGTAGTTACTTGTGAAAGAGACTATCATGGGCGCCAACTTCTTTTGGCGCAAGACCTTATCGACCGTGGTGCAAAATCCTGTGTGCCAACGGGAATCGTGACAGCCGCTATTCTAGGCTAGCGATGCTGGCGTACCCGCCAGGCACCCGCTACGTTGTTAGACCTGCTTGTACAATGGAGCCTCGTGTACTTCACGAGATGTATCAAGGCGACAAGGAGTCGCTCGAGCTAGTATTTGAGCGTCCGGCAAGATGACCAAAAGCACACACGAATACGAGCTGCCAGCGAAGCGTCTTCGATGGCAGCTCATTACCGTCGCCTCCATGTACTCGGGCTATGCGGCGTTGATCCTGTGCCGCACTTCGATCAACGTGGCGGGCCCCGATATGGTGGACGATCCGTCCTTGGGCCTCGACGAGGCCAGCTTTGGGGCGTTGCTCGGATGGGGAGCGGGCGGCGCCTTAGCGGGAAAGCTGATCAACGGCGTGCTCGCCGATATCGTGGGCGGGCGGCGTCTATTCCTCTTCGCACTGACGGCGATGGGGGCGACGACAATTGCCTTCGGACTCTCTTCCGCACACTTGCTGTTCATGCTGCTGAACTTCGCCGCGCAGCTGACCAAGGCTGGCGGATGGCCGGCGATGGCCAAGATCATCGGCGACTGGTTCGACACGAACCAGCTCGGTCGCGTCTGGGGGGTCATCGCGACGAGCTCGCGCGCCAGCGCTGTCGTCTCGAGCTTCTTTCTCGGCGCGGTCCTCCTCTATCTACCGTGGCGCTGGGTGTTTTACATTGCCGGCGGCGTCACCGTGGCTGTCATGGCGTGCAGCTATCTGTTACTCAAAACTCCTCGTGAGGTCGGACTCCCGCCTCCTCAGCAAGGGAAAAGTGAGGCGACAATTGAAAAACAGCACCCCTGGGAGAAAACCCTGACCAAGACTCTCCTCTTCTTCCTCAAGAGCGGGCAGGTGTGGTTGATCTGTCTTGCCATTGTGGCGATGACCATTCAGATGGAGCTACTAAGCTTCTTGCCACTTTACTTTCAACAAACTTTCGGGATCGCCACGCCGACGGCCGCCATGGCGTCGGCGGCGTTTCCCGCCGGCTCGTTCATCTCTGTCCTCATCGGTGGCATGCTCTACGACAAGCTCAGCAGTTGGGGCCGAGTGAGCATCCTCGGCTTTCTCTTGAGCGTCGGCCTGGTCTCGATGTGTGTGCTCTTGCTCAACCCCAGTTTTGGGATCGCGATCGCTGCCACCTTCGTCTTTGGGTTCGCCGTTTCGCCGGCCTACTACATCCCAATGAGTGTGTTCTCCATCGAGTTTGGTCGCTCACGCTCCGGTGTGTTGATCGGGTTGATCGACGCCGGCGGCTATGGCGCGGTCATGGTGTTTGCGCCCATCGCTGGAATGGTGATCAAGGTCGAAGGTTGGTCGGCGTTTCTGGCGACGATGGCGGTTATCTCGCTGCTGGCTATGGTGATCAGCACGAGCTTTCTCGCCGGGGAGCACCGAGCAAAGGTCTCATCGTAGCCCGTATTCCGCTATGTAGCCGTGGGGGCAAAATACTTGGACGACGTCCAAATTCATTGACGATACGGAATTGAGCTGATATCAGAGTCGTGATTTCAGTCGTCGCTATATCAACGACCACCTCGATCGGATCAGACGAATGTTCCGATGGGCGGTTGCCGAAGAGCTGGTGCCAGCTACGGAGTCCGATCGATCCATCAGAGCCCTTCAGCAACAGGTGCGACGGTCGTCGCAAGACTCACTCCCGGTATTCACAAATGGCTGCTGCTCGGCGGCATCCTGATCGGAATTACCAGGTTCCGTTCGTATTGGCGGTGTTGAGTCAGATGCCTGAGAGGCCGATGCCGCCTTTGCCGCTTCCTTCATCTTTTGCAGTTGCTGGTCGTATTTGCGTCTCAGCTCTGGGTTGGTAAGAGTGTCGCGTGGTGGATTGTGTTAGCGAACTCGTCTGTCAGCACGCGCATCATCACCCGAATGTGTAACGCCGGTCGATTAGACCTAATTTCGGCAGCTCTTGACCTCCCACAAAACACCACAAACTGTCCCAAAAACGTAGACAGTGGTATGCAGAAGCCGCGTATCACAATTATTGTGATTGATGCTTTGTTTTCTTAAACTGTAAGTACATCGTATCCAAAAACTAGAACTAAACACTGCTGCTAAATAACAGTAGTGGTTTACAGGAGTAAGTAAATGCAATTCATTGCGATTGACGTTGAAACTCCCAACAAAAACCAAGACTCCATTTGTGCTATAGGTGCGTTAAGATTCATTAATGGAATTTCAGACAATACACAATTCGTTGAGCTAATTAATCCCGAAACGCAATTTGATGAAAGAAATATTGGAATCCATCACATTAGGCCTGACCAAATACAAGACAAGCCGTGTTTCAAAGACATTTGGCCAACTCTTAGAGATTATATCGATGACAGCATCCTCGTGGCCCACAACGCTAAGAGTACGGAAAGATCTATCCTTAATAAATGTCTATTAAAGATCGGTCAGCGTGAGATCAAAAACAAATTCCTGTGCACACAGGAGCTTTCTGAAGTAATTCTGCTCGGTGCTGAAAAATATGGCCTATCGGATCTAAGCAACGACGGATAAGTTATCAGCCGCTGCGGTGAAGCCGATCAGAAAGCCCGCTACGGAGCGATACTCGTCCATGAGTTCCAGTCTACTTCACGGCGCGGGCAGATCCAGTGCGGTCGGTGCGTGT
>Ga0310342_100002678_pt1 | contig 11510 bp, 9 predicted proteins | sample S15DNA20500_MG_FD_206155 | JGI IMG/M metagenome (GOLD analysis project Ga0310342, IMG submission 206155) | Marine microbial communities from station ALOHA, North Pacific Subtropical Gyre - S1503-DNA-20-500_MG | ecosystem: Environmental > Aquatic > Marine > Oceanic | place: Pacific Ocean: North... | reverse complement strand
TCCGCACTACTTCCCATATTAGGCAAATGGTCTTTGTGGATGGCCCCGGCCAAGCTTTCGTCGCAGGTCCAGTTAGTCACGCCGTGATTGTGACTCCAAAGGGAGGATGGTTTGACGGAAAGGAATTCGGGATTCATTCTTGCTTTAGCTCCTGGCAGCGTATCTCCGACAATGCGATTCCTCCTCGAGTCAAGTGTGCAGCTAATTACCAAAATGCGCGCCTGGCATTGATGCAGGCGCACCTGGATGGTTACGATAGTGCCCTCCTGCTCAATGCTGCTGGCAAGGTCTCCGAGGAACCCAGGGGTTGTGTTTTCCTTTGTCGAGACGGCGAGGTAATGACCCCAACCGTGAGCAGCGACATCCTGGAAAGCATAACCAGAGCCACATTGATTCAATTATTTCGGGAGGTCCATGGGGTTGAGGTGATCGAGCGAGAGATCGATCGTACGGAGTTCTACGTAGCTGATGAAGCCTTCATATGTGGTAGTGGTCTCGAAGTTGCTCCTATCTTGTCAATTGACCACTTTCCTTTGGGAAAAGGAAAAGCGGGGGAACTCACACTGGCAATTCGTGACACCTATATGAAAGCTACCAGAGGTGAAATGTCAGAGTACCGAGATTGGGTGACCCCTTGCGGTCTTGTATGAGCGATGGGGACATACCAGGATTGGGGCTTTCTTGATAGGTTCTGGGGGGAAGGATAGAGTTCTTGTGAGATTGTCAATATTAACCAGTTATGTTGCCCTGGGATAGCTAGAGCTTCTTCCCGTTTTATGGTCGAGTCCGGTCTTTATCCTCGACAGTTTCAGCTGATTTTTCCTAAAGTACTTAAGTAGCGCGTTGGGCAACTAGTACTTAATAATTCGAAAACTTTTCTCATTGAGATTTAGCACTCAACCTAAAATAAATACAGAAAAACCTATTACGGGACTATTGGTCAAAAAATAAGAAAATCTCCAAGTTTTGCCACTAAATAGCCAGATGATGGAGGAATAGGTGCCTAACCAAATTCAACTGAAAATAACCGAGCGCACTCGTTTTGCAGAAGGGCATCTGTTTGGCGATACAGGAGCCTACGAGAGATTGGTTGGTCGAGCTTATTTCAATGTGGATCCTCAGGAACCAGCTCAAGAAGGTATTGTAGATCTTGATAAAGTATCTTTAAACAACCAAGGACTAGTTGAATTTTACTCTGACCTTTTCATACTAAAGCCAATCTCCCCTGAATTGGGGAACGGGCGACTCCTTTTTGGTTACGGGAATAGAGGTAACAAACGAGAGTTGCAATTCTTCAACGACGCCCCAGCTTCTAATGATCCCAACACTATAGAAGATGCAGGTAATGGTTTTCTCATGCGCCGCGGTTATAGCGTGGTCTGGGCGGCCTGGGAAGGCGATCTTTTGCCCGGAGACGGACGTATGTTGTTGGATGTGCCAGTCGCAACGGAAAACGGCCATCCCATAACAGGGTTGGTCCGATCTGAGTTCATTGCAGATAAGAATGGGGTGACCACAGTTCCTGTGAGTGGCATGGTCTCCACTCGGTGCTATCCGGTGGTCTCACAAAGTATGGGGCAAGCTCGGCTTACTCGGCGACGCTATCCGGATGACGAACGAATTATCATTTCGCCTGGTGATTGGAGGTTTGCTCGAATCGAGTCAGGGGTGGGTCTTGATGGCCAAGGAATGGAGCACACTGTCCTTCCTTCATCTACGCACGTCTATTTACCTTCAGGATTCGAGTCGGGTTGGATTTATGAGCTAGTTTACACAGCCAGCGATCCTGTTGTTTTAGGGCTGGGGCACGTGGTTGTACGCGACCTTGTGAGTTTCTTTAAATATGAGGATAGGGACGCCACCAATCAGGTCAATCCATTGGGGAGAATCGAAAAAGCCTACGCATGGGGACGATCACAGACAGGACGTTGCATTCGTGACTTTCTCCATAATGGTTTTAACTGTGATGCTTCAAATCGCCGGGTCTTCGATGGGGTGATGCCGCATGTTTCCGGAGCTGGGTTGATGTGGATGAATCACCGTTTTGCCAACGTCGTGAGTGCAGCAGGTCAGCAATACGAATCCCATTGTACCCCGGCGGATCGTTTTCCCTTTTCCTATGCTAAGACGACGGATCACCTGACGGGCCGTGTCGATGCCATCCTTAAACGGCCGGAGACCGATCCACTGGTTATCCATACTCAAACATCCACTGAATATTGGCAACGACGAGGTTCGCTGGTGCACACCGACACCCAAGGTAACGATCTGCCACAGCCTGATGGGGTTCGTGTCTATTTCTGGTCTAGTTCCCAACATTTTGCCGATCCGAATTCTCCTAAGTCAGGCTGTGCTGTCGGCCAGTACGATAGTAACGTGGTCAGGACCTCAATGCTGTTTCGAGCCATGCTAGATACCCTGGACCGTTGGGCAACGGAGGGAAGGCCCCCACCACCGAATCAAATACCGCTTCGCGCCGATGGCACCTTAGTGACAATGGAAGACTGGCGGGCACAATTTCCTAGAATTCCTTGTGTTGCCCTGCCCCGCGAACCAAACACATTGCCCCTGATGGACTTTGGTCCCGACTTTAAAAAAGGGCTTTTGACGAAGGAACCACCGGAGCTAGTTCCTGGAAAAGGATACGTTGTCCTGGTCCCTTCGGTCGACCAGGACGGGAACGATATAGCCGGAGTCCGAGCTCCGATGGTCAGTGCACCACTTGCGACCTACACTGGATGGAATCTGCGCCGTCGAGGTTTTGGCGCCGGAGCGTTGTATTCTTTTATAGGGAGCACTCTCCCTTTTCCGGATTCTCAGGAAGAGCGTCGCCAGACCGCTGACCCACGTCGATCTGTGCTGGAACGCTATGGTTCTGCGAAAAGCTATGTCGAAGCTGTTGAACAAGCGGCGCGGGTGTTGGTAGCTGATGGCTTCATGCTGGAGGAGGATGTCCAACGGTCAGTAGCGACCGCCGCCAACTGGGATTCTGCTTGTCACGACGTCAGGCTCTAGATGGAAAATTGAACAGTGGGAATACCTATGTATGACCCCTGCTGAATCTTTTAGGACAGCATACTACCTGCCAGCAGGCCTACTTGTTCTCGGCCAGGTCTTCAATTCTCGTTTCGCGAGGTTCTTCGGGTGTCCTCTCCTGTGCCATAGCTACGCTTGAGAAGCCCTGAAAGAGACCTTTCCGCTGAGATCAGGCGAGGTCGAATCGATCGAGAGTCATCACCTTGTCCCATGCAGCCACGAAGTCCTGTAGAAATGCTTGCTGTGAGTCGTCACACGCATAGACCTCCGCGATGGCTCGGAGCTGGGAATTCGAGCCGAAAACGAGGTCGGCAACGGTGCCGGTCCACTTGAGCTCGCCCGTCCTGCGATCGCGACCCTCGAACACCCCTTCAGATTTGACGGACGCCTGCCACTCAGTATTGATGTCGAGCAGGTTTACGAAGAAATCATTGGTTAACGTCTCAGGCGTCTCAGTGAAGACCCCGAGTTCGGACTGCCCGACGTTTGCATTTAGGACGCGCATGCCGCCGACGAGCACCGTCATCTCAGGAGCGGTCAGTGCCAGTTTATGTGCCCGATCCACCAGCAACTCCTCGGCCGGTCTCTTGTGTCCGTTTGTGAGATAGTTTCGGAACCCGTCTGCAGTCGGTTCGAGCACGGCAAATGAGTCCACGTCGGTTTGCTCCTGCCCCGCGTCCGTGCGCCCCGGCAAGAAGGGAACCTGCAGGGCATGCCCTGCGTTCTTCGCAGCTTGCTCGACGGCGGCGCACCCGCCTAGAACGATCAGGTCAGCGAGCGAGACTATTTTGCCGTCGGACTGAGAGCTATTGAATTCCTTTTGAATTTTCTCCAGGGTTTGCAGCACCTTCCCCAGTTCAGCCGGATTGTTCACCTCCCAGTCCTTCTGCGGCGCGAGCCGAATGCGTGCTCCGTTTGCCCCACCGCGCTTGTCGGTGTTGCGGAACGTTGCCGCGGAGCTCCAGGTTGTTGAGACCAGTTGGGAAATGGACAGTCCTGATGCGAGTATCTTGACCTTGAGGGCAGCGATGTCTTGCTCCCCAATCAATTCATGAGTAACGTCAGGAACGGGGTCTTGCCACAACTGCGGCTCCGCAGGAACCAACGGTCCGAGACACCTGGTTCGAGGCCCCATGTCACGAGACGTTAGTTTGTACCATGCTCTGGCAAAGGCGTCTGCGAACGCCTGCGGGTTTTCGTGGAAACGCTTGGAAATTGGTGCGTAGATCGGATCCACCTTCAAGGCAAGGTCAGTCGTGAGCATCGTGGGGGCGTGCGTCTTCGACGGATCGTGAGCATCCGGTACGGTGCCCACTGCAGACGCATCCGTGGGAGTCCACTGTGTCGCCCCGGCAGGGCTCTGCACCTGCTTCCACTCATAGCCAAACAGGTTGTCGAAGAAGTTGTTGTCCCACTTCGCCGGCTGGGTGGTCCATGCACCCTCCAAACCGCTGCTGATCGTATCGCCGGCTTTGCCGCTGCCATAGCTGTTCTTCCAGCCAAGGCCTTGCTCCTCAATCCTAGCACCCTCGGGTTCAGGGCCTTTGTACTTCTCCTCGGCAGCACCATGGGTTTTGCCGAACGTGTGTCCACCAGCAATGAGCGCAACCGTTTCCTCGTCGTTCATCGCCATGCGACGAAACGTCTCTCGAATGTCCTTACCTGCAGCGAGAGGATCCGGATTACCGTTCGGCCCCTCCGGATTGACGTAGATCAGGCCCATCTGAACAGCACCGAGGGGGTTCTCAAGTTCCCTGTCGCCGCTGTAGCGCTCGTCTCCGAGCCACGTGGTTTCCGACCCCCAGTAAATATCCTCCTCGGGCTCCCAGACATCCTCACGCCCGCCGGCGAAACCAATCGTCTTGAAGCCCATCGATCCCAGGGCGCAGTCACCGGCAAAAATCATCAGGTCAGCCCATGAGATCTTCCGGCCGTACTTCTGCTTGATGGGCCAGAGTAACCGGCGTGCCTTGTCGAGGTTTACATTGTCGGGCCAACTGTTGAGGGGCGCAAAGCGTTGTGTGCCAGAGGCTGCACCGCCTCGGCCGTCACCGATACGGTACGTACCTGCGCTGTGCCACGCCATTCGAATGAAGAGGGGCCCATAGTGGCCGTAGTCGGCAGGCCACCAGTCCTGCGAGGTCGTCATCAACTCATCGATGTCCTTCTTCATGGCATCCAGGTCAAGTGTCTTGAACTCCTCAGCGTAGTTGAAATCCCTCCCCATTGGATTGGACTTGGAACAATTTTGGTGGAGCATCTTCAGGTTTAACTGATTCGGCCACCAGTGTTGGTTCGACGTGGTTCCAACCGCCGTTTGTTTGTGAGGCCCGCCCAACACTGGGCACTTGCTTTCGCTTTTCATATTCTCTCCGATGGTGTTCTGAGTGGTTCCATTCTGTTTGTCCGCCATTCCCCTAATAATGACTGCTTTCAGCCGGAAGCGAAAGGAAATTCGTCTAAGTGAGGCCATTTGGCTGCTGGCCAGGACGTTGGGTAGCACTCAGGAGGCCTCGGCCTACAGTGGACACTTGGGTTGCACTTGCTATGACTTATTTTCCGAAGAAGGTATCAAACTAAATCTACCAGTCCGCTAGCCGATCTCACTCGAGGAATTTTCGATTCCATGCGGCGTCAATAGGCTCGATCGGCTAGTGGGCATAAAGCCCCGATGGGCATTTATTTGATTGAAGTATTGAAAATACTGACGGTGCTGTCAGACCAATTCGAACCACTCTCAGTTTGTTACCAAGATACGTAACCTTGTCCGGAACAAAGCTAGCGCCACTCGGCGAGAGAGACGGTTCGATTCAGCTTGAGATTATCGCGTGAGTAAAGGTGGCGCTCCGGGTTGAACAGGTTGTGGACTGACGAATGTACAGCGGCAAAATTCTGCAAACATCGCATGCGCCTAAAGCACAGCATCGCTCGTTCCCGTCGTTGAAAGGATAAATGCGAATTTTCGACTCTATTATTCAGCCAACGCCCTGTTTCTCGTCGCTCGACGTTGCCAATGATCTTCATCACGGCCCCATAAGATCGCAGCTTGTCGGTCACCATTACTTGCGGTTGGCGGAGAGGGAGGGATTCGAACCCTCGGTACAGGTCACCCCGTACAACTGCTTAGCAGGCAGCCCCGTTCAGCCACTCCGGCACCTCTCCCAAGAGTGGACCAAGTCCAGCCCTTATAGCATGATCTTTCCGGCGAAATCCAGCTAAATTCGAGCGTCTCTAGTTGCCTAAAATTCTAAATGTTTCGATCCTCCGGAGATCTTAACGACAGCCAGTCAATTAACGAATTGATTTATCGTGGAGATGGTACGTGCGATCCTAACAGAGGTTCTGGATGCTTGAGGGCGTATCCGATCTCGAAAATAGACCGAGCCAGTTTCTTTGGATCATGTCTCACCTTTTCGTCCTTTCCCAGTAAGTCCCGAGTTACGACCCAAACTCCATATCTAGACAAGGCCTGGAAATCGATTTGGGTTTGGTCGGCCAGCTCTTTACGGTACTTGGTCTTCTGTTCTTCCGAAATGGCAGAATGATTGCACAACAGTATATTGAATGGAAAGCTGCCGACATGTTTACAGATAGCTTCCACGTGGTCGGCCATGGAGAATTCCAGGGTCTCACCACGTTGCGTCATAATATTGCCGATGTACACCTTAAGAGCGCGAGATCGGCGAATAGCCTCGGGGATTCCCTTGACTAATAAATTGGGTAACAGACTGGTGAATAGGGAACCTGGTCCCAAAGTGATGATGTCGGCTTGATCAATGGCTTCGAGCGTTTCCGGCAGCGGCTCTGATGCCTCTGGGAAAATGGAGATATTGCGGATGCGTTGGGGGGCGCGACCAATTAAAGACTCTCCTAGGACAGCAGCTCCATTCTCTAGTTTGGCAACGAGATGGATGTCTGCCATGGTGGAGGGAAGAATACGGCCCTTAATAGCGAGCACTTCGCTACAGAGACGGATCGCTTCTAGAAAGTCCCCGGTTACCCCCGTCAAGGCGGTGAGGAATAGATTGCCAAAACTATGCCCACGCAGGTCTCCTTTTCCACTAAAACGATACTGAAAGAGCTTAGACATGAGCAGTTCATCTTCAGACAGTGCTACCATGCACTTTCGAATGTCACCGGGTGGCAGAATCTGAAACTCTTCCCGCAAACGCCCTGAGGATCCGCCATCATCAGTAACCGTCACCACGGCGGTGAGCTGCTCGATGGTTAGAGCTGCGGGGTTTATTAAAGATTCAGCCGTCGGGCGTCCAACAAACTGCTTGAGGCCTAATAGAAGGTGGGACAGTCCGGTTCCTCCGCCGATTGAGACAATCCGAATATTTTGGGAGGATAACATGGTCAAGGACATTTGTTCGGCTGCCAGTCAGAGAAGTTTAAGGCCTTGAAAAACTAGGATGTTGCGAAGTCTGTTTTCTCTGAATAGACGATGGATATGAAGTGGGAGTCCTGCAGGAGTGGCTCAAAATCGGGATCTCGTTGAGCAAGGAATCGGTTCTCTGCCTTGAGATTAATAGCTAATTTGAGATTCCTCAACGCTTCGGCCATATTTCCTAACCGACAGTTGCTTATAGCGAGAGCATAGATAACATAATCACACTTGGGGTTTTGCTTTAGAGCTTTGTTAAGATGATTAATAGCCTCCTCATATCGGCCGCTGTTCATTAGTGTCACTGCCAAATTGTAGTGATCTTCCACTGTTCGAGGAGAAGGCGACTTCTGAGAGATTTTTTGCTCGCATAGCCTTAGACGTGTCAGTGCTCGTTCCGAAATTTCTTTGTCCTGGCTGTCTCCTCGAATGACCTTCTCAAAAACATCTCGGGCCTTTTCAAATTCTTGCCTATAAAGTAAGCGAACTGCTGTCTCATACTGTTTAATCAAGACAGTTCTACCTGGGGAGGACATGCGAAGGGAGCGCTTTTGGGTCTTGAGGGTCTCATGCTTCATCTTTTTGTTTTGCCTGGAGGTGCCACGATTGCTTGGCTCAACCCCGATTACAGTTGAATCTCTCGAGTCCTTAGGTTTAAGGGCTTTCACCCTGGCTGGGCGACCTACGGAAGTCTTTCCCCTGGTTATCTTAGAGTTTGGTCCTACGCTTTGTGTCTGTTTTTCTTGGGACTTAAAAACTCTAGAGGACTTCTGCGAAGAGACTTTAGCGTTAGCTTGTCTCTTGGTCCCAGTCTTAACCGCAGACCTTGATTTGAGAATCGCCTTTTGGGAAATTTTCTTTCTTGAGGCCGCCTTCCTCATCAATCCTCCTATCTCCGAGAATGATTTGATTTGTAGCACCTAACTAGATCGATAGATAGGTTAAATAAGGCGCTTAGTTTTCCCAGGCAGGAACTTTTTCACATTATGGTGGAGAGAAAAAATCCCCTCCTACAGGTTTTTATTTTATATCAGGCCCACCCTATCGTCAACCCCCAGCTCCCGCACATTCCGGATATGTGCTAACTTACCCGCCTCAGCTACCATCTATTTTATCAGCTTTTATCAGCGAAAAAAGACTTTTAAAACTGTAAGACTGCGGGCTAAATAAACAATTTAAATAATTTAGATCAACAAGATATAATTTTCTAACGATAGTTCCGATCGAAGAAATGAGCCAGCGATAGCATGAAAGGTGGGACTAAGTCTAGAGCCTGTGGGCTCCACGAATATTGGGGCGTCTGTTACACTAATGGTAACAACTAAGCAAGATCGTGGTTGCATTGAAGACATGCTGGTTGGGGCTATCCACTTTGCCTTTAGCGGATCTTCCCAACATCCCTGAAATTATCATCGACCCTGAAGAGGTTAACCTTTGGAAAAAACTTCCTCCTGGATTCCTTGGACGTCTTTAATTCAGTGGCTTGGATGCTACCATATACTACTCTCTAACGGTCGTATCGTGCTGCTCCTAATAATTTTGGGGGCTTTGTTGGTCTCAGGTCTGGCAATACCTAGTGTTTCCGTTGAACGTACAAACTGGAGAAAGGTTGCCAAAGGCCCTGCTATTCAGCAGTTTGAATTACTTAATGGGCTGCGAATTCTCATGGTACAGACAGCAACAACCTCTGACATTACGGCTCATCTTCTCATAAAATCTGGATCAGCCCAGGATCCTTATAGGAAACGCGGGCTGGCCAATCTTACGGCTCACCGCCTGCTCGTTGGAAATCCTGGTCAGGAAATAAATCTCGAATCGCTAGGTATCAAATTGAAGTTTGATGTGCAGCCTGATGCCACGATTCTCCGAGGAAGTACCCGCCCACATAGAGTAGGGGTTTTTCTAGAACTGCTGGCTGCCATGCTGTCTCCCTCAGGAGTCACTTCTGAGACTCAACCCCCAACTATCCAACTGAGGAGGAACACTCTTGAAATCGGCAAGCCAGATTTTCTCCAATCTGCTCGTCTGTTTTTCAGAAGGGCTATTTTTGAAAACCACCCATATGGAAGGAGTTTGGGACAAGCAGGGTTCTCCTCGGAAATTTCCCAAGCAGATCTGGAACTATTTCGAACAGAGCACTATGTTCCTAATAACTCTGCTCTCGTTGTGGTGGGGGCCATCTCTTCTGAGGATCTTCTGGACATGGTCAGAGAAAAACTTGGGCCGTGGACAAAGAAACGCTTGACAAGAATAACCTATCCCGAACTCCAAGTGTTGGAACGACTATCAATTCAACTAGTGCAGAAAACAAATACAAGCTCTGCGGCAGGAATACTTTTTGGACATACTATTCCAGGGCGCCAGAGCAACGATTTCTACACTCTTAAAGCTCTGAATTTAATTCTGGGCGGGTTGGGCAGTGGATCGCGTCTCAGTAGTAGTTTTCTATCGCACCGGATCAAGTATAGCCTTCTGGATAGCCACATAAGGTTTTATCGTTTCGGAGGCATGCTTGAGGTGCTTGCCAGGGTTCCAGGCCCTGTTGCCCCGACAGCGTTGACGGCCATCATCGATGCTATTGAAGGTGTGAAGCAATCCCCTATTGCAGAGGCTGAACTGGAGACAGCCAAGACACAGCTTATTGCTTGGCACTCAGAGAGTCTGGAGTCTCCTAGATCGCTCGCTGATCAATTGATCCAGATGGAGCTTTTCTCTCTATCCAGAAATTTTCTGGATCGCTTCGCCGAAAAGATAAGTGAGCTAACGGTAGATGATTTGCAGCGGGCTGCAAAAACTCACCTTAGCACTACTCGAGCCGTGGCAGTCATTACCGGAGTTAATGAAGAGGTAAGTACTCAACTTACTAATCTCGGATCGCCAGAGGTAGTTATCTCTCCGGTCCTCCCTGATAACCCCTGAGCTCCGGATTGTCAGCCTGCCAGGCCATCGGGTGAAACCCTCGCGGAAAGAAATGCCACCTTTTTTGTGTCAAGTGCTTAGGTTCTCGTCTAACAAAGCTATTTCTTTGGGAAAGTTATTTCATAAATTCTGGTATAGTAGACGACAAGAAAGACCTGTTTAGTTTAAGTGATACAAAATGAACCCTTCAGTTGCAAACTTGGTGAGGGTTTGTTTACGTTGCGGCAATCTCGGACGCCTGTTTGTTTCATTCAGGTTTTGGGTTAAATGTTAACTGATTCTCACCTCAAGACTCGAACAGATGAAGAATTAATGGAGGAACTCAAACGGGGTCATCAGGAAGCTCTGACTTTCCTATTCGACCGTTACTACCGATTGGTCTTCAGTGTTGCACTCAAGATTCTTCGTGATCGAGGTGAAGCGGAAGATCTCATGCAAGAGGTTTTTATTGAGATCTATCGGAGAATTGATATCTTCAATCCCTCGAAGGGTAGTGCAAAGACTTGGATTCTCCAGTATGCCTATCACAGAAGTCTGAACCGGCGGAAATATCTTGCTTTGCGGAGCTTCTATAACTATTCCGAAAAGACTGACCTGGAAAACTATGAATTTGCTCACTCCATAAACGGGTGGAACGGTCTCACCTACCAAGATTGGGCTCAAGTGATTTCGAAGGGTCTGCAAACCTTGAATGAGAAGGAGCACAAGACATTGGATCTAGTCTACTTTCAAGGGTTTTTATTGAAAGAGATTGCTGTTCAACTGAATGAACCTTTATCCAATGTACGGAACCACTACTACCGAGGTCTCAAGAAATTGAGGGTGTTCTTGCGAGGCCATGATTGCCTGAGTGAAGAAAAGAAGTCTAACCCTTAGGGGGAGAAGATTCCCATGTTTAAGCGGCATGAGTTGAACCATGAGAGGTTCGAAGAGCTGTGCGCTGTGGCTGCACTTGGCCAAATTTCTGTCGATGAATATGCCGAACTCCAAGCTCATCTCAACTTGTGCGAATCTTGTCGCTCAAGCCGAAAGGATTTCCTGGAGATTCTCCACGAACATCTTCCCTTGGTAGCCGTTGAGGAATCGGTTACTTCATCTTCTAAGGTCGCTTTCCATGATTTAAGCTACAAGCAACGATTTCTGCAGCGTACTAGAAAAGAAGGTTCCC
>Ga0310342_100002677_pt1 | contig 11511 bp, 9 predicted proteins | sample S15DNA20500_MG_FD_206155 | JGI IMG/M metagenome (GOLD analysis project Ga0310342, IMG submission 206155) | Marine microbial communities from station ALOHA, North Pacific Subtropical Gyre - S1503-DNA-20-500_MG | ecosystem: Environmental > Aquatic > Marine > Oceanic | place: Pacific Ocean: North... | reverse complement strand
GCCCCGAGCGCGAATGCCTCCGACGACGAGCCCTTCGCCTTCGCCTCCGGCTCCGGCGTCTGGCGGCCCGGGGCGGGTGGAGCCATCGAGTTCACCTGGAATACCGCCAGGACGCTCAGCGCGCAGACGCTCTATACCACGACGCTCGATGACCACCTCGGCCGACGCCCCGGAGACCGCTGGGAGAGCCTGCTAGGCTATAGCGAGAGGCATGGCTGCGTCTCGCTTCACCTGCGGGCGGGAGCGACCCTCTGGCTTGCCGACCGCAGGGACAGCGGACTCACGGCCGCCGACCTTGCCGCGAGCTCCTGGGAGCTCGCCCTGCGCCCCGGCTTCTCGCTGCACCTCGGAAACGATACCGAGCTCTTTTTCGAGGGCAGTTTTCCCCTGGGCCGGGGTGATGGCAGCGCCGGGGACGGCAGCGGAATCTTCATCGGCCTCTCGACCGGCTTCTGAACTCCGCCCCAAGCTCAGTCCACAGCAAGCCGGCCGAGCTCTCCCGGGCCTATGCGGCCATCATGGAGAGCTGAGGCGATCAGGACGCCATCGACTCCCGCCGCCCGCAACGACAGCAGGTCATCGAGGTCTCTCACTCCCCCGCCCGTGACCAGCTCGAGCCCTTCAAAGCGGTCCTTCCAGGCGAGGCACCTGTCGAGGTGCGCCGGCCCCCCACCGATCCCCACGGCGGCGAGATCGAGCAGGATCATGCGCTCGATTCCCGCTGAGACCGCCGCGGAAGCGATCTCATCAACGGTGGCGGGCCAGTCTCCCCCTCCACTCAGCGGCTTTCCGGCCGCCAGGTCCAGGCTGAAGATCACCCTCTGCGCGCCGAGCTCCCCAACCAGCTCCGAGAGGAGGCGGGGACCGGGAAGCGTCTCAAGCGCGGCGATGACCTCGCCATCGAGCCGCCGGGTAAGCTGCCGGGCCCCGGCGATGGAACGGATGCCTGCATCGATCATGAGCTCGAAGCCGAGCTCCTCCAGCGAGGCGCAGGTCTCCAGGTCCGCCTCCCCCCCGGTGATCGCGTCGAGGTCGGCGAGGTACATGCGTCCGAGACCCAGCTCACTCCGCAGGGAGACGGCCACCTCGGCGGGTTCAGCCGATGAGCACAGCTCGCTTTCGACCGGCTTGTAGAGGTCTCTCTTGCCGGCGACACCCCGCACAACGAGGCCTCCCTTGAGATCCAGGACTGGAATTATCTGCATACCTGTAGAATCCGATTCTTCTTTTAACGGAAAGCGATTAATGAAAATTGAATTATCCGAAAAGAAAACCGAAAATTGCCGCCTCACTGAAATGCTCACTGAAAACCTACCCACACCTGAATCGATTATCAAGCTGGGCGGCAGCCTGCTTGGGCTCCCGGATCTCCGCAGCCGCCTGACGAATTTCATCGGCGACTTCAGCAGGAGCTGCTCAATCCTGATCTGCGGCGGCGGCGGGATGGTGGACCAGGTCAGGAAATGGGACCACATCTACAATCTCGGGGAGGCGAGATCCCATTGGCTCGCCCTGCGCACGCTCTCCATCACCGCGCGGGTCGTCGAGAAGGCGGTGCCCGGACTGGAGCTCGCCGATTCGGTGGAATCCATCGAGCCCCTGTGGAAGGCGGGCAAGCTACCTGTCTTCGACCCCTACCAGTTCATCACCGAGCTCGACGAAGGAAGCATCGACTCCCTGCCGCGGCGCTGGAGGGTCACCAGCGACTCGATCGCCGCCCGCATGGCGAGGGTCTTCAGGGCCCGGGAGCTCATCCTGCTGAAATCGACCACCTTCCCTGAGCGCATGTCCATGACCGAGGCCGCGGAGCTCTGCATGGTTGACGAGTACTTCCCGACCGCGGCCAGGGACGTCCAACGGGTCGTAGCGGTCAACCTGCGGGCAGATAACCTTGAGGAAAGCATCCTCTACAGCCTCTCTACCCAGTCCTGAGGACTTCGCGAAGACAGCGGCGCAGCTTCCTGACCGCCCGCCGCTCGACGCTCGCGGTACGCGCGCCGGCTGTCGCTGCGCCGCGTACGGCAATGACATCGACGCCGGCGGCGGCCGCCGCCGGGAGCTGTTCGGCCGTGAGCTTGCCGGCGACCACGAAACGGACATCTCTGCACCTGGCCCTTCCTGCGAGGACAGCGATTTCACTCCAGCCGACATGGACCGGGAGAGCCCCCGCCTCCTTGTCCCAGGTGTCGATGAGAAAATGAGAGAACCCTCTCTCGATGGCGTACTCCAGCAGGCTCTCCGGCTCAGGAGAAGAGGCCCGCTCCCAGTCAGCGTAGGCCACGGCCACGAGATCCGCCTCCTCCCCGCTCGCCGCGCGGACAAGACCGCGCGCCCGCTCGAGCATCCCTCTCCAGTCCTCTTCCCGGATATGGCTGAGTCCCAGCTTGTAGAGCGAGATCCCGCGCTGATGCTCCAGCGTCCAGTCCCGGCCCCGGGTCCGCAGCTCACCCAGGGCCGCGCTGATGGGCGCCGCGCCAGCCACCGAGCGAACCACGGCCTGCCGCGCATGCGCGTCCGCCTCACCGAGAGAGCCCGCTCCAGGCTCCTTGATATCGATGATGTCGGCGCCGCCCTCGAGCGCCTCGAGCGCCTCCTCTGCCGATCTCACGCTCACCAGCAGGCGGGGAACGCCATCAGCGCCCTTCCCGGTCTGTCGCGACGAATAGGTCCGGGCTCGCTTCAACAGGGGTCTCCTCTCCTATAAACCGCAGGAGAGATTGTCCTCGGTCGGATCCACCCCGGAAAGCGGGAAGGGCTCGGGCAGCGCAGGCCCGCCAAGGAAAAGATAATTGAGGATAAAGGTCGCATCGGTGAGGTTGACGTTCGAGTCGTCATCGGCATCCGCCGAGTCCAGGCAGACCGGAGCCTCCTCTCCAAGGAACAGGTAGAGCAGGATCCCGACCGCATCGGAGAGATTGACGCTGGTGTCGCCATTGGTATCGCCACGGATGAACAGCGGCTCGTCACCCTCCGTTCCTGGTGAGCCTCCACGCCGCTGCGAAGCTCTCCAGCGCTCGCCGTGATCATTGTCGAGATCGGCCAGCACCTCGATCATCTCGATAGAATGGCCCGCCCTGACCTCGGGCCAGGAGCCTCCATCCCCGTATTTCACGTAATCTATCGTCGCGGGATAGCCGGGACCCGCATCCATAAGCCGAAGCTCATCGCCTCCGTTGTCGAGCGCACCCTGGTAATCACCGAAAACCTGGGCTGAGTTCAGGACACCCGGATACCGCTCGAGAAACGCATCCCTGTCCCGGACCACCACCACCATCCCATCCTGCGGCACCGTGGTTCCACGGGGGAAAACGAAGTTCACACCGCCGGTGATGACCCACTCGGAGATGTCGATCTCCCTGGCGCTGGTGTTCAGCAGCTCGATGTACTCCAGCTCGGAGCCGATGCTGTAGGGACGGTACATGATCTCGGTTATCTTCAACCGGTCGTGATTGCGGACGTCCGCATGCCAGCGCGAGATATACTGGCCGAGGTAATTCCTGTGCAATCGCAGCTGGGTCCTCACCTCGGCCGTATTACCGACCATGGTCTGCAGATTGGCGCACCTGGTCCCGCAATCGGCGGCGCAATTGACCGTGGAACGGCCCCATCGACCGAAATCGAGGCTCTGCTCCCGGGCAAGCAGCAACTCGAGGTCCTCGATAACCGAATCGTATTCTTCAGTGGTGTACTTCTCCTGCAGAAGGTCCCAAAGCCTGATGAGATAGGCACGCTGGTAATAGCCATCCGATGCGCTGAAAAAGAATTCCATGAAGTGGTGCAGGCGGGAATTGCCCCGAACCGAGGTCGAAAACCAGGGGTTCAGATCGCGGCCCGGACTGAGCATACAATCGTTGATGGTTCCCACCGGGCGAACATCCGGATCAAAATTCTTTCCGAACACCAGATCCATATCCCAGGTGAGAAGCGTCCACTTGTCGGACTCCCTGTTCCAGCACAGGAAGTGGTTCTTTGCGAAGCTGTCGATATTGTTGAGCACCGTCTGGCTCAACTGGTAGCCGATGAGTTGCTCCGGCATGCTGCGCTCCTGGAAGAACGCCGCCGAGGATCCCCCCACCCCGTCGAGATGCATATCACCGACGAAATCGGCCAGGGCGGTGAAGTCCTCGTTTTCGCAGGTCTCCTGCTCCCAATAGGCCGCGTAATCCGAAACCCGGCTATGGGAAGCGACCCCGATCGGTGTCCCGCCATCGCGCGGCGGCTGCTTGGCCTTGTAGAGGCAGTCGTCTCCCTCGAAGCCGTTTCTCTCGAGGAACCTGCTGTCAGGATGCTCGAGCGAAAGGAAAAGCCCGTGATAGCGGCCATTGAAATGAACCCTGACATACTCTGTCTCGCAGTAGGGAATACCGAGCTGGCGAATGAAGTCCCAGGCGAGGTGTTCGCGGATCAACGACTTGTCGGTCCACAGACCCTGGAGATTGAGCTTTCTCAGGCCCTTGAAATACCGCCCCCTGTTGAACCGGAACTTGAGGTTTCTCTTATCGAGTATGCAGGCGGTATTGCCCCGGAATCGCATTCCCACCTCGGGATAGATGTCGCCGCGATAGACAAACGAACCCGGTCGCAGATTATCGCAATTCAGCACGGCGTTGATGGCCCGGGGATTGGCGGCATTCACCCCCGGTATCAGGATGTGATAGACCGGAAGGCCGGTGTCAGGCTGCTCATCATTGACGTAGAACCCGTGCAACTCCCGCTTGACCATACGGGTTCCGCTATGGGAGCGGGGCCCGGCCCCGACACTTCCATCCGCGGCCCTGGCCACAACCCGGTAATAGACCTCGGTGTTGTGCTCAAAGAGGGAGGGAATCTCCACCCCGTAGACGCCGTCAAGGGCGAAACCATCGCCATGCTGTCCATCATCGAACATCTGCAGGGTGACTGGATCATTCTCGCCCGCCATGTAATTCAATTCGACCGACTCGAGGGCCAGATCGCCGGGGGTGCGCACCCTGGCGGAAATCCAGGTGTGATCCTCCGAGGTGGGCTCCCGGGGATACCTCCCGTGATTCGAGATGAAGGGAGGAAGCGTATCCACCCGGGCTGAATTAGCCACCCCGGGGCTCACGAGCTTCTCGTTGAGACAGATTTCCACTCCGCGCAGGAGCCTCAGAGACAGGTTGGAGTCACCCTCGATGTACTTGAAATCGAAGGAGAGCCTGTAATCCGCCTCGCGGTCCAGTTCGCTGTCCGGCCTGAAAGACTGGGCGACGGTGTCTCTCGAAGAACAGGAGAAGCATCCCTCGCCGCAGGAGGCCTGGGTCAACAGGCGAAGCCCGCGGCTGCCATCGACACCAAGTCCGTCCACCACGATGGAGGCCTCCGCGTTGCCGCGAATATCCCACCCCTCGGCTCCGGCCTCGAAATCACCATTCACGATCAGGTCCAGGTCCGGATTCGCGATCGAACGCAGGCGGACATTGTCGATAACGAACTCTCCACCACCGTTAATCGCGATAAGAAGCCGCTGGATAACCAGCCTGCCAAGCGGGCCGACCATGGATACCGTGGTGAAATCACCAGGGCTGATCGCGCTGCTGGTCCAGCTGGCAGGATCCCCGCTGTCGGCGCCGGCCGTGAACTTCTCGAGACTGCGCCCCTCTCCATCGGCTTCCCAGGGCCACTCTCCACCGTCGGAGTAGCGTACCGCGTCCACGAACACGCCATCACCGTCCAGCAGCGAGATTCTCTCTCCGCTGTTGGAAAGTTGTCCGGCGAAGTCACCCAGGACGTTCGCCACGCCGTAGGCGTTGCTGATATGCTCAGCGTTACGGCAGACCACCACGTAATCTCCCGCTCCGAGAATCGTTCCCTGAGGAATAACGAATTCTATTCCGGTGAAGCTCCAACCTCCCAGGTCAACCGCCTGCTGGCCATGATTGTAGAGCTCGACGAACTCCTCGAGGTGCTCGGAGTCGCCCGCGGGATGGTAGTGAATCTCGTTGATGACGACATCCGCCACGGACACTGGAGTCGGAGGACATTCGAGCCTGGAATTGGCGGCCAGAGGCGTCGGGGTATTCGCCGTCGCGACGGACCAATTGGTGGGAAGATTCGACGCGGCCGACACACACACACGCTCGAGCGAGGCTCCTCCCCCATCGACCGAGCCCGATCCCGCCGGCCAGGGGAGCCTGTCATCGTACTTCAAGACATCGACGACGGCATTCATCCCATCGAGCAGCAGCACGTTGTCCCCGTCATTGTCGAGGGTCCCGTCAAAGTCACCGAGGAGATCGGATTCCTCCAGGTTGAAGCTGCCGGCGAAGTAATTCCTGTCACGGCAAATAACGACGAAGCCGGAGGCCTCGATGGCTGAACCGGCGGGGAATTCAAAATAGACACCCCCCTCGAGCTTCCAGCCCTCGAGCGAAACCGCCACGGGCCCGGAATTGTAAAGCTCGATGAACTCGAGATCTCTTCCATCCGGAGCCGGGGGATTGTAATGAACCTCGTTGATGACTACCGAGCAGTACCCCGCGGCCTGGGTCCACAGGCCCAGGAACAGGACCGTCAAGAAACCGAAAAAACGGCTTGAGCGGCCACTTCCGAGCTTACCTTCGCTTCTTTGACCAGCCAATTGAAACTCCGCGGTCATTCGCCAATGTGTGTATTGATTTGCCCCAATACAATAGTAAGGCCCCGACTCAATTTGGGCTACACTGAAAACGAACCGACAGGGTACCTGAAACAACGTGTTTATGCGGGTTTTCCTCGAGCAAAGGCCCGGTGTCGGTCGGAGAATTGACCTGCCGCCCCAACCATGATCGAGAACCATGTCGCTGCGCTACATCCTCCCACTGGCCCTATTCCTCCTCCAGCAGATCCCGGGCTCTGGAGCTGACCGGGATCGACCGGAATTCTCAGCCGCCGGACGCGATGGCCCTTTCATTCTTCACACGGTGAAGTCCGCCTACCAGGCGGGCACCACGAAGATCAGGATTCTCCTTCCATCGAAGATCGAGAAAAGCCGCCTCTACAGGGTCCTCTATGTTCTTCCGGTCGAGGCGCTCGACGGAGAGCGCTGGGGAAACGGCCTGGAGACCGTCCGCCGGGCAGGACTGCACGACCAGTACGGGCTGATCTGCGTTGCTCCGACCTTTTCGCATCTACCCTGGTACGCCGACCACCCGGACGATCCACGCATCCGCCAGGAATCCTATCTCACCAGGATCGTCCTGCCGTTTATTGAAAAAACCTACCCTGCGACGAAAGGAAAAAAAAGCCGGCTGCTGGTTGGCTTCAGTAAATCCGGATGGGGCGCCTTCACGCTTCTGCTGAGAAACCCGGACCTGTTCGCCGCCGCCGCGGCCTTCGATGCTCCCCTGGCTCTCGACAAGCCCGGCCCCTTCGGAACGGGACCCATCTTCGGCGACCGGGAGAACTTCGAGAAATACCGGGTCGAGAAGCTATTGAAAAGAAATGGGGGGCGCCTGGGGAGAGGAAAACGCCTGGCGCTCCTGGGTTATTACGGTAATTTCCGCAGCCACCATCGAAAGGCCCACGGCTGGATGGACGCGCTGAAGATCGAGCACCACTGGCGCGATGGCCCCAGGCGGCAACACTCCTGGGGCAGCGGCTGGCTGCCCGAGGCCGTCGCCCTGCTCGCCGAGGCAGGTGGAGACCGGCCGGAAAAGAAATCTCCCGGGAAGTGATTCCGTCAACGGACCGCTCTCGGCCGTCCGCCGGCGGGAAATCAGCGCTTCCGCAGGTGGTAAAAGATCTCTTCGTGATCGGGGAAGCGTGAGCAGGCGCGCTTTGAAAACACGACCCTCCCGTGAACGGAGACCTCGAAGACCCCATCACGAGATGGAAGCAGTTGCGCGGCCTCGCCCAACTCGGCCTCGATGGCCTCCGCGAGGCTCACGGCGAGCCGCTGGTAATTGCCCGGCACGCAATATTCAATCGCTACCGAGGCAGCCGGGGCCTTCCTGTAGGAAAGACCCACGCGCGGGCTGGGGAAGAGAGCCCGTTTCAGCTCGAGGTTGCTCGTCAATTTCTGCATGGATCTTAACGCTCCCAGGCGCGGATGGATTGTAAGGTCAGGACTCCGGTGAACCAGCCTTTTTGACGCCTCCGGGGAAATTCTATTCAACCCGCCGGACAATAATTTGATCTTCCGACATGAAATCGACCAGTTTTTCAGCATCCTCGAGCCTGCCGACCAGATTCACTTCACTGGCCGGAACAGGTTTATCGGTAGTGCTCATGGGGGTCCTGCCGAAAAAAATCGCCAACGCACGGCCCGGCGGCCAGTAGCCGATCGTGCCGACCTCCACATCGATGGTGGCGGTTTCATCCGCATCGCAGATGACTGGAATCTCGAAATAAAACTCCTCCCCCCAGGTATTGAAGGACGTCTCCAGCGGAAGACTCTCGACAATCGCCCCGGCGCAACCGGTTGCCGCAAGCTCACCCTGCAGAATCAGCCCTCCAACCTCGATCTCGATGCTCACCGACATTAACCCGTCCCTCCCGGCCGCTGCTGGATTCCACCTGCGGCTCTCAGCGACCCGCGGTCATTGTAAAAAAAAGGGCCGCGACTCTCTCGCCGCGGCCCTCGAAAGAATGGTGACCCCAAGGGGATTTGAACCCCTGTTACAAGGATGAGAACCTTGTGTCCTGGGCCAGGCTAGACGATGGGGCCCTACTCGCTTCCACCTTTCGATAAGAAGCGTCCTGCTATGATAGAAAGGTCATCGCAGTCGTCAAGCCATTAGCTCCGTTTTCTGGCGCCCGGGTTTATTCGTCACGCCCGGCGACCGCAGCCGGCGTTTCCCAGGCATGGTAGGAGCTCCTGACCAGCGGCCCGGAGACGACCTGCAGGAAGCCCATGCTCTCGGCCTCTCGCTGCAGCTCGGCGAATTCAGCGGGAGTCACGTAGCGGAAGACATCGAGCTGGCCGGCGGTGGGCTGCAGATACTGACCGAGGGTGAGAATATCGACGTCATGCCTGCGCAGGTCGGCGAATACCTCCAGCAGCTCCTCCCTCGTCTCTCCCAGGCCGAGCATGAGACCCGACTTGGTCAGCAGCGGACCCTCGCGGTTCTCGAGAACCGGGGGCTCCCGGGAAATTTCCCTGGCCGCGCTGAGAACCTCCAGCGAACGAACATAGCCGGCCCCGGGGCGGACCCTGTCATAGAGCCTCGGAACGGTCTCTATGTTGTGGGCGAAGACGTAGAGCGCCGTATCCACAACGCGGGCGATGCACTTGCGCGAGCCCTGGAAATCAGGCACCAGGGCCTCAACCCTGCAGGAAGGAAGGCGGCTGTGAATCGCATCGATGGTCGCGGCGAAGGCGACGGAACCCTGATCTGCCAGATCATCGCGATTCACGGAGGTGAGCACCGCGTAGTCGAGCCCGAGATCTTCGATGACCTCGGCAACCTTTGCCGGCTCGTTCTCATCCAGCGCTTCGGGTTTACCGCTGGTGACAGAACAGAAATTGCAGCCCCGGGTGCAGACATCGCCAAGCAACATGAAGGTGGCTGTGCCGTTGCCCCAGCACTCGCCGATATTGGGACATTCAGCCTCCTCGCAGACGGTGTGAAGCCCATGAGCCTTCAATCGTTCACCCAGGAACCTGTAGCGCTCATTGTAGGAAAATTTCGCCTTCACCCAGGCTGGATGCTTCGGACGCGCCGCGCTGGCTACAGCTCCCCCGGCGGACAGCACGGGCAGAGAGTGGAATCCTTCCAGCTCCGGCTGGGTGTCACAACTGTCTTCGTGAACCATGGTCCTGGCGTTTCCTAATGTGGCCTCTCTGGCGGGTATTCTAACGCTTCAGGCCGGAGGGTTCCCGGCAAATAGTCGCCGCAGCGAAACGCCTTCAGCGGAAAATGCCCAGGAAGATCTCGAGCACTCTCCTGAGACCCGGGCTCAGCCGCCTCTTCTGCCACTTACCACAGGCGCGGGAGATTACCTCGGAGCGGGTCGGGTAGGGACGGATGGCGCTTCCCAGCTTCCTCAGTCCCAGCCCGTGAGTTATCGCGAGGCTCAACTCCGAGATGAGCTCTCCAGCACGGCTCGAGACGACCGTGGCTCCGAGGATCCTGTCCGAGCCCCTGCGAAGATGCAGGCGCAGGAAGCCTGTCTCTTCACCATCGAGGACAGCCCTGTCGTTCTCCGCCATGGGCACGGTCAGGGTGTCGACCTCCATTCCCGCCAGCCTGGCACCATCGGGATCGAAACCGACATGAGCCAATTCCGGGCTGGTATAGGTGCAGCGGGGAACGACCAGCCCACGCACCTCCAGCCTCCTGAAGAAGAGGGCGTTCTGGACCGCTATGCGGGCCTGCGCATCGGCCGCATGGGTGAATCTCTCCCGCGAGCAGACGTCCCCGACCGCGTAGATCCTCGGGTTATCCGTCCTGAGCTGCCCATCGACACTGATCCCGGAATCGTCGACCCCCACCCCGGCGGAGGTGAGTCCCAGCCCCTCCACGTTGGGAATACGTCCGGCCGCCACCAGGATTTCGTCTCCCTCGACAGCTCCGGAGACCTGCCCCTGGCGATAGTGAATCCTGGCGCCCCCGTCCTCCTCCTTGACATCCAGGACCTCGACCGCCAGCAGGCAGCGCACCCCGTCGTCCTCGAGGGCCACCCGCACCAGGGCGGCGGCCTCGGGATCTTCGCGTGGAAGCACCTCGCCGGCCGCCTCCAGGAGGGTCACCTCGCTGCCGAAGCGCGCGAAACACTGCGCCATCTCGCAGCCCACCGGGCCGGCCCCGATAACTACCAATCTCGCGGGCGCCTCATCGAGATCGAAGAGGGTGGTATTGTCGAGACAGCCGGATTCGGCCAGGCCCTCGATCTCCGGCAGTGCCGGACGGGAGCCGGTCGCGATGACCGCACGCCTGAAATTCAGCTTCGCTCCATCGACCTCGACCCGGGCGGGCCCATCAAAACGAGCCGTGCCCAGGAATACGTCGACACCCATCCCTCTGAAACGCTCGACACTGTCGGAAGGGCTGATGGATGCCCTGAGGCGGCGCATCCGATCCATGGCCCGGCGAAAATCCCCCTTGCCCGCGGCCGCCGGGCCTCCAAAGAGCTCCTCGCTCCGCCGGGCGGCGTACCACGAACGAGCGGCAGCGATGAGCCCCTTGGAAGGTACGCAGCCCGTATTGAGACAATCGCCTCCCAGCCGGTTTTCCTCGACCAGGGCCACCCTGGCTCCGAGACCCGCCGCGATCGCGGAGCTGACCAGTCCACCGGCGCCGGCGCCGATCACGACCAGGTCATAGCGCTCCCGCGGCTCGGGGTTCTCGTGACCCTCGGGACGGACATTGGCCAACAGCACGCTGTCGGCGCCTGGCGGTGAGGCGGCTTGTGTTTCATCGATGAGAGGCTTGTCGGACATTTATCGGCACCCTGCGGGCAGGTTTAAAGGCGCCCCCGGTTGAAAGTTCCAGCGGTTATACTCTGGCGACCATGTCACAGGCAGCATTAATCGTCGCCAGTTCGGAGCAAAGTGTCAACGCGGGCGCGGAA